>Ga0209755_10008173_pt1 | contig 11238 bp, 8 predicted proteins | sample TergutCo191P1_FD_187301 | JGI IMG/M metagenome (GOLD analysis project Ga0209755, IMG submission 187301) | Cornitermes sp. P1 segment gut microbial communities from Petit-Saut dam, French Guiana - Co191P1 (SPAdes) (version 2) | ecosystem: Host-associated > Arthropoda: Insects > Digestive system >... | reverse complement strand
GCAAACAATCTCTGCTTCGGTGATATTGCTTCTCTCATTGGTATCTTCTCTCTGTACAAGGGGCGTAATAAGTTCAATAATTCACCGAATGTCGACGGACACATCCGCAAATAGTTCTTGTAATCAAGGGGCGAAGACAGTTCGAGTTCTTTAATTAGATTACCGTGCCCGAATACACTTCTTCTTTTTAACCAAGCTTTTGTCCAAATACTCCTTTTCCTCTTCCGGTATACGGTCTCTTCCTCCGTGGCATAAGCAAGAATAATTGCCAAACAGGCAGCTTTGGACATGTTTTCGTTATGACATTTGCCAAGAGACTGAAGTTTGCGCAAACTTATCGTATCGTGTATGGACACGGTCTCTTGTTGTACAACACATTGTTGGACAACACGCTGTTGCGCAAATTTTTTTGACCGTGTATTATGTAAGTCTCATCCACCTGCCCCCCAAAAGGCACGATAAGAGATGTTGGTGCGCGCATGCGCTCTTACTTGTGGCTGGAGACGCAGTGATCCATGTAAGGCGGGTGGCAGATGAATTGAGATTCTGAAGGGGTTGCACATTCGCTCCAGTATATTGTGGCGGCCAGGTGAAGGAACTTTGTGAATTGGTCAACTTTCTCTCTCCTGCACCTCGCGCGAACATGTGATGAGCTAGGTGATGTATGTAGTCCCCCTTCCTGTTGTAAGGGATCAAAAAAGCCTTCACATTACGCCACGTGCTCGCCATAGTGTTTGTGTGAGCGTCTGTACGCTCGTCAACGAAGCCAATAAGAGTGGTTAACGGTGCGGTGCGTGTAACCTTCCGCGTAGAGATCCCAGTACGCTGCCCAACAATAACTGATGACCGTAACGCCGGGTTCGATCCAAGTATCTATAAAGGCCATCAAAGCGTCGGAGGTTCTGTCCGGAACGGTACCATTGAACACAGATCATCTAGTTTACGCCTACTTGGGAGTAGGCGGGAGGGATGCGGGAAAACATTGGATCTGAAATACACGATGAAGAAGTGGCCAAAGAAGCTTTATACAATATTGTACAGTGTAATGAGGTACTTCTATTGAACCTTTGTATCATTAAATTTTTTCGAATAAATTAAACCTAATGTTTATCTATTTGATAAAATGTATGCTTACTAGAGAAGTAAGTAGCGGAAAGTGTTTACGTGGTCGATATCAAGAACGAAATTATTAATTTAATATTAATTGCCTGACACATTTTACGACACAAACACAAATATCACAATAATAGAAACACAAAATAATAAGTCTAACGTATAGCGAAGCTGTTTGTATGATTCAAGAGGGATGTATAAATTTTATAATTGTATAAAAAAAGAAATAGGATGAATTAAAAACAAATTTATCTGAAAAAATTAAGGTCAGTAATTGTAAACTTCATAACATGTTACTGTTTGTTTATTAAGTGAATTGACATTGAATGACAAATACTTGGCAGGTACGGTTATATTTAAAAACATAGAGTAATTAAAAATTTTCAAGAAAAATATTTAAGGTGAACTATTCCTTCGGTATTTCCTCTTAAAACCGAAATTAAATGTGGAAGTTGTGTTACATACCAACATTATATTGTGCCCATTGTTATTATTCAATAAATGTTGATAAATCTTTGTTTTCAATAAAGCGTGACACTCTTGGCACAATAAATTGAAAGTGTTGTCATCCATTCTGATCTACTAGATACGGCACTTCATATCTTTATATTTTAATTCCTTCGATAAGGCTTAATGGGTCACTTTCATTCCACGTGTGCCTATGTAATTTTTAAACAAAATAAGTTTCTTTTTCTGTATTCTTTGATATTAAAGCAATTGTCATGATTGCGCGTGTACTGCTGCACATGTATGGTGCAGATATTGGACCATCACCTTAGAAATTTGATTAAAACTTTGACGTAATGTACCATACATAGAATCAGTTCCTTAATTGTATGTTTCATTAAATATTCCATAATGGTTGTCACAGTTCTTTGATAGTGTAATACAGACTTGGACCCCCTATGACCTTTGTGTCTATCGAAGAATGACTGGTTGACAGGAGTCCGAGAAAATAAACCTTTACCCTTTGGTTGGTGGAGGGAGGTGCGCGCCAAAAAGGTTACCGCGGGGTCGATGAGAGTCCATTGGCTTTAAACCATTCATTTAAGGATTCAAACATTCAATATTTTTAAAATCTTTGAGATTATAATTGGTAAATATTAATAAGAATTATTTGCAAGTAACATATTTTCCATGAACAGTTTTTTGACACAAGAAACTTCACCCCATCACCTGCCATCGCTGCGTCTAACACCACAGGTCAATGCGCACGCGCGCAACAACTCCTACCGTGTCGTTTTGTGGGAGACTTGCGTACCATACTTCATATTGCAGAAGATCATATAAACAGGGTGGTGTGTGTATTTATGTTTCTAAGAATATCTGCTTCAATTCCATTAATTTAGATCAATATGTTAAAGAAAAACACCTTGACATTTGTGCCTTGAAATTATGTCTTATATCAATCAACTTTACAGTAATTTGTATCTACAGGTCGCCCACTGGAGATTTCAACTATTTTTTAAACCAATTAGAATCCATATTAAACAAAATTTGTAAAACATAAACGCAAACAATCCTATGTTTTGATATTAACATAAATTATCTTGATGACAACTCTAGAAAACCTATTTTGTATTCTCTTTTAAACGTTTTTATTCTCTTCAGCACTGTGAAATTTCCTACTAGAATGTCCTATCACTCTAGTATTTTAATATATATTTTACTCAATATTTATAATCAGGACTTTTATGTTCATCCTCTTATTAATTGTGTTTCAGACCATGATAGGCAAATTATAACCTTTTCAATTACAGCCATTTCTGATCCCAAGCACATATCCACCAGTAAAAGGAAAATTAACAACCACTTACTTAAAAATTTCATACTTCTCTTAAGTTACGAAAATTGGGAAGATGTTTTCCTGTATAAAGGTGTTAATACTCTTTTTAATAACTTCCTCAATACTTATCTCAGGATCTTCTACGCCAGTTTTCCAATCATTAAAACAAAAAATGCCTACAATACTAAACCATGGGTAACTTCTGGTATTAGAATTTCTTGTGCCAATAAAAAGAAATTATACTTAACTTACAGGAAAAGTAAAAATCCCATTTATAAAAAAATACTACAAAGCATATTGCCAGATTTTAACTGAAGTCATTATAGCAGCAAAAAACTCTACTATAATAATCTCATAATAAGATCTAACAACAAACCAAAAACTACTTGGAACATAGTACGAACCATCACAAACAATACGAATACCACTAACACTATACCAACTATGAAAGTAAATAATAAGTTATCTAGTAATCCACTTACTATTGCTAATGCCTTTAATAATTACTTTTCATCAGCAGCTGAAAATCTTATTAAAAACTTCCCTGCAAATAATAATGCTAAGTTTCTTGATCCATTAACATATTTACAACAAAATTTCAGTCATCTCTCTTTATGGATGAAAATAACACTTCAACGCATGAAATTGACAAATTAATTCAGCCCATGAAATGCAAGAACTCCTATGGTTATGATGAGATATCCTCCAGAATTTTAAAAAGTAGTGCTCCTTATGTTCTATCACCTTTAACTTTTATTTTCAATAAGATCTTATCTACAGGTGTCTTACCTGAAAGATTAAAATTCTCTGAGGTAAAACCCTTATACAAGAAAGGAGATTCCCCTGTCTTTTCTAATCATAGGTCCGTTTCAATATTAGCTTCATTTCCTAATATTATTGAAAAAATTATATACAAAAGGTTGTACTGTTATTCAATCAACAATAGCATACTGGTTAATGGACAATTTGGTTTTAGAGATAAATTATCTACTGATACAGCCACGTTCACTTTCTTAAATGAGGTATTATCATCACTAGATAAAAAAATATGTTGGCGGCTTATTCTGTGACTTGTAAAAAGCGTTCGACTGTGTAGACCATGATATTCTCTTAGCTAAAATGGAGTTCTATGGGATAACCGGCTTAGCATATAATTTAATAAGATCTTATCTAGACAACAGGTATCAGAAAATAACACTGAAAGATAGTAAGCTTAATAAAATATCCTCTTCTTGGGAACAAATGAAACATGGTGTTTCACAGGGTTCCGTACTCGGGCCGTTACTTTTTCGTATTTACATAAATGATTTTCCATTATCTATTAACAAATTAACCAGCTCAATACTATTTGCCGATGATACCAGTATTATCATATCAAATATGAATCCAGATGAATTTAAGAAAAATCTCAACTCAGTCATGACAGAAATAACTAACTGGTTCCGAAGTAATCTAACTTTAAATCTGAATAAAACAAGTTGTCTTCAATTTTTAACTAAAAAAATAAGGAAATCAAAGTTCAAATTGTTGTCTCCAATTCAGTTAATACTAACATTAATAGCACCAAATTTTTAGGTTTAAACATCGACTGAACATTATCATGGAGTGATCATATTGCTGCATTAACCTCAAAACTTAACAAAGCCTGTTATGCTATCAGGGCGGTGAAATCCTTTATGTCTCTTAATGTATTAAGAACAATTTATTTTGCCTATGTTCAGTCAGTTATCTCTTATGGTATTATTTTTGGGGGCAACTCTCTTCTCAGTGCTAACATTTTAAGATTAAAAAAAGAATAATAAGAATTATCACGAACATGGGTAGGCGAAAATCATGTCGCCAACTATTCAAACAACTTCAAATACTACCACTTCCTTCTCAATACATATATTCATTACTTTTTTTCGTTAACGAAAATAAAGAATTATTTATGTCCATCTCCGAAATTCATAACATTAACACTCGGTATAAACACAATCTACATTTGCTCTCTACTCATTTAACATTGGTACATTGGAGTACTGTACTCTGGAAGCAAGATCTTCAATCACTTACCATTGAGTATTAAAGCTCATTCGAATGATCCTAAACGTTTCAAAACTAAACTTAGGGGTTACCTAACAGAGCACACCTTTTATAGCATTGATTATATATTATCAACATTAATGATAATGCCTTTTTCCTAGTTTTTTATTTTTATCTCTTTTATCTAGTTTATTAATTTTAATATAATGTTCGTGTAATTTATTAACCATAAGATTTTATGTAACATAAGATACTTATGTAGATTAATTGTAAGATGTACTGTGACAAATGCTTTGGATGCTCTGTTTATTTATATATGTTATGACTGCTTCCATATCTGTAAAGATCTAACGGAAGGTTAATAAAATACTAATACCATTCAGGATCGACCGCAGCGCCACATGCGGCAGACTGCAACATCGTTGCACCCTTTTTCCAAGTAAATCCGTAATGACTGACACCCCCACGGAGGTGGGCTCCAGTATGGCGGCGAGCTAAGCAGTTATCCGCGATCGAGTTATATCCGTGCGTAGAAGTAACGTCACGGAAATGACGCAAAGCAGACGACCTTCACGAGGAATGTCTGGAACAGATAATCTGTGGTCTGGAACATCTGTGGTCTGGAATGTGATAAGTGGAAGTTGTGTACGAGGAATTGTGTAATGGAAATGATCAGGAGGTGTTAGGTTATTAAAAAAAATCAAACCTAACCTAAAGATGATGAGTATTGCACGTTGCCTTACTCCTGGAGGGTGAATTTACTATGCTGTAACCACGACACTACGTTGATAGACGCAGAGTGAATACACTGAACTGAATCGCGAGTGATTATTCACAGAAACGGTACATCAGAAAGAACCTGTTCAGACCACCGTCATCCCTCAGCATCCGACGTCCGTATCAGAACTTCGGCACGTATTCACACCCCCGCAATCGCTCACCGAATTCTGATCTCAATTGAATGAGGTGTTCCACCATTTTATTTGTGAAATAAACAAGACTTGGCACCACGCGCAAACGAACAGCACACAGTTTGAATACAAAGCGTGTTGCATTGTGGGGAATCTAATGCGAAATGCATTGTTGGTGTTTCCTTCGAAACGTTGCGAGTTGCGAGGAGGGAATAGTGGAAACCTGAAGCACGGAAACCACGAAACAGCGACATATGCGGGGGTTAGCGAAAGATTGGAGCCCCGTTACTGCAGTGTAACCGTGAGTCCGTTTCAAAGGGTTATGTTTCGCTAAGCATAATTTGTGTATATATAAAATGGGAACTGCAAAGCCACATATTTTTTTGACTGGACCCCCAGGTACTTCTCGGAATCAGGTTACATGTGTGGAGGTTTTCAGGGTAGTGTGTTTTCAGACTTGTGACACCGTGCAGTTTTACCGATGCACGCGCACGCGAGGGAAATGTTGCGCTTTCGAAGGAAATGTCGGTACACAGTGACCAGATTATATGGTGTTACGACCTAGAATACCACCTTTAAACGCCATTAATCTTCTTGTTCGGAAAGTAACGTCATAATCTGTACTTTGTGTAATAAAATTGTTTTATATGTGCGTTTCCTGTCTTTTGGCGGTAATACGAAAAAGGGGGGCGATTAGGCAATCCTAGGAATAGCCTAAAACCGAATCTAACCTTCGTCCGTTTGGAAGAGTGGTCGTACGCAATAAGAGCAGCGACTCACGTGTTGGGCAGCGGCTACAACGTCTTCCAGAATCCAGGATTGTAAAGCGTACCGCGACAAACCTTATCAAGCACGAAGTTTATTTCCTTAGATTATTATTACTATTACTGTTATTATTATTATTATTATACTGTTTTACCGTTATTTTCGTAAAGACAGTAAATACTGTACATCTGTCACTCTCATTTTCTAGGTAGGGTCCTGTCTTTCTTCAGCATAGCACTTTTGTAAAAAAGTGTGTTGAAGTGTTGTGACATAACGAGTTTTGTTCTTCCAGGCATAGGTAAGACAACATTAGTGCAGAAAGTATGCAAGCTGTTACATGATACAGGCATGTCTACAAGAGGATTTTTCACTGAAGAGATCCGGGATGGTAGGACGCGTATTGGTTTTGATGTTGTCACGCTGAACGGAGAAAGAGGGGCCCTTGCTAGACTGTCGTAAGTTTCAAATTTTAGGGTTGCCATATTTGTGGGAGCAAAAAAGAGGATTTTTCAATAATTTTTTTTTCTATAGAATTCCATTATATGTGTAAGGAACTTTTCATATGACACAGTGTTACATATTTTATGCTAGCATGTATTTTTCAGGTGAACCAGCTTGTTTTTTTCAGAAGTGTTTGCATGACACATTCATGGTAAAAATTCCCCTTTGTGACACATTCATGGTAAAAATTCCCCTTACTAATGTAGCAGACCTCATCTCTGTGTTTGTACATTGATTCCACCCTCAATGACACAACTTACACAATGTTCATATTAAGTGTAAGAATGGTGAATCAGATCTAAACTAACTTAAGTACTTCATGTAAGTTGACATTCAAGGAATAAGCACATACTGGTTGAGATCCCATTTAACAAATAGAAAACAGGAAGTTGAAATAAAATAAACTAATACCTCTCAGAATTGTTTCTCCAACTTTGGAACATTGAAACATGATGTTCCCCAAGGGTCAATTCTAGGGCCTTTGCTGCTCATAATATACATAAAACAACCCATTGCTGAGAATAAATTCCATATTAGAATCAGTTATATTCACTGTTAATAATAGTGGCATAATTTTTAATAAAGAATTTGCAATTTTATGCAGTGGCAAAGTTCATTTTTCTCTCATGTGAGTAGATGGTTTAGTGCTAATGGGTTTGTCCTCATTCTAGACAAAACAAATATAAAAATTTGTAACAATAATTTGCCACATTGTGCTTTTTTTGGGGGAGGAGGGTAAAGAAAAGTATATATGAGAAAGGGCATATATTAATGCATCATATTTATCCATGAGTCACATTTGGCACATTTTGGGTGACAGCTGTAGCTGTCCTTCAGTTTTCTGGAGCATTGCACTGTGGGACTGTATTATCATTCAGCTCTGAAAGGTCAGTAATTTCCTTGGTTTTGATGCATATAGGCTGTTTCTGAATCAGAAAAGCTTCTTCATTACATCACTGCTGCAGTCTATCAGTGTATAACTATTGATATGTCACTCAGTGAAAGTCCAAAGTACCTTCAACCACATTTATGTCATAAGTTTTTGAGCCCAGTTGCATGAAATAGCTCGTTATCTTGCCTGAAATACTTTCATCATCGCAGATGTTTTTGTGTGTGACTGATTTGCCATGTGCCTGCAGGTCTAACAGTCATTTGTTAGCAATTTATGCGTGAGTCCCTGAATGACAAAATGTATGTTCAGCCTCACTCCAAAAACACAAATACTTTTTTCTGAAGATTGGCTGTAAATTTGCATCTATATTATGGCACTTTTAGAGAACAAACAGGAATATATAATAGGAAGAATGCACTAAAATTCTACATGGTAGAAACTGAAACCTAATAAGTGGCAGAAATATTCATGATTCACACACTTTCCACTCATTGACAGCGTACAGTTACTGTCAGTGGGCCGTGATGATGATGATGGAAGTGGAAATGCACTAGATAAAGCAGCAGTTGAACATGCTTAATTTCCTTCTTGTATTGAATTGAACTGTATTAAAAACAGAAAAGACAATGGCAGATAGAATGATAGGGGAGAAAAAAGGAATGCATTAACTTTATATCCCATTGCTTTTGAGGTGACATACCTTGCCAGTCATTAATAATGACTTCTTGGAAGCAACTTTTGTCTGCCTTCGCCTTCCACTGAGTGATATTAAGGGAGCCAAACAGGTGAGAACAATGGATCAACATTTCATTATTAAGATTTTGTTCTGTAATGACTAAAAGCCTCTTTTTTCCCCCCCTCTCCATCACTGACATAGCTCGAGAGCGGCACTGTCCTTTTCTGACTGTCATAATTGCTTTTTGTAATAAGCTGCAGTTAAGATGGTGATGTTGTTGTTAGTGTTTATTAAACTGCCTAGTGCAATTGTCATTGTCTTTTGTATATGTTACCCCCCGCTCACTGCTGTATATTCTGCCCTTGTCTTCAGCCATACAGCTCCTCAGTGTTCACTGTCCTGACAGCTAAACTAATGCTGAATTGACTGACATTTTAAAATCAAGAAGAATCATAATAATGCTGCTGGAGAATACTAGGAATCATGGACTACAAGGAAAATGTTAAGAATTAATTACGTTAAGCCTTAGAGTATACTTTCATTCAAATTTTAATCTTCCAACCCACACACATGAACCCTCAGAACAATTTTCATTCACTGAAGAGCTGTAATTAACCTGAATGGGTATTATTTTCTTTGTGGGTGGTATGATTGATGACACGAAACTTGGACAACTTGATCCTAGTAGGTGAGACAACTGACAGAGAGACCTGGACAGCTTTGCCTATGTGGGTGACATGATGGATGGCAAGGAACTTGGACAACTTCACCCCAGTAGGTGAGACAACTGACAGTAAAGAAAGCTAGACAATTTTGCCTTTGTTGGTGACATGATGGATGGCAAAGAACTTGGACAACTTTACCTTCCAAATAAAAAAAAAACGTAGATATAAATTATATGTCTCAAAAAGAGGACATGTTCAGGAAAAAGAGGATATCTGGTAACCCTGCTAAGTGTAATTCAACAGTGTCATGTTTTTATAAACATGGTTCTATAGAACAGCTCAACTTTGCCCTGTTATAGGACGGCTGGTGCTGGAGCAGCATCAGGTTATGCAGTTGGACGGTATACAGTGACTCTGAAGTCATTTGAAACTTTTGCTCTGCCAGTGTTCCCAACTCAGGTTTGTTGCATACTGTAGTGTCACTCTTCCAATCCTGTGAAAAAAAAATGTGTTCAGGCATACTGTTTACTTTCTTCGCAGCAACAGTACAAATTTTAAGCTCGCCAATTATTGATTTATGAGACACACTGCAGCCACCCACATTACAGTAATGTTAGAACTGTATTTCTCCACCACCCCCCACCTCTTTGTATTTATCAAAGCTTACTCTTCACGTTCACATATGCATGCTGTGCAACCCATAACTACTCTAAATTTTCATTTCACAAATACATTGATATGTGGGCTTGCAGCATAGTCACATCTCTACATACTCTTACTATGGAGTGTGGTGAAATTTATGCAACAGTTGGAATTCATAGTGTCATGAAATGCAGTTCAGAAAATGAGACAAGCAAGAGATACAGATGTCACAACACAGTTACTGAAACTGAGACATGAAATACCCAAAAGCAGCTTTTACCAGTTGGCGTTGTGGTATAAGTAATTAAACTTTGGGCTATATTATTCTGTATTTAACACAGACAGGGACAGGTGGCAGGCACTTGTAAATGCAGTAATGAACCTTCGTGTTCCATAAAATGCAAGGAATTTCTTGACTAGCTGAAAACTAGTTAGCTTCTCAAGAGGGACTTTGCCCCATGGAGTAAGTAAGTAAGTATTCAACACACGGGTAGTTCTTGACCCATGTGGTTCTAATTTACATGCTTTATTAACCTTTTGGCGCTGGAATTATTTTTTTTAAATTTTAGCACATCCTGTATATAAAAATGTGAATAATACAGGAACCAAATACATTAGAATTATGAAACAAACTGCATATTGAAGAGAAAAAAATCGGAGAGTATATACCATGTTTAAAATATTCTGTACCTATATTTGTTGAAAAAATAATATAAAATGCAATATTTAGAGGTTAGCGGTCCACTATAGTGGTCGTTAGGCGTCAAAGGGTTAATGTAGGCATGTTCTGAGTATATGAGGTGAAGAATTTACACTCACATAGTTTGAAATGAACCCTCAAACGCAATACAAGAAATTTTGCCAACTCCATTGATAAAATACCCACTTTGTAGAAAAAAGCAGAGGCTCAAAACTTTTTGTCAGCAATATCAAAGTCATGTTTTGTCCCTTCAGGATGATATTGTTAATCCAGCCACGGGACCAGGGAATGATTCTCACATTGTTGGTTCATTATTTAAGGAAAATGTTTTATGGTCCCAAACCTTTTGGCACCAGAATTATTTTTTTAATTTTAGCACACACTGTATATAAAATGTGAATAATACAGGAACAAAACAAGTTAGAATTATGAAACAAACTGCATTTTGAAGAGAAAAAAACGGAGAGTATACACCATGTTTAAAATATTCGGTACCTATATTTGTTGAATAAATATATAAAGCGCAAATTTGGAGGTTATCGGTGCGGTACGTCAACTTCAG
>Ga0209755_10008172_pt1 | contig 11239 bp, 9 predicted proteins | sample TergutCo191P1_FD_187301 | JGI IMG/M metagenome (GOLD analysis project Ga0209755, IMG submission 187301) | Cornitermes sp. P1 segment gut microbial communities from Petit-Saut dam, French Guiana - Co191P1 (SPAdes) (version 2) | ecosystem: Host-associated > Arthropoda: Insects > Digestive system >... | reverse complement strand
TGTATAATTACACTATCGTAATAGTCAAATTGTGTCAAGCATTTTTTTTAAAATTTTGCAAAATTTCAGATTTCGAAAGTGCTCACAAATCTATGGAATAAGTGAATTCTTTGGTTTTAGCTACTTCAACAGACCAGGCTATACCATTGTGGATGATATTAACATACGCGGTCGCCCAAGCAGGGTAATTTTTGCCGCTTTCAAGCCAAGCGGAACTATACCTTCTCAAAGATTCAGTCATGTACGGTTCAAATGTCCATGTCAGCCCATCGGCTGATAATCCGGCGGGAATGTGGTGATCTCCAACCCCGATTGAACTAGTTTCGCCGATTAAAATGGTGACGCCAAAACTGTATTTTTGGGAGGAAAACATCAGGCGGGACGAAAATACCGGAGCGGAATATAATGTTACAGAAGAACGGGTATCGTTAAGGTAAAGCCTGACAGCATCCCTGTCAAAGTAAATCCCGTTTTCGGCAATAACATCGGCGATCAAAAATTGCGGACTGTGTAATGGGTCAGCCATCATCAATGCATGATCCTGTTTGCTTTCAACCATAGCAGAAACCCGATATTTTTGCCCTGCGCGAACTATTGGAAAAATAACCTGTCCTGATTGTTTCACTTTTTCCAGGTTAGTAGAATACACCGCTCCCCCACGAAAAGAAGCAGCCCGTATATCTGCAAATGCCGAAACAATATCATGGCGGCTCACTGCTTCTTCTGCATAGTCGGCATAATCGGTCACGCCGGGAAAAGAAGAAACAGAAATAAACAAACGGATTGTATCGGAAGGAATATTGCTGAATGTTAAGAGGATACCTTCCGGCACCGCTTCAGCCGTCAGCGTAAAATCAACATTATCAACGCGGTTTCTGTTTGTGGCGCAGCCAAAAGCGAATAGCGCAAAGCCCAAAATAAGGGCGATTGTTTTTGATGTGGTAAATTGATTCATATACCATTATCGAAAGATGCTGAAAAATTTTGATATGGAAGCCGAACTATTTTTCCCAATTTGCTTGCAAAATCTGAAGTTTTGCAAGCGCCTTTACTAACTCTGATTTTTTTGGAAAATGACAAGGACGGTTTTTAATAGCTTGGCTAAAAATTCATTATCAATCGTTTCAATATAATTCCACTGACGGGCGTTATAGTCAATTGTAACTAGTTGATCAAGCAGAACAACTCCTGTAGATTTTGTCTTTTCCTCTAATGGAATATGCAGAGGATACTGCCTTTGCGTATTAGAGATTGGTGCAAATATTGCAATGTTGGCATAATCACTTACAAGATGATGGCTTAAACAGACATAAGGGCGATAACCTTTTTGCTCATGACCCTGCTTAGGGTCAAGGTTAATTTTTATGATGTCGCCTTGCATTGGATTTTTTTTTACCATCTCTCATTCCCAAGCGAATCAACCGGATTTATAAGTTCTGTCCTAAAAGATTCCCCCGAATAATCTTTGAAAAGATATTCGATTGTTCCTTCTCTCGGCGTTGAGGGCTTGGAAACAGTCAACACATTTTCCCTAACCTCTAGAATTACTTCATCATTTGCAGAAATACCCAGTCGGCGGGTTATCTCCACAGGAATACGCAATGCTTGGCTGTTTCCCCACATGGAAACCGTGGCTTTTGTCTGTAACATAACATACCTCTTAATACAAGTAGATACAAAATGTATATACTTGTCAAGAGTCCAGCCCCTATAGATTTACAGGTTCGACAAAACCCGCGTTATATGCTACAATTAACCCATGAAAACAATGGCAATGATTCTGTTTTTGTCGGGTTTGTTTCTTTCGTGCGCAAACGTGGAAGAAGTGACGCTTGCGGAATGGGAAAAAATCACCGTTGCAGGTCTCGGTGAGATTTTGGAGCAAACCGTGAGCCGTCCCTGGCGCGGGGAGGCTTTTGTTCCGGGCACTCCCGGAGGCACATGGAATTCAGCCGTTGTTCATGAACCAAGGACATTTAACCTTTTGGTGGGGGAAACCGACGCCGCATCCAGCAATATAATCAGGATGATGCACGATATGCTTGTGGACTTCGATGTGGTGCGCCGCGAATGGACACCGCGGGTTGCCTACTTCGATGTTCAGGTTGATGAGGAAGCGGGAACACTGCGCGTGGTTTACACCCTGCGCGAAAATCTGTATTGGAGTTTTTACGGCTCGCAAGAGCGAGTGCCTGTTACAAGCGATGATGTAATTTTCTGGTACGATAATATTCAAGGTTACCAGCCGTTCCGCAGTTCAGCTTTCAGCGGGCAGTTCCTAATGATGGAAGACGGAACACCTGCGCGCATTACCATCGAAAGAATTGACGACCGCAGCTTTGCCTTTTTCTTCCCGCGCATTGTTGCCAATCCGCTGCTAACCACGAACATGACATTCGGTCCCAAGTTCATTTTTGAGCCGGCAAAACGCGAAGGCGGAGTGCAGGGGGTGCGCGACCTTTTTAACATTTCAAACGATCCGCGCCTTATTCCTTCAAAAGGGCGCTGGTTTTTAGTCGAATACGTTCCGGGTTTGCGCTTGGTGTTCCGCAGAAACGCCGATCACTGGGAGCGGGACGAAAGCGGCGTTGCCTTCCCGTACATCTACGAAACCATCGTCCAGATTTTGCCGGATGCCGGAACGCAGTTCCTCGTTTTCCAGGAAGGCAGGCTTGACAGCCACCTTTCCCGCCCTGAGGATTTGGACACGCTCATACGCGGGCAGGGCGGATACGGCAGGGGAAGGCACGGCGGGGATTTTACCCTTTTTAACGCCGACGGCTCTCTTGGCGCGCCGCTTTGGAGTTTTAACCAAAACCCGCAAAACCGCGACCAGCCTTTTTACTACTGGTTTACCCAAAAGGAATTCCGCCAGGCGATGAGTTCCATACTCAACCGCGACCGCATTGTAAATCAGGTTTTCCGCGGACTTGCCGAGCCTATGCTCTGGTTCTTCCCGCCGCCCAATCCTTTTTACAACCCCGACATACGCCTTCGCCACACATTCAACCCCGAACGCGCGCTTGAGCTTTTAGCCTCCATCGGAATGACTCGTGATGCGGCAGGCATTATGCGCGATTCGCGCGGTACGGCGGTGGAGTTTGATCTTTCCATTGTCGCCGATAACAGCGTATTTTCGGACAAAGCGTCGATTATTGTCGATGAAGCGGCGCAAATCGGGATACGCATCACCGTGCGCCCGACTGACTTCCAGCGGCTGGTGGAACAGTTGACAGGCACATGGGACTGGTCATCGGTCATTATAACGCTTGGTGTTCAGTTTTGGCCTACGCAGGGGAGCAACGTGTGGCCGTCAAGCGGGAACCTGCACCTGTGGCATCCGCTGCAAGCGGAACCTGCTACACACTGGGAAGCCCGCATCGACTACCTGTACAACGAAGGCAGCTTCACTGTGGATACCGAACGTGCGTGGGGAATATGGAATGAGTTTCAGGAAATTATCCTTGAGTACATGCCGGTGATTTACCTTATAAGACCGCGCAGTTTCTTTGCACTTAACAACCGCTGGGATTTTACGAACTTTTTCTTTGACAACATCAACGGCGCTGAAACTTCCTATTTATTTTTGCGGCAGGATTAGTTTTAATTACATTAATCATAAAGAAAAATTTGACAAAAATTATCAGCCATTATAAAATCTTCACTTAAGCGGGGTAATATTGATCCCTATATTATTAATTGAGAGAGGTGGCATTTATGAGTAAAATCGTTTTGATCGGTGCAAACCACGCCGGCACAGCGGCGGCAAACACGATTCTGGACAATTATCCGGGAAACGAAGTCGTTATCTTTGACAAGAACGACAACATCAGCTATCTTGGCTGCGGCACTGCTTTGTATGTAGGAAAGCAGATACCGGAGACCAAGAACCTTTTTTATTCCTCAAACAAAATTTTGGAGGACAAAGGCGCGAAGGTTTACATGCAGACGGTTGTCTATGAGGTAGATTTTGACAAAAAAGTTGTCAAAGCTAAAACAAAAGACGGCGAAGTTATCGAAGCATCCTATGACAAACTCATTTTTGCAACCGGATCGAGGGCAATCACCCCGAATATACCGGGAACTGACCTTGAAGGTGTTCATTATGTGAAGCTTTTTCAAGATGGTCTTAAAATTGACGAAGAGCTCAACAACCCCGATGTCAAAGCGGTCGCCACCATAGGGGCAGGTTACATTGGCGTTGAAATTGCTGAAGCAGTCCAGCTTCGCGGCAGAACATCCTTGCTTTTTGAAGCGGCGGCTACCTGCCTTCCAGGATACTTCGACAAATCTTTCACAGAAAACATGGACAAAGTGATGGCCGATAAGGGCATAAAGCTCCATTACAGCGAAATGCTTAAAGAGATTAAATCTTCAAACGGCAAACGGGTTACGTCAATCGTAACGGACAAAGGCGAATACGCTGTTGACGCGGTGATTTTGTCCATTGGGTTTATCCCCAACTCCGAAATTGCCGCCGGCAAACTGAAACTCGGTGTAAAAAACGCATTTTTGGTAAACACAAATCAGGAAACCTCCATACCGGGCGTGTATGCCATTGGCGACTGCGCGACAGTTCTGAACAACGCGACAGGAAAACCTGATCACATTGCTTTGGCGACCAACGCCGTGCGTGCAGGCATTGTTGCCGGTCACAACGTGTGCGGCACAGGCATTCAGTCTCAAGGCGTGCAGGGCTCCAACGGTATTCAGATTTATGACTACAAAATGTGGAGCACCGGCTTGTGTTCAGAAAAAGCAAAAGCCGCGGGTTTTGATGTAGCGCACGTGGATGTTAAGGACACCCAAAAACTGGCGTTTATGGCAGGACCAAACGAAGATGTGCAATTGCGCATTATCTATGACGCGAAAAGCCGCAAAATCATTGGAACGCAGATGGCTTCTTACCGCGATGTGTCTATGGGGCTGCATATGTTCAGTCTCGCCATTGCCAAAGGCTTCACTATCAATGAGCTTCCGCTTCTTGATATTTTCTTCATGCCGCACTTCAACAAGCCGTTTAACTACATCACTGTGGCAGGCTTAACCGCAAAGTAGACCATTAATTTGTTGCCCGCTTTAACCGGTCATTGATTGCAACACCAAGGCCGGTTAAGGGGGCTTCCTCGGCGCGTATAATGTCAAGACCAAGTCCGTCCAGTTCGTGAAGCATTTCAAAAAGGTTCGCCGCAGCTTCGTTCAGGTTCCCGCTTGCCGATAAAACCCGTGTTCTCCCCGCCGCATCAGAATCGGTGTTTGCGGTTTCCGGCTTTGAAAAGTAAAGCCGTCCCTCGCCTTTGGCGCAGGGAAGCGCCGCCAAGTCTTCGCGGCGGTAAAGGGCAAGGCGGGTGCGCGGGGCGTAATGGCTTTTAAGCTGCCCTGGCGATACAGGCATTTCTCCTCCATCGTCTGCGCCCACAGAAACGCCGAAGGAAAACTCAACCGGCCCGATTAAAGCCTCAATTGTTTCCTGAGGCGTTCCGCCGGGTCGGAGCAGGCGCGGCGGGTTTGAGGAAATGTCAAGCACTGTCGATTCCACGCCAACCATCGTTTTCCCGCCGTCAATGATGTAGTCAACTTTTTCGCCTAAAAGTGCTTTTACGTGTTCGGCGTGCGTGGGCGAAAGGCAGCCGAAGGGATTGGCGCTTGGAGCAGCCACCGCCCCTGATGAAAGGCGGATGAGTTTTTGCGCCGTTTCGTGCGAGGGAAAGCGCACCGCCGTTGTGGGAAGCCCAGAAGTTGCAAGATCAGGCACTTCGGTACGTTTGGGGAGAATCAGGGTAAGCGGGCCGGGCCAAAGCTCGCGTGAAAGAATGGTAAGCCGCTCTTTTGCGGCGCCGTCTAAAGCCGCGACATCGGTTATGCGGGAAAGCACCGCAATATCGGCTATGTGAATGATGAGCGGGTCAAAACGGGGGCGGTTTTTTGCCTCAAACACTTTGGCAAGCGCGAGTGAGTTAAACGCATCCGCGCCCAGGCCGTAGACAGTTTCGGTGGGGAAGGCAACGAGAAAACCTTGTAACAAGGCAACCGCCGCCTTTTTTATATCCGCGTCAGATGTAGATAATAGCTGCATTCTTAACGATACCGTTAATTGTGAAGGCAGACAAGAGGTTCTGTTCAATCTGTATCATCACATAATCCTGAAACGCCGGCGGCAGATCATTAAAAAGGCTGGGAAGGCGCTTGAGCTTTTCTGATAGGGTGTCAAAAAACTTCCGGTTTTCCGGAGGTTTTTTTACGTCACGGCACTTGCCTACGCGCCGGTTGTGGGTTGGGTTCGCTGTTTCTACCTGTCAGCCGCACCGCTGTTTGCTTTCTTTGCCAAAATCCCGTATATTATAAGCAAGGAGCAAGCAATGGCTGAACGCACCATGAATAACATTCCTACAGACGACCCGCTCAGGGCAATCATTGAGGAAGTCTGGGCAAACCTGCGCGAAGTTTCTGTTAACCAAAAGGAAACCGGCAGGAAAATCCAGGAAGTCTCTGAAAGCCAGAAGGAAACCGACAGGCAAATGAAGCAGTTATTCAGGGAGACCGACATGAAGTTTAAGGAAACTGCCGAAAGCCAGAAAGAAACTGCCGAACAAATAAAGGAAACCAACAGAAGGTTCGGTGACCTGACCAACCGTTTCGGTGAACTGGCTGAACATTTAGTTGTTCCCGGCATCAAGGAGAAATTCAACGCTCTGAATTTTAATTTCACTGACACCTTTGAAAACGCGCAAATTGCCGGAACTTCGCGCAACCGTTCTGCGGAGGTTGATATACTGCTGGAAAGCCTGGATACGGTAATGGTGGTGGAAGTAAAATCAAAGCCGACCGAAGAAGATGTAGCGAAACATATTAACCGGATGGACGTTTTACGCCGCCGCGCCGATGACCGCAAGGATACGCGCACCTATCTTGGGGCGATTGCCGGAGCTATAATGCCGCAAAAGGTGCGGAACTGCATTGTCCAGAATGGTTTTTACGCTATAGAGCAAAGCGGGGACACGATGATGATAAATGTCCCTGGTGACTTTAAGCCACGGCAGTGGTAGCTTGTTAGGGAAGCGCGATTGCGCGTGACCGGGTATGTTAAGGAAACATTTTGCCGTTCCAGCCAACACAACACGCGCATTGATTTATTTTTAACCGCCTGCTAGACTTGCCGTATAATGAACTCTGAAAAAACCAAAACGCATGAACGTTTGCCCGCTGATTTTATCTCGGCGCAGACAGCGGAAAGGGCGGGTGTTATCGAAGTGCGGCTGGGCGCTGACGCTCCGGTCGCTTTTACTGAAAGCGGCGCCTTTGCGTGGCCTTCTTCTTCGCCCATTTCCTCACTCGTTTACGATTCCCGCGAAGTGTCCAGCGGCGCTGTTTACTTCGCTTTGCCAGGGCTTCATGTCGATGGGCACGATTACATTGGTGATGCGGTAAAACGCGGGGCTGCGGCTGTTGTCCACCAAAAAGAACTTGGCGAATACCTTGACGGCGTATTGTACATACGTGTAAAAGATTCCCGCTTTGCGATGTCGCCGCTTTCGGCGGCTTTTTACGATTACCCTTCACGTAACATGGGCGTTATCGGCATTACAGGCACGGAGGGCAAAAGCACCACGGTTTCTTTGGTGTACCAGCTTTTGAAACTCGCCGGAAAGAAAACCGGCTTTATTTCCACAGTTCAGTACGCCGATGGCGACAGCGAAACGTGGAATCCCGAACACCAGACAACGCCTGAAGCAGTGGCAATTCACCGCTTGCTTGCGCAGATGCGCAAAAACGGCGTTGAGTATGTGGTGCTTGAATCCAGTTCGCACGGGCTTTCCAAAAAAACCAACCGTTTGGGAGATGTGAACTTCGATGTCGGCGTTTTAACAAAAGTGACGCACGAGCATCTTGAGTTTCACGGTACTTTCGAGCAATACCGCAGCGACAAAGCCGAGCTGTTCCGAACTCTTGATGCCTTTCCGGCAAAGAATTACCTTCTAAACGGCAAGCCAATTCCTTCTTTTGGAGTGGTAAACGCTGATGATCCAAGTGCTGACTACTTTGCCGCCGCCACCGTGCACAAAACCTACACTTTCAGCACCAAAGGGGCGAAAGCTGACCTTTCCATTAAGATGCTGGAAAGCGGAGCCGGCGGCAACCGGTACGAAGTGTTTGATGCTTCCGCCGGAAAAACAATCACGCTGCACGATCAGCTTCCCGGTTCTTTTAACGCGGCTAATGTAATTGCCGCGCTTTTGGTGGTTTCTAACCTGCTTTCTGTTGAAGTTGAATCACTTTCCGGTCACGTTTCGCTTCTTAAGCCTGTGCGCGGGCGCATGGCTCCGGTGGAAAAGGGCCAGCCGTTTGAGGTGATTGTTGATTACGCACACACGCCGTCTTCTTTTGAAGCCGTGTTGCCGCCCCTGAAAGAGCGGGTTGCCCCAAACGGCGGCAGGCTTATCACGCTGTTCGGCTCCCCCGGCGAGCGCGATAAGCAAAAGCGTTTTATGCAGGGCGAAGTTGCCGCCCTGCATTCGGACATAGTCATTTTGGCTGACGAGGATCCGCGCGGGGAAGTGCCGATGGCAATTCTTGAGGATATTGCTAAAGGCTGCTTTGCGGCTTGCGGCGCCGTGCCAATGGTTCAGGGTGAAACGCTTTTTCTCATCCCCGACCGCCCAACGGCGATCAGGAAGGCATTTTCGCTTGCCAAAAAAGGCGATCTTGTATTGCTGCTTGGAAAAGGACACGAAAATACCATTATTTATGCTGACAAAACCATCGAATATGATGAGATTAAAGAGGCGGAGGCCGCTCTGGCAGAATCGGGTTATCGATAACAATTCGCACCATTGACAAAAATTGAAAAAAAATGTACAACAAAGTAGACAATTATACATTTCGGTAAGGGGTAAAAGATGGACTGGATATTGTGGATGATCCTTCCTCTTGCCGGGTTAACCTTAGGCTGGATTATTAGATGGTTTTACGCCAGATTTCAACTTACGGCATCACAGCGAAGCGCGGAAGAAATAAAGCATGGTGCTATAAAGGAAGCTGAGGCCAAAAAGAAAGAATTGCTTCTCGAAGCAAAAGAACAAGTTATACGGGAGCGGAACCAGCAAGAAAGGGAGACCCGGGAGCGAAAGGCTGAATTACAGCGGTTTGAACGCCGGATTTTTCAAAAAGAAGAGAGCATAGATAAAAAGATAGCTCAAATCGAACGGACTGAACAGACTTTAGTGGAAAAAGAAAAAGCTTTCCATGTTAGAGAAGAAGCGCTTGGTAAGGAAGAAGAGCGTTACCGCGCTGAGCTTGAGCGAATCTCAGGCTTAAGTGTTGAGGATGCAAAATCACTCATCATTCGCGACTTGGAAAACGAAGCGCGCCATGATGCGCAATCGCTTATCAACAAGATCGAACACGAGGCGGCTATCTCAGGCGAAAAAAAAGCCCGCGATATTTTGCTAAGTACGATCCAGCGGATGGCAACGGATGTCACAGGCGAAGTGACGGTTACAACGGTGAGTTTGCCCAACGATGAGATGAAAGGGCGAATTATCGGGCGTGAAGGCAGAAATATCCGCACGCTTGAAACGCTTACCGGCGTTGACATTATTATCGATGATACACCTGAAGCCGTGGTTATTTCATGCTTTGACCCGGTGCGGCGGGAAATCGCCAAGGTGAGCCTTGAGCGGCTTATCGTTGACGGGCGCATACATCCTACGCGAATCGAGGAAATCGTTACCAAAGTCACAAAAGACGTTTCCCAAAAGATTTTTGAGGAAGGTGAGAGGGTTCTGTTTGACTTAGGGATTCACAACATCAAACATGATGCGATTCGAACGCTGGGGCGGCTTTACTTCCGCACCAGTTACGGGCAAAACGTATTGTACCACTCAAAAGAAGTGGCGGTTATCGCCGGAATGCTTGCCTCGGAAATCGGGGGCTGCAACCGCGATCTTGCCAAGCGCGCCGCCCTGTTTCATGACATAGGCAAGGGAGTGGATTCGGATTCTGACCTTAACCATGCTGAAATCGGCATGGATATGGCGCGCAGAATGGGCGAAGACCAGCACGTCATCAACGCCATTGGAAGCCACCACGGCGACATTGAGCCCAGCTGCATTGAGTCGGTGCTGGTGCAGATTGCCGATGCAATTTCCGCCGCGCGCCCCGGTGCCAGACGGGAAACGCTTGACAATTACATCAAGCGGCTTGAGAACCTTGAAAATATTGCCACAGGCTTTAACGGCGTGGATAAGGCGTATGCGATTCAGGCGGGCAGGGAACTGCGCATTCTCGTCAACAACGAAGCGCTTAACGATGAGAAAACCAAAGATCTTGCCAAGCAGATTGCGAAGAAGATTGAAAACGATCTCCGTTATCCCGGGCGCATAAAGCTCACTATGATTAGGGAAACGAGGGTCACCGAGTACGCAAGGTAGTTTCCGTGCACATCTTGCGGGCGATAATGCTTGGCGATGTGGTTGGCGATCCGGGGCTTGATGCCTTGGATCGCCAATTGCCTCTCCTAATCAAAGAAAACTCTGTTGATTTCGTCGTGGTGAACGGCGAGAATGCCGCCTCCGGTTTCGGGCTTACTCTGCCTCATCTGGAGCGGATTTTTGCCGCCGGCGCTGATGTGGTGACAAGCGGTAATCACGTGTGGGAAAAGCGGGATTTTCTGCCGGTGCTTGACAGCCAGCCGCGTATTTTGCGCCCGCTTAATTATCCGCCCGGCAATGCCGGTAAAGGTTTTGTAACGCTTGAAAAGCCGTCTTCGTCCGGCGTGCCTGTGACATGGGCGGCGGTGAATATTCAGGGCAGAGAGTTTATGTCGCCCATTGATTGCCCGTTCAGAGCATTTGACTCACTTGTTTGGGCGGAAAACAACGGCGAAGAAAACGCGCATAACAAACCTATAATCCTTGTAGACTTTCACGCCGAATCAACACGGGAAAAAGAGGCTTTCGGCTTTTACCTTGACGGCAGGGCAAGTGTTGTTGCCGGAACGCACACACACGTTCAAACTTCCGATGAGCGGATTCTGCCGGGTGGAACCGCTTATATCACCGATTTGGGCATGTGCGGGAATTTGGACAGCGTTATCGGCATGGACACACAAATATGCCTTAACCGCGCCCGCAATCAGGTGCTTTACCGCATGGAAGTCGCCGTGCCAACCGAAGATGACAGAGTTTCTTTGCAGGGAATTCTTGTGGAATTTGACGGTGGATCAAAAAAGGCAGTTTCG
>Ga0209755_10008171_pt1 | contig 11241 bp, 6 predicted proteins | sample TergutCo191P1_FD_187301 | JGI IMG/M metagenome (GOLD analysis project Ga0209755, IMG submission 187301) | Cornitermes sp. P1 segment gut microbial communities from Petit-Saut dam, French Guiana - Co191P1 (SPAdes) (version 2) | ecosystem: Host-associated > Arthropoda: Insects > Digestive system >... | reverse complement strand
GCTGGCTCTCTTATAGTGTGGGTGAGAGTTCCTAGAAATTATTTCTTCATTTTTTTCTCTGCAATTTAGACCATAATTTAAATACCCCGTAAAAAAGCCTTCCCATATCACAGTATGAACTGGGTTTTAAATGCCCCCACGCTGAAGGGTTAAATAGCAGTCAGCTGCAACATTGTGTTGTTCTGTTACGTTTAGGTTTCTGTGCTGTAAAAGGGCTGGTAACATATTAAACATAACCCAGAACAAGAGGTCTCAAAATATCATGCACCAATATTGGCCAAAAAAAAAATGATGTGGAAAGCAGTTGTGTATTTCAGACAAGGAGGTATATTTGCCCATATTGGCACTGGGAACAGAATGTTTGTGTTTTGCAGGAGAAGAAACTTGAGAAGTGGGCTGCCAATGTGAGTGCAGAATTTGAAGAGATTGACAGTTTTGAACTTTGTGTGGAGTAAATTTGTTTGTAACCTTATTTTTTCTGGAATTTCCCATAACTTCAGGAAGATTAAACAGTGAATTGTTGATGAATTTCTTGTGATATCTTGAATGAGTTTCATTTTGTTTCGTGTTGTGTGTCAAGTTAGTATGCCGTGACTGTACTTCTAACTAATGCTGTGTGTATTTAAAATGTACATATTAACAGTTGTTTGCAATACTGATGTTTTTGTGTTGCCATTAGTTTTGAACAGCGTCATTTATTGATCAGCATTATCGCAACTGTGCTTTAAAACTGTGTGTTCAGTGTCTCTTAACAGAACTTTGCAGCCACATTCCTTTATGGTTATGCATGTTTCACAACAAACAGCCTTTTAACACTTCACTTGCTGTATAACCAGTAGTCTGAAGTTATGTATGTTATCATCAGTGATTATAATTACATAACAATGATTTTAGGTGCATCACTTTGTTGCAAGGAAGGCAGTGCTTTTTTGTGTGTATGTTATGAGGAGGAATTTTAAGGAATACGTGTTTACCTCTCTGCCTGTCTCTGAGTTGCAATTCATAAACTCTGCAACAAAACAACAGATCTATTAGAACACAAAGCTGTCATCCAAAAGACAATTCTAATGTCATGCACAAAGGTTGCCACAAGAAATGGTGCGTCATTACACCTGTCACAAATTCACTACATATCACCAGAACATAAACATCTGCATATGATGTTCCAACAGCCTGTAGAGGGTGCAGTGACTAAATACAGTGAAACCCTTGTTTTAGGCTACACATCCAAAGGGACCACCTCAAATTATATTTAAAATCGAGAAAACTGTACCATCGAAGAAATCATAATTATGCACACTAAAACTGTGGGTTGCCATGTAACACAACTCTGGCAAGCTGTTTAAAATGTAAACTTTTGAACAATGACAATCTAAATAAAATATGGTATGTGGCCTTGGTTGTGTATTATGGTATTTAATGAATTTAATGAACCCCCCCCTCTTCCTCCCCACTTTTCTTCTTCTGCAAAGCGTGTTTTGTTCTACATTCATTACAAGCTGCAAATATTTCTGTGTATCACCATCCTCTGACATTTCCATTGGGAGTGCATTTTCCTGTGATAGAGCCTTCTCCTTTCTCTTTTGGTTTCCCTCAACGTCCTTGTGTCTGCGTCTGCACTTTCCAGCCTTGTTACACAATTTTAAGAGGAAGAAGGGTTTAGGTTCTAAGACCCTCTGCAAAAGTCTGCAAATAATTGACCCCCTTCCTGCCCCAAAACATTGGTTTAGTACTTTTTTAGTGTTTTTTTATTTTCTTTGCAGAAACAATGTGATGGGAACTCCTTCCCCTGCCTGAACTCCTTTAACATCATGCGGTGTGGCTTGAAGGCCTGTCTGAGTTGTCAGTTTTGATGTTTCTGTCCATTTAACCTTTTGGCACCAGAATTATTTTTTTAATTTTAGCACATCCTGTATTTAAATAACACAGGAACCAAACAAGTTAGAATTATGAAACTAACTGCATTTTGAAGAGAAAAAAAAAAACTGAGAGTATACACAATGTTTAAAATATTCGGTACCTATATTTGTTGAATATATATATAAAATGCAACTTTGGAGGTTAGCGGTGCGGTACGTCAACTATAGTTGACATTAGGCATCTGAAGGTTAAGGGTCCAAGTGATGTATTTTTATTCTTGGGGTGATCCTGTGAAATACAAACCTACCAAAAGAAAAAGTATAGACACTCACACACAGAGGTTTCATGTCCCTGATCATGGGAGCATTGTAGCATACTTGTTGTGAAGCTAACACTTGCCAGGCATTGTAGAGTCCATTTTTCCTTGCATTTCAACTGGACTTTACCTTATATTGCAGAAGAGTGTAAGTTCTGACCAACAGCTTTAAACAGGCTTTGCACCTGATGAAAATATTTATGGACAAATGACAGTGCATGTCTTGAAATAATGACAAATTCTCTTCGAATTTTCTCTTTAAATTCTTGCACAGAATGTGCAGAATGTTCACTGTTCAAACAAATAATTGTGTGTATATGAATCGGAAAAACGCAAGAATCAACAGCGTGCAAGATACCAGCAGTTTACCAACTGCCACTTGTAGGCCAGTCATTGAGAAGTTTGCGCTGTGTAAGCTGTGCTTTGATCAGCAAAATAGATTTCTCTCACACATTGTCCACTTGCCCTCAGTGACTTGTAATATGATGTGAGTACTCCTCTCAAATTCCAGCACTGATAAGGTGAATTTGTTGGTAAACTCTGCTTAGCAAAGCAAGCTTATGTTGTGGTCATGGGCCCAATAAAGTGAACCTCGTGTGGGTGTTTGTGTTGAATACATGCCCAGGAGCTCTGTCCCGCACTTCTACATTCATTTTACACCATACTAACTGAATTGCAGAAAGGCGCATAAGGTGGTACATTGTTAGTATGGCTACATTTCCGATCATTGGAAGTTTTAACATTTTTTTTTTAGCGTTGTAGTATTGGTGGTACTTGTCTGACTGTTGTGATATGATACTGGATGGCTTGTTCAATTGTCCCTTCTTCTCCAGTTTGTGTTTTAGAGCTAAAATAATTCTCTTGTGGTAAGTACTTCTGTTTAGCAGTTTTCCTTATAAAACTAATTTTTATTTGCTGACAGGTTATTAGTGTGAGGTTAGGGTCATACTCCTGCAGTTTCGGATATCAGTACATGGTTGGTCTGTGAGAGTTACTGCCATCTCTTGCAACACTTGTACCAATTGGCTATTTCCTTAGTTCTACCTTAGGTACTTTTTCGCTCAGTACAGTAGGTATAATTTTGATCTGTAAAACATTTTATGAAACTCATCTCAACAGCAGAAACTTCCACCACGTTGTGGAATGCACAGAGTAACAAAGTAGAACAGTTGCTCACACTGGAAAGTGTCATTGAACTGGGTTATGTATTCCTAGTTGGTCCATATTTTGTTGGTTTGATACCATACACTAACACACACCTTGGTGCTTAAGGAACGACACATAACTTTGCATAAATTCATGAAATGATAACATGATGAGACATCCCTACACATATTTCACTTCTGAAGCAGTTTCCTATAGGAAATGTGACAAAGTGGTAGATATATAGAATAGGCTATGGGCTGGCCAATCCAGAGTTCTTACTCCGGCAGGCTCCGAAACTTCCAGACTGTCTGCAGGCACCACCAAGCCTGCTATTAAATGGGCACCAGCGCTCTTTCCCTGGGGGTAAAACGGCTGAGGCGCGAGACTAACCATCTAGAGCGGAGGTGAAGAGTCGGTGGAACTAGTTGCATTCTGCCTATATGCTTATATGCCGTGAATAGGAACAACTTCACTTTCTACCTCACAACATCCTGTACGTCCTGATCCTGTTTGTTCACAACGCTGTCTGAAGTAAAGCGGAAAGCCAACTTAATTCGCGGAAGATATCTAATCGTTAGCAGATCGGTAAAACAGTTTAGGTCGTTTGATGGACATCTAACGAAATTCCATGAATCCTAATCTATGAGAATGCATGCAGTAACGCTGGTTTTGCGGGAAGCTAATTTGACGGTAACGAAGAAGGAATATTCTTGTTTATCCACGATTGTTTATCGTTTATAAGCGTTATGTGACGGAGATTTCTAATAGACATGTGTCACACTGAAACGGTCGGGTGACAAACTCTGATGGGCACGTCTGACGCTGATATATCGTTGTGTGAAGAGCTCTCTGATAGACACACTTGGCGCTGAGATATTGGTCATTTGCTCCGTCCGTGATTCTTGTCACCGTCCGTCCGATGTCAGACAAGACTAGGTCATTGTGCATGCACTGTCTTAATATTTGTTCATACTTTTCGTTAGGAAACCGAGACCTAACCCCACTACACTGCACCAGTATGAGATTTGAGGAGATAATGAACCAGTTGAATAATAATCATAACAATAATACCATTGAACCCCTGAACGAGGGGAGACACAATACCTTGGTTTTCAATAATCCAGGTTAATAGCCCACTGTCAGTCAAAACAAGACCTAATAATTTATACGAAAAGGCTTAGCTCAATCCTCAAGAGCAAGCTACCAGGGAAAACCTAGTCAATGCCATTAATAACTTTGCTGCGCCTACTAGACCCCCTTACATGTTAAACATCGCTTTCACCATCCAACATCTGCAGCCGAAAGGGTCACACTCTCCAGAAAACGAGGAGGTAGAGACCTTATAGATGTATCTGCTCGTCACAAAAAGCAAATATTCAACATGACTAATTACATGAAAGACAGTCCAAACATCTGGCATCCATAAAACAACATGTGAAGCCGACAGCAGGTCACAGTCCTCGACATGAGGTTTTAGGATCTGCCTGAGGACTCATTTCCTTTAAGTTATCTGAAAGTTAAAATAACCCGGGGCATCTAAGACTTTACATAGCATATGTCCCCAAGAACTAAATCTACCTGGCATTGAACAAGAAGCTACATGTACCTGGCCAAGGAGAAGTGACATCTTCCCAGAAGCGGAGGGGTTTTCGTTGTCCACACAGGACGAATTCGTTCCCACGCGCAGATATCTAATACAACGTACGTCAACGATAGGTGTAGGTATCAATCAATAACACAACAGTATCTAAAAAGATGTTTAATAAAGGAGAGCACACACGTAAGTACATATCTTCAATTACCACTTAATTACAACTCGTCACACGAGTCACCTACTCACACACACTAACCCGCATTAGCTCTTATTCTTTGGATTTTCTCCTCTTCACAGAACCCACAGCAAAAGCCTACCAGCAGTAGACATCAGAAATGAACAAACAATAGCTGGAGACCCACATAGGACAGCAGCGAGCAGACATACTTGAGCTGTACACCCCAAGATAGCGCACATCACAGATAACCCCCCGACCCCCTGTGTTCCCATAACAATCGCATATAACAAACATCACGGATGATGAGATCTCACCATCGTGACATAACCATACCAATCCTATAAAGCACTACCACCATACTTTCGGATGAAAACCTGATGATGGCCGCAATAGGCCGAAACATGTTACTATCATCCTTTATTAAACATATTTTTAGATGATGTGTTATTGACTGATACCTACACCTATTGTTTATATACACACAACGGGGATGGCTCATTTTAGAACAACGTACGTCGTCAGGGAACCCAACGCTGTGATTGACTCGTGCCGTCTCTGGCCCTTTTTTTGGTGAACTGGTCAAAACTTGGTTGTTTCCGTACCAAATCTAACGCAAAGTAATTTTAAGGAATGATATGACTGGGTCGCCAGAACTATCCATGTCTGGTTGGCGAAATAACTTCGCTTTTTTGAGAAGCCATGTGCTCCGTAGTATATATACGAGCCAAAGGTCGTCCTGGAAAATGGCAACAGATTACTGGGATCGTACCCTGCTCACGGACAAGACTGTTCATTGCAGTCGTCCAGGCACAAGACTCGGTTGATAAAATAAACAAGAAAGTTGCATTCACTGAGAGCAATTCCATTTACCCAGTATCTACACACCACAAATACCGAAAAACAATGCAAATGTCAAGCACTGACACTCGAAATCAGGACAGTGGCAATAGTCCAAGATCATCAGTATTCGAATAGTCCTGTCTGCCATAGGGTCCGGTGCCGGCAAGACGGGGAGGGGGGACTGGAGGTAAAGCCAGGACAAATTACCGGGGTCCGGCAGTCCGGAAGGGGGCCCGATTGTATTGCATATATTTTTGTCCTCGATAATATCATTATTTGTCGATTGCATAAATTGACCCCTCTCAGACCAAGCCCAAATCACTCTACAACTGAGAGCCAGTCTTTCCGGTACATTGTAAAGATTTTTAGCCTGTCCACCCTTGATGGGGGGGCTCAAAGATTTTTTTTTTTTAATGGGCCACACTCGGCGGCCTTAGGGGGTCATCCCTCACGTGTTTAAGCAAAGCCTCGCTCAGTTCAACCTACCACCAAACATAATGTTCCAGGCGGGGGGAAAAAGGTACTAAACACCCGTTCCATCGTCAGAATGGTCATCCCTCACTTACCTGACGATGAGGCTGGAAATTCATAATTATGTCACTGCACTTATCTGACGAGAGTAGCGTGTTCGCGGATGTACACAATCATTGCAAAATCACCTCACATAGCTTCCCAACAGGTAATATGTCAAACAGACCCGTAGGCATAGTCTGGATACGCTACAACACCGGCCATAGCGCCTGAGACAAACCGTAATAATAATAATAATAATAATAATAATAATAATGTGTATCATTCTTAGTGAAAAATCATGAAATAACTCCATATCTTAAAGCTTGTTTCTTTTTTAAAGGAAAGTTTTTTTACGTGCTTGATTTAAGTGTTAAAAAGATGTCTAATGCATGCATCTACACGGATGTGCTTCACATTATTGCATCCGCATTAATTATAATACCGTGACAACGGTAATTGGATGTCAGTTTGTCTAATCATCATGTGATGACAGCTAGGTATTTGTTATTACTGAACATTACGTTAAAGTGATAAGCTAGGATTAAAATTCAAGCCGGTTGAAGCCGTACCTAAAAGGCGGGTTTCGAGTGCACTGGAGAGAACTGCATATCAAGGAGAAGTGAGCTGAACGTGTGGAATGGAAGGAAAAGAATGCAAAAGTAGTTAATGAGGAAAACCCCCTGCAGAAACAGCAACTTCGAAGACTGGTAAGCATGATGTGAACATATACCGAAACCAGGTCCTGCAGGAACGCCTGGGCGCCATATTTTAAATGCACCTGCGTTTGTTTTCATTGGATGAAAATTAATTTCTGCTAGTCTTTTGTTCATATCGCGACTATTAATTGGCAATAAACCCACCGCATTACGCAACAGTGTAACTATAGGCCTATAAAGTATATGGCACCAGTGGCTGATTCATTGCGTTCTGGAAATTTAGTCTAATTATGATATTTTCAAGAAATTAGTCCGTTTGTAACTGGCGATCGGGGGCTTGCAGTCTTACGCCGGCCAATCTATGTGTCTGTAAAGCAGGTTACCTGGAGCTACCGCATTTCTGAGTCACGGCGCGGTCGATACAGCTGCGACTGCGCGAAGAACGTGTCACACGGCAGATATTCGAACCGGGTGCCGTGAGAGAACCGAAATGAGTCAGTATCAGTTTACGTTTACAACCAGTAAGCTGCAGGACTGAGCCATGTGATTTTGGAATCACGTTTTAATTCGAGAACGTAGGTTTATGTGGCACGGCGTTTTCATGGCGATGAAAACAAGATTGTGGTCTTATGGGTAATGACACTGTGTAGTCTGGCAGATAGATACCAACGTTTCGAAGAAACGTATTCTTTCTGCCGCCAAGATGGAATTCTCTTCTACCGTGAAGTTGGAGGCTATGTATTTCTCGCCTGCCAGCCTACACGGCGTCATTGTATTATGAGTCTTTGCCAGAGTGAATAAACACTTTATGAATACATTTTTAACAAGGCCATTTCCTGTAAAGTTCTTACTTAATAGAACTTTAATTTTATTGGACAAATTGACATCCATTGTGACTCTGTATTCTAAGGACCACATGAATGTTGAAAAATGGCAACTACACAGAAAATTCAGTGTTTATAGTGTTATGCTGCTGGCATAAAGAGCTTAGAGTGAATGTGTAATAGAGAGATAACCTCTTGGTCAATTAACATGCTCCATCTCTTAGATAACTTGGATGTAAATTAAATAAGTGCTGACTACAGTGTGGCATCTGTACTGATATTAAATTAGCATCTTTCAAATTGAAAAGAATCTGTGTAGTCACATTATGATAAGCAAATTGTGTGCTATTCCTTGCAGGAACCATACAAGATGGAGGCCCTGCGACAGACCAACCAACATGGTGAGCTGTGACACACAATAATATGTCAGTATCCATGATTATACTTCCGTGTGTACTACTCAAATCACGGGATTTTACACCTTGGTCTGGGGGCGTTAACATTTTACCTGTACTAGATACACCTGTAATATTTAGCATACATTCAGACAAGTCACTCCACCACTTTGAACAGATGACACAACACCCAAACACAAAATGTTTCTGGTAAAAGCCCCAAATGTTTTTGTGCAACAGGCATGTCTTGCTGCTAACCTGTATGTACAACTACACAATACAAATTGCTCCTTCACAAGTACATTTCAATAACTTATGTCTAGATTTTGTACACATAACATTAAGTTTGTTCAAATGTTCTGCCTTTTGACATAATGAAATATTGCAGCAGAGCAAAGGGTGTGACATATTCTGTAACAGTAAGGCTGAAAGAATATATGACCCATAAGTTTCATTACACCCTTCCTTGCTTTGAATTATAGTTATATTTTCTTAGAAAATACTATTGTTTCCATCACTCCTCAGATGCAGTTTGTAATTTACACATTTGGTACATCTGCAGGAAAGATGGCTACCTCAACTGCAGGTGGAAATACTGTGGTGCACACACAACAGGGACAGGGGTTGGCAGCACTGTTGGTAATGATTGCAGTATTGTGCTTTATCCTTGCATACTGCTGTTGGGGAGCACCGTGTTGTCGCTCTTTCTGCCGCCGTCGTTGCTGTTCTTGCTGCCATGTGACCAGAACAAACAGCCAGGGAGATATTGAGGCATTACCATCAGACATAGGGCTAAGTGTGGACCGGGGCATGGTAGCTACCCCAACAATAATATTGCTACCTTATGGGCGCATGCTTGTTGTGGATGGCTCAGTGTTTGCTCAACTGCAGGCAGATACTAGTGGGCTTGATCTTATCGAGCTTGGTGAAAATATTGTGCAGGCTCAACAGCGAACCACCTCCACAGTTGCAGTCAACAGCCTAGCAGGCAGTACACCCAGCATCCTGGATGTGGATTCAGAGACTAACAGTAAGGATGGTTGCATCTCCCCTACACTGGAAGGATTCCTACCCCCGACCTATGAATCCATTTTTGGTTCTGAAAGTATGGCTGACCTGCCACCATCATATGACGAGATCCTGCAGCAACTGCAAGCACATGAATCATCAGAAACTGTGCCTGAAGAGTACCAGCCAGGAGAGATACGGGAGAGTCGAGTGTGATACCTAAAGTGACGATTATGTGAACATACCTGTGTGTGAAAGAGACAAACTCACCAATGAGATTACTGGGACTGGCAACAGCAGTCACTATCGCTACATGTGAAACTTTTAATTCTTATAATTGAATAGAGAAACATCATTATTTGGATCATGTAGAATTGCCAGCAATGTTGGACAAATAGTCATAGTATAAATAACATGTACCTTTCTGCCTGGAAGACAAGGAGGTGTGAAAAGTATGCTTCCGTTTGTTAAGATCTGCAGTGCAGAAGGCACTGTGATTGTGGGGCAGGGCACTGGCTCTGTACCGCACTGAAATACACAGAGTATTTGTATCACTGCAGCTGTCGCAGGATGTCATGGTAGATACTTGATTTCTATGTGAAAAAGTTTATATGCTCCGGTTGGCAGTAGAAGATACACAGTGTGTCCTTTTATTTGCCTGCTTTGGAGCAGAATGTAGTAGACAGGGAATGGAAGTAATGGGTCTGATATGCAGTTCCTGAAAATGGGACATGCGACTTTCACTAAAAATGGTGCAAGACCAGCCAATTGATGTTACAGTTCAATGGACAGTTCACCTAACTCATATTCTGCAGGTTTCATGCTGAATTCTCAGCCCTCTGGCCATTTATCATGATTGAGGTTTTTTGCCCAAGGCAGATACCAGAATGTACCTAAAACTGGGCTAACATGGCCAAGTATATCTTGCTGTAATGCTACTACAGACCTTGCTTTTGTCTTGCGTCTGTTTGCATGTCTCAGGACCTCTTGCAATAATGCTACCAGAGACCTGTCTAGTGTCTGTTTACATAGTCTTAGCCTCTCTTGCAGAAATGCTACCACAGACCTTGCTTATATCTCACTCGAGCACACAGAATGAGGTTCTATGGATGGTTAGGACACTGCTCAAGGTTTCTCAAATGTATATCTACCATTGTATTCTCCTCTAGCCCAAATTACCACCAGCATAGGCTATCAATTATCACTACCCACATTCATGTGAACAGAATTCTGGGGAGTACATAAGGAAGAGCAACAGCTCAGGAGATGTGTGGGTCATTCCACTGGATTTCTTTTTGTGTGGCCTCATGGCATACAGCTCCTTTAATATATCTGACCATCCCTTGTTTTTATTCTGGCATAATCTTTTTCTTTAAGTAATACTTTTGTTTCATTCTAAACTGTTAACCCTTTGACCACCACTTTACCAAGCAGTGATATACCCTCAAGAACAAATTTCATTTTTGCAAATACTGCAATTAGTAAACTTTACATTCTTTCAACAGTGCATTGTGATATAACTAAGCAATAAGAACCAACAAAATGCATGCTTTTTACATTAATGTTTAATTTAATTATAGTGTCTGATATGTCTCACACTGAGCGAGGAACATAGGCTGAGGGTGTTGAGGAGAATAGTTGTGCATAAGATGAGCGAGGTGACAGGGGAGTGGAAAAAACTACATAATGAAGAACTTAATGATCTGTACTCACCCAATATTGTTCAGGTGATAAAATCGAGAATGAGATGGGCAGGGCATGTAGCGCGCATGGGGGAGAGGGGAGGTTTATACAGGGTTTTGGTGGGAAAATCTGAGAGAAAGATACCACTTGGAATACCCAGGCATAGATGGGAGGATAATATTAAGATGGATCTTCAGGAAGTGGGATGTGGGCATGTGGACTGGATTG
>Ga0209755_10008170_pt1 | contig 11242 bp, 5 predicted proteins | sample TergutCo191P1_FD_187301 | JGI IMG/M metagenome (GOLD analysis project Ga0209755, IMG submission 187301) | Cornitermes sp. P1 segment gut microbial communities from Petit-Saut dam, French Guiana - Co191P1 (SPAdes) (version 2) | ecosystem: Host-associated > Arthropoda: Insects > Digestive system >... | reverse complement strand
TGTTAGTATTCTACAGGGTAGTATCATTCTTTATTCTGAAAATTAAGGGAAATATAACACTCCCCGTAGGCAAAATAAAGAAAAGGTATTCAAACAGGCATTACTTATAGTAACCTAATAACTGTAACTCAAAGTATAAAAATGAATTGTTTTATAAAATCTGTATATTCGTGTTCGTTCTGCATACCGTGTTCTAGCAATACTACTTGGTTGTCGACAATTTATTTTGTACTGTTGTCGGTGCCATTGATTTCGTGCTGTGTTGTTTGAAAACGAACAACCCCGAAGGGCAAATATTCGTCGAAAGAAAAAAGGAATGTTGAAGAGCATCTCATTTTGCAAACGTGTTAACAAGATGTCCTGTTAAGTCAGGTGGAGGTTCATGCGCGTTCCATCCATTTAGTATTCGTATTACAGGGACAATATGTAGTTTCAATGTATCAGTTGCATAGGCTTCACGTCGTGCTAAATATTGATATTACTTTCAGGAAGATGAGTGTTTGATATACTTTCAAGGAAACGTCTTTAAACAACCATTATTTGATATCACATTTCTAACAATACCAAACCTTGCTTAACATGTTCCAAGAAATCCGATGTTTATGAATCCAAGATACTGCTCGTGACAGACTAGTTTAATTATGTAAGAGAATCAACAACAGTCATAGAAATTCATTCACTCAAATATCTATCCTCATCACTACGATGTTTATTTTTCCATCTATCCTCAGATTTTGGCTTCATATAAATGATCGTAACTTACCTATAGCCGCTTCTATTCCCGTGTATGCGATACCAGGAGACTTTCTGAATATTGTGGTCAATTCTGTCCTAAACATTATTATTATTATTATTACTATTACGTTAAAATATCAGATATTCCTACAGAAAATTACATCACCCGGGTTACACCATATTACATTATACACTACACATTCGAGACTGATCTTGTGTGTATAAAACATGCCAGCAATAGAGAAGAAGATTATCACGCATGTCAGCAATAGTTTCCAAACTGACGAAGAGATCAGCCACATGTCCTTTTTTAGGACTAGGTAACCATGACTCCCATGTCAATTAGAGTCCCCTTCCTGTTTTTAGCAACTTCTCCAAATTCATCAGATTTGTTATACTTGAACGTGATTTATGCTGTTTAAAGTTTAAATTAAATATTTTTCAGCATGTTTTCACTAAATCCAAGCGTGCCATTACCAAATTGTTAAATTCTTATGACGTTTTAATTAGCTATAATTCAGCATCAAGTCAGTGCCATATATTTTGATCTTAGTGGTGCTTTAGACTTTGTTTCTCACACATTGCTTCCTGTTTTTTTATCGCCTGTGATAATCCAAACTGAGTTCCTACTTTCTTAAGCAATAGAGTATTTTTTTTTAAGTATCGAATTTATTCATAGCCGCTTTTGGTATTTTAAGCATTTTACAAGGATCTGTTATGTAGTTTTGTTTTTCGTTATCTACGTAAATAACGTATGTAGTGTAATCATTCCCTTAAATCCCAGTCGTTAATTTACCGACCACCGGCTAAAGCATTCAAAAATTCTAAATTCTGCTCACACCTGCATTAATGTAGTTGGAATGGAACTCAGGACAGAGAGCGAATATTGACCTTTGCTGAACTGAAGGACTGATTTTCATAAACGAGATCTGGTGTATTCACTGCGCAATACGAAATGTATATTTATATATAATTCAGATAAATGTCGTTTTTAATGGGCGAACCCTGGGAACATACGAAAATCAATGCCCATTCCGAAAACGGGAAGGGTTGGATGTAAAAACAGCTTCAGTTTGTTTTCTTAAAGTGTTACGTGCTTGCTGCTGGGGTAGAAAATCGTGCCATTATATCTCGTAATAACTTCATTCTGCCACAATATGATATGAATTCTATAAGCAGTTGTTTCACTGCTAATTTTAAGAAACTCAACGTTAGTAAAATTTAGAATTGCTCCTTTCTCCACTGCTATTCTGGTTTATGAGTATAACATAGTGAATACTGTACAAAACGCACTGATTGTATTAAACCCTGGGCGTTCTTACATATTTGACTCTTTGTTCTAATTATCTTTGTTATTAAAAATGTCTCAGTCTGAAGGTGCAAACCCCATTTCGCACTCTAAACTTTTCTCTATTTTCCTTTGATTGTTTATTAACCCTACATCGTACCTGAAGGAGGTCTCTGTTATTAAGGATTCTGTTATATCCATGGACGCTCAACAAACCGGAACGCATCCAATGGAAATTCGCAAATTTATAGTATTTTCTTACCCCAAAGTCGTACATAGCTACTCTAAAATTTTGACGTTTTGCTGACCGTGCATCTCAGTATATTTATCTCAGTAATTAACCGACTTGATGCAAAAAATGTTTGTTTTACAGTAAGTTTATTTCATGCCTCTACATGTTTCGAGCACATGTGCTCGAAACATGTAGAGGCATGAAATAAACTTGTTGTAAAACAAACATTTTGTGCATCAAGTTGGTTAATTACTGAGATAAATATCTATTCTAATGCATTAGATCATTTAAAATATTTTACCCTACCTGACAGGAAGCATCAGATACATCTAAATGTTTTAATAATGTTTGATTTTGTTTCAAATTTTATGTTTTTTTTGTGGTTCTTTTGATCTTCCAGATCCCATGCGGACTCTCGAGAGTCTTTTTATGTCCAGTCCGTCAGTCCGTGTTCGGTGTGGGTTCTTCATACAAAAATTGTCCTTTCGCTGGATACCCGTCTGATACTAATTTTGTCTGTAGAGTACCTGGTATATTATTAAAAAAAACTTCCCACTTAAAACGTTTTATGTAGAATATGGTCCTTCTTATTTGTTAAATGTATTTTTATCTATTGAAATGCATTTGTAACAATTATACATATTTATACTTACTTTTGGCTTCGATATTTAATTGACTCCTATTTGTTAAAATGGTTTCGGTTTTTCTTGGGTTTTGTTCCTATTTCGTTTTTTCTATCTCTCTTTTTCTCCTCCGGACTTCAAAATTGGTTATCAGATTGTTCAGTATGTTCGAAAACTAAATAAAAAAGAAAAAATTTGATTAACAAAGTGATTGTATTCTGACTGTCGTAAGGCTGTCTAGTAGCACCGAGGTTTTCCGTATGTTACCCATGTACTTGATTTTGCTTGTTTTTTACTTGTATTTATTCCGATTTGCCAGCAAATTTTCTGCTTGCTAAGCATTTCCTGTCTTTCAACCTTAAAATACAAAATTTCTATCTAAGTCTACATTGAGGAAGAAGGTAACAATTTAATTGGGCTCTAGGTATTATCACATGTAAGAACTATATTTTAGTGAGATTTATTTCTGATAAGACTTCACGAAATATAGTACGGATGTACTCATATTTACATGCATAAACTTACTTGTGTATTTTGTTTAAATACTTCTTCTAAGTACACAGTCACAAACATGGGGACGATGCGAAATCTGAACTTACAAAACTGCAGTTTTCTAGCCACGCATTATAGCAAACCTGTACTCTGGCCTTTCCGTGTCTGATTGTTTGCCAGAGATAACTCTGGTTTTCCTACAGCAGTTTTTGAATTCAAATTTTAGCAAGAGTTTTATGAAATGTTTAAATATTTGTGGAGAAAAACTTGCGTTTTATGTTGGTATCACAGGAAAGACTTTGTAAAGAGGTTTATGACTGGTAGACAGTGCAAACGAAAACATATACAAAGGTATATTACCTTCGAGACACTTTAGCAATTAGCAAACAGAATACAGTTTCTTACTGAAGCTTGTTGATATAATTAAAATTAATTAATAAACGCAGACTCTTTGTGTGTGTAGCAATGCCTATATGCTCTTTCCTTTCTGGTTTGAAGGTGGTGGTTATATATCTCGCAAAGAAGCAAATTCTACGACGTGTGTGACGTCAGACTATCTTGAATGTTCAGGTTCCTTATACTGTTACATACTTTCTTCCAAGTAACCTTAATTTGAGGCCGGACACTTATAGTATTAGTGCGCTTCTCGGAAATATGCGTAACCTTGTACCTAATTGTAGGTGACATTACCCTGTTTCTTATTGCTTATCACTTAAGTGTTATATTAACCGATAAACAGAACCATACAGATCTAACACATTTGTCTTTTTTTCAGCGCTGCTACATGTTCCGGCTGTCTACATCAGCCATCATCAGGTAGGCATCAGTTCACAATAATAATAATAAGAATAAGAAATTTATACTGTAATAAACATACGTATCTTGCACTTTACGTGTTTCATGAGTGAAAATGTAGGTGCACGCACGTTTATTTCGTTGTAATGGAGATTCGGTTTAATAAGCGGTGAAATAGAAAACAGCTTTTATGTTTATATCGTGACACTCCCGTTCTACTACCACAACTTAATAGTCTTGGGACATTTTCATTGCAAGGGGCTGTAAACCGCAAACATGTCGATTGTAGTGCTTTAAACACGAACACCAAGCAGGACTAAACGCCTACATTTCTTATATTTGAATGATGCCATCCCGTTGTGCACGTGTAACAGAACTTTATTTGCAAAGTACCGTCTATACACAACAATTGAATAGCAGTTGTAGTTTTGCAACTGGTTAATCAGGCTACATGTATCAGCCGTTTTATCTAGCCATCATCAGACCTACAGAGTAATGTTGTTAATTAAGGTATATTCGGTAACTCTACCAATGGTATCGCATTGGTAGAGTTGACGAATGTACCTTAATTTACAATATTACTCTGTAGGCCTGATGATGGCCGGATAAAACGGCCGAAACATGTAGCCTGATTAACCAGTTGCAAAACTACAACTGCTATTCAATTGTTGTGTATAGACGGTACTTTGCAATAAAGTTCTGCTACATTTCTACTGCATAATTTTCAAGTTCTGCATGTCTCTTAATATATATATATATATATATATATATATATATATATACACTTTTCTTGCGAAAAGCTTTCTAACTGCAAATTCTCTATGTTAATTTTGTCGAATGTATCGTCAATAATTCACATATTTGACGTACATGTAACTTTTGACTACAAACACTATTTAATACGTTATGTGTATCGATGTTAACGGTTTTTTATGCACTCGGAGCTCTACCTACCTAGATCCACTAGTTCATGAATTATGAAAATAACCTGCAACGCGAGAAATTTTTCCCACGACCACCATTTTCTTATTACACAATCTAGAAAAATATTGTCTCAGCTAAATTTGGACACCTTCGCAAGACTTATTACTATATATTATTTCAGGCCTTGAAACCTACTACTCCTAGTTTCGGTCGCTTTCACAAACTCGCACCCCCGCCATGTTGTTATCATGGCTGTAGACAACTGAAAATTACGGCTTTGACGCACAATATTTGTTTCTTTGAAGACCGACATTAACCTCAACTGTAAATAAAGACCACTCCCTGCCGAGCAGTGAAAACACAGCTCGTCCTTTATACAGTCCTGTCATTCAACGCTGAATATGAAATAATCACTGTGTTTTTAGATCGACACAAAATACATAAATAAACTCTGTGGGCAGAACGTGGAATTTTTGAATGTTAAACTTTGATGACATGTAAAGTAACTACTAGGTTTTAAAGTTTTAGGCTCTTGTGACCATGCATCATGAACATAGGGTGAAGAGAGAGAAAACAACAAGATGCAACTAATCTGATGTTTATTATCAAACTTCTATCTCAACATGTATCGGACATCACTATGCCCATCATCAGGAGAAGAAAACTTATAATACCGCGTATGATGTTCTGCACTGCACACAGCTCGCGTCCCAGCTCCACACAACCACAGACAGCACAACCAGTGCAGAACACCATATACGGTCTTGTTCTCCTGATAATGGGCATAATGATGCCCGAAACATGTTGAGATAGAAGTTTGATAATAAACATCAGATTAGTTGAATGTTGTTGGTTTCTCTCTGTTCAACCTATGTTTTAAAGGCTCAGACCAAGCTGCATGTAAATCTAAGGGTTAGCTGTACACGGTCATACAAACAGTATAGTGATGTTTTAAGGCTAATTCTTTTAGGAAGGACATTAGTACGATAAAAGTAAAGCTTCTCGCTTACCTTCGCGCTGTTAGATAAAGTTCTTCATAAACATTGATACAAGCATTGTGGTAAAAGGTGTAGTAACTTTTGGCCTCGAAGCCATTATTACAAGTCAGTAAGCAATGTACGCTTCTAATACAATAAATTCGGACAAAATTTTATGTATGCCTTGAAAGTAATTTGTAGGCCTAATTATTCTTTAGGCGCGTTACCATTACGGCGATACCACATAACATAAATGTAATCGTGTAAAGAAAACCAACTTGATTCACAAATTATTCCTAGTATATTTCTTCAAACTCCCATCCAATCAGCACAACAGACAGTCATCTAAAAAGAGTAATAAATACCAGTTGTTTTATACCTAGGTTGTACCTCCTGATGATGGGCCTAGATATGCCCGAAACATGTAGAGTTTGACGAAATATATTAAGAATAAGTTGTGCATCAAGTTGGTTTATCTTCACACGATTATATCGAGATGCACGGTCAGCAAAACATAAAAAAACCTAGATGTAGTGACGAAATATCAGTGGTCCTTAATTTTCAATAATCGTGCTGAGTCTAAAGGTTGTGTCATGTTATATCATGTAGGGTAAAATATCCATTCACCTGACATTTGTTATGATTTACGAAGTCTTAAAAATCGAAACAACAGTGCACTGTATACGCTGCCTCCGACTGGCTGGACCATGTCTATGGATCGCAAAACTTAAAAAGTTCATTTCTTTATGCATTTTTTGGGGGTTCAAAATTGGACATATACGTCAGGTGTAATGAACACAATTCCACTTCTATATTAGCCGCTGAAAAACTAGAATAGATGTTAATAATTTTTGGTGGCGGATTTTATTGAATTTTTTCAATCATCAAACATCAAGGGAATAAGCAATCAGAGCATCATTATCATTTTTACGAAGTTCTAGGCAAAAGGAAAAAGAGGAAAGAAAAAAGACGTTTAATTTTATGGAATCAGGATATTAAAAACTTGATTGAAAACAACAAGAAGGCTTATTTACGGTATCTAACAACACGTTCTGAAACTGACAAACTAGAATACAAAAGGTTAGTGGCAATTGTGAAAACAGAAACTAGAAAAATTAAAAGGCAATGTTGGGAAACATTTGTATCGATAATTGAACATGATTTATATGGGCGACATATAAATGCATATAAAATTATTAGAAATTTAAACAGAACTGAAAAAGATAATTTGCGACTTAACCCAATAGTTGAAAACACATGGCTAGATTACTATCAAAAACTTTGGACTAAACAATTTAATGATAACACCACAGAAGGGAAACGTGCAAAATTAACAGAAAATTGTGTTGACTTTATTACAATGGAAGAATTGGAAACAACTATAAAAGCATTGAAACTCAGAAAAACTCCAGGATCAGAGGGAATTAATAATGAGTTGTACAAACATGCACCAAAAAATATTTTACATAAATTTTTAAATTTCCTAAATGTTTGCTGGATTTACGGAGACATTCCTGAAGAATGGAGGACAGTCATTGTTATACCAATACACAAAAAAGGAGACAGAAGTAACTCAGATAACTATAGAGGTATTAGTTTATTAAATACTGGATATAAAATCTATTCAAAAATTATTGCAAAGAGATTAAGAGCAATTGCAGAGGTCCTACTATTAGAAGAGCAGAATGGATTTAGGAAAGGCAGGTCCTGCATGAAATGCATATTCTCAGCTTCACAAATAATTTAAATACATAGAGAATTTAACATCCCCATATATATTATGTTCAATGATTTTAAAAAAGCCTTTGACTCTGTGGACAGAGACAAATTATGGACTATTATGTTAAGTAAAGGAATTCCTTCTCATCTAATTACAATAATTCAGAAAATATATATGGAAAACATTATAAGAGTTAATGCAGGTAATGGAATATCTGAAGATTCTAGAGCTATTACCCAAGGGGTGAGACAAGGATACCCACTATCACCTGTTTCATTCAATTTATATTTGCATGGAGTTATTATGATTTGGTTACAGAAACTAAAAACTAGTAAATATTTTAAATAGTTAATTTTCAACACACTGTTATTTGCAGATGACAGTTTATTATTTCTGACACAGAAGGCAACTTACAAAAGGCAGTCTATTTATTATATAACATATCTAACGAATTTAATTTGGAAATTGCTACAAAAAAGACGAAAGTATTTGGTTTCGTTGGAACGGATCACCTAAGAACAAAAATTATTATAAATGATGAAACACTAGAATAAGTTAGACAATTTACTTATCTAGGTTGCAGTATACCTTACTAATTTTCTATTTATGTAGAATTTAAATTAGCAAAATTTTTACAATTAATAGGTACTATTAAGAGAACTATTTTTAAGAAAGTGAGAATGGAAACTATTTTGAAAACATACAACACACTAGTTTTACCTACATTTTTATATGGGTCAGAAAATTAGACTCTAACAGCCTTACAAAGACAAAGAATTGAAGCTGCAGAAATGAAGTTACTGAGACCTCTGGCAGGCTACACCCTTTATGACCACAAAACAAATGACTATATATGCCGCGAACTGCAGATTTCAGGCATACTAGACAGGATAGATGAGTACAGATGGAACTGGTTTCCGCACTTGCAAAGAATGCCACAAAACCGAATCCGTTTGAAATCATACCACTACAGACCACAAGGAAGGAGAACAATTGGAAGACCGAAGAGGCACTGGCGCAAGCAGCTGTAACTCTGGAGATGGAATGGATCAAAGGGTCCAATCCTTGATGTTTATGATGATGATTAAATTAATAAAAGGATTAAATAATTAAAAACCTTTTCAAAGCCATTATAAACTACTTGTTGTCTTTTACTAATTCTGCAATGTATCCTGGTAAATTATTGGAAATCTATATGCTCACATACTACACACCTCTCTGATATAATGCAAAATTTGCTATTGGTGTATGTAGTTGTACTTTCTTCCTTGTATCGATACTGTGCACCAAAAAGTTAAAAGCGAAATATCCTGAATTATGTACCAAAAAGAGTTATTAAAGGTAGTACATATTGAGAAGGTAGAGTTATTATTCCCAGTGCTTTGAATAAAGGTTAGAGTTAGTCTCTCTTCTTACAAGCAAATTAAAGTTCAGGTGCAAATACTTACTTGAACATGTTACTACTACATTTTTTTAGCATGTTATTTAAAGATATTGTCTGTTGATGATATTATATAGCACTGGTTATAGGTGAATTAATGTGGGGCACTGGTGGAATGATAGACATGGAACAGCCAAACTATTTAGAGAAAAACATGTTCCAGTGCCATTTTGTGCACACCAAAAATCCCACATGGACTGCCCCAGGAGTGCACATTGCCTCTGCACTGCAAGGTCATCAACAAACAATCTCAGCTATGGCATGGGCTATGTTAATGATACAAAAGGAAATTATTTGGTTACACTGGATATACATATACAAGGATATGGGATATGTGAATTTAAGTTAAAATAAATAAGTTCCTGTTCAATTAAACTTTGGTATATAATGCTGAAGAAGCAGAATGCTTTTCATAAAACATAGGCCTGATTGCTGATATAAATTAAAAGTTGCCAGAATAACACGTTGAAGGGTACAATTTTTGGAATGGATGCAGAATCCAAAATGAAGCTTTCATCATGAAACCAAAACACCACTAAGATGAAAATGGAAGCAATGGCACACCCTACCTGTAGAAGTTAAACTTCTTCAAAAATACATACCAGTTAAACTAACTTTACTGCTCCTATCCAGAACTTACCTTCACATTGTCCTGTTTGGGCATTCAGAGTGTATCCTGTACCACAACTGGTGAAACGAATGCAGTGAAATGATCCTATGGTGTTGTCACAGCGTTGACTTGGCAGGCAATCATGTCTGTTCACCTGACATTCATTGATGTCTAAGACAAATATGAGTAATTACTGTGTCAAATTCAAGTACCTTTTCAAAGCATTGGTAATGCTTCTGTCATTTTCAATACCATTTCATACATATAATATATATAACTATCATAATTAGTTACATTTAAAAAATTTTGAAAGCAATAGTCTCTTGTGCCACTGAATATAATTTACACACTGATATCACAACATACGATATCCAACAGTAAAGTAATGAGACTGGTTCCAAAAAAAGAGTTTTATTTTATTTATCCATCAGCTAAAATACAGTCACCTTCAAAGTGCATGCCTTGTGCCTGCACACATGTTTTCCAGCGGTGCTGCCACTGTTTGTAGCATTCCTGGAACGCAGCTTGAGGAATGTCATTTAAGGCCTGTGTTACAGACCTCTGGATGTCTTCTGTTGATTCAAAATGGTGTCCTTTCATTGCCAATTTTGGTTTTTGAAATAAAAATAAGTCGCAGGGCGCGAGATCAGGTGAGTAGGGAGGCTGCGGCATCACCGTAATGCCTTTGGATGTCAAAAACTACTCTACAGAGAATGCTGCATGGGCTGGCGCATTGTCGTGATGAAGGATCCAGTTTGTGGCAATATTTGGACGAAACCGTATGACTCTCTTTCTGAGTCTTTCAAGAATGTCTTTGTAGTAATATTGATTGACTGTCTGTCCAGTGGGAACCCATTCTTTGTGCACAATACCCATGGAATCAAAGAAGTACACAAGCATGCATTTCACTTTTGACTTGGATATGCGTGCTTTCTTTGGCCTTGGTGATCCCTTCGAACACCATTCCAAACTTTGGCGTCTGGTCTCTGGATCACATTGGAAAAACCAACTCTCGTCACCAGCGATAACTCGCTCCATTAACTCTGGGTTGGATCCCACTTGTTCCAGCAGCTCAACATAAACGCTCACCTGCGCATCCCACTGTTGCTCTGTCAGATTTCTGGGCACCATCTTGGCACAAAATTTTCTCATCCCCAATTCTTCAGTTACTATCTGACAAACAGTTTCCCAGTTGATGTTCACTTCATCAGCAATCATTTTGACTGTCAATCTTCGATGGGATCGAAAAAGTTCTCGTACTCGTGCTGTGTTGTCACTTGTCCGTGTTGTTGACGGTCGTCCATTGCACTGCTCATCTTCAATGATGGTTCTGCCTTCAGAAAACATTTTGTGCCAGTGAAAGGCTTGTGCTCTTGACATTGCATCATCTCCAAAGGCCTGCTGA
>Ga0209755_10008168_pt1 | contig 11242 bp, 7 predicted proteins | sample TergutCo191P1_FD_187301 | JGI IMG/M metagenome (GOLD analysis project Ga0209755, IMG submission 187301) | Cornitermes sp. P1 segment gut microbial communities from Petit-Saut dam, French Guiana - Co191P1 (SPAdes) (version 2) | ecosystem: Host-associated > Arthropoda: Insects > Digestive system >... | reverse complement strand
TGTGATTTGTATCGTTCAAGAATTGATGCTGTTGTCATTTGAACCCACAGATTCAAATGCTATAGTGAATGTTTTATGTTTTTCTAATTTCAAAAAACTAGTTTTGGTTCCGGTTCAGCCGGGTTAGGTTATAGTGTAAAAATAACTCATTTAGGTTTACAAGATTATAAGGTTCTTTCTGCGTCTGATATAGATGCGCTCAACGACAAAATTACCTCACTAAAAAACAAATGGACTGTAAAATGGGAAGCTAAACGGAGAACAGCTGAACTGGATGCAGTGAGACAAAATTTGGATAATATTCTACTTGACGCATTAGACGTTAAGAACGTTTTTGATTGGGAGAAGCTGGAAAAAAACGATAACTATTCCGAACAAAAACCGGAAAAGCCCACGCCCCCCATTAAGCAAGTTTATCCCAACAAACCTGAGAAAGGAGAATTAACTTTTTCTTTTTCCGAAAAATTATTTAAGTTCACAAAAGAGTTAAAAATTAAAACACATGAAGAAAAATATTTGAATGATTTAGCTGAATGGGAAAAAGTAAAAACAGCTGTTGATCAATATAATCAACAAATAGATGTGAATTATGCTCAGCAGGCTGAGGCTTGGGAAAAAGCCGTTATATTGTGGGAACAGCAGTCACAAGCATTTTATGATACGCATATAGAGCACAATAACGTGATTAAAATACAAAAGCATAATTATCTATCACGTGATTCAGATGCAATTCAGAATTATTTTGGTTTAGTGCTTAACAGTTCGAAATATCCAGAATTTTTTCCACGAAATTTTGAGTATGAATATAATCCTGACAATAAACTATTGATTGTAGAATACGAATTACCATCTCAAGAAAATTTACCTTCAATTAAAGAAGTGAAATACATTGCTGTTAAAAATGAACTCATAGAAATTCCAGTTGCAGACGTTACTATAAACAAGATGTATGATGAGGTTATTTATAAGATAGCGCTTCGGGCGCTTCATGAACTGTTTGTATCAGATGAGATAGATGTATTGGATGTTGTATCTTTTAATGGATGGGTCACATCAAAGAATAGAGCAACAGGTAAAGAGGAAAATAATTGTATTTTAAGCATTCAAGTTAAAAAAACTGAGTTTAAGAGCATTGACTTAAGAAATGTTGATCCTAAAACGTGTTTTAGAGCTTTAAAAGGTGTGTCGGCTAGTAAATTATCTACCTTAACGCCCGTGCAACCGATTTTACAGATAACCCGTAAAGATAGACGATTTGTTGATGGGTATAGTGTCGAAGACCAATTAACTAGTTCCACCAATCTTGCAGCCATGGATTGGCAGGATTTTGAAAATTTGATTCGGGAATTATTTGAGAAAGAATTCAAAACTAACGGTGGTGATGTTAAAATTACTCAGGCTAGTCGTGATGGTGGGGTGGATGCTGTAGCGTTTGATCCAGATCCTATTCGTGGTGGTAAAATTGTCATTCAGGCGAAACGTTACACTAATACTGTGAGTGTCTCGGCTGTGCGTGATCTGTATGGAACCGTTATGAATGAAGGCGCAATAAAGGGCATACTTGTCACTACCTCTGATTTTGGTGCAGATTCACATGATTTCGCAAAGGATAAACCTTTAACTTTGTTGAGTGGTTCAAACTTATTGCATCTACTTGAGAAGCATGGGCATCATGCTAAAATTGATTTGCGCGAAGCTAAGCGACTATTAAGTGAAGAAAATAAATGAGATCTGCACAGCCAATATTTAGTTACATACGTTGTAGTGTATTATAATTGGTATGGTCAAATCCGTTTTTAAATATAATCGGGTTGGCCCGCTTTTTTGTCTGGCAGATTTTTAGGCACCTTAACACGTAACGCTTTGAGGTATTCCGAGTATTTGCCGTAAAACTTGTCCGCCTGACGCCGAAGCACCATATAATGCTTCGCACCAATGCGTTTTGGTACTCTATCCTCGATAAAGTCGGCCACGCTTTCGGGGATTTCAAGTTCAATCATTTTGTCAAATGCGAATTTGCGTACGTATTTTACTTGGATGTGTCCGTGTTGTCTGTAGTAACGGGAAACTGTTAAAGGTCCTAAAAATTCACCTTTAAATGCTAATAGTTGACGGTATGTGGGTTCTGTTATGTATGCGTAATATGCTTGTTTGCATCCTCTAAAGTCGCCAAGTGCGATGCGGTAAAAACCGTTAACTTGCTCAGCGGATTTAAACTCTGTTATCACTTTAAGAGCCTCAACCAAGCGTAAGCCTGAATCCATCAGCACATTATACAGTAGTACATATTTTTCTGGCGCTTTAGCAAGCTTATGGAGCGATTGTAGCATGCCGTCTTCTTCGGGCACTTTTAAATCTACACCACAACGCACTTTAGGCAACGCTTTACGATACACTGCTAAAGCTTCGGCTTTAACACCTGTAGCTTCTAAAAAGTTGAATACCGCACGAAACCCAAGCCATAAATGCCGTTGACCCTTCTGCATTTTAGCGAAAACACGCATAATATCCGTAGGAGAGCTTATGCGTACAAAATACTTATCAAGGTAACGCAACAAATCTCTCTTATAAGCAGAACTATAACGTTTAAAATCTACGTAAACGCAAAAATCGGCACGAATAATGCTCCATTCAGGTAAAGGGCCTTCGAAGCCGGAGATCATGGGTTCAAATCCCATCGGACCCGCAATTTATTATTTTGTAATTGTCTTTTTTGAGGTATTTTAACTGATTTTTTAGAAGGGTTTGGTTTGTTTGTTTGGTGAAATTTTTAAATTTTAGTGTTTGTTATTATTGTTAGTGTGAGTTGTATGTTTAGGTTATCTTTTTTGCAGAGGGTTGGTGTTGTTTGTGGTTTTGTGGTGCCTATAGTGGCGTTTTGTTGTATTGGTGTGGCTGTTTTGTTTTATCCTGAGTTTAGCTGGTTTGGTAATGCTTTAAGTGATTTGGGTGTTGTGTCTGGTGTTTCTGCGCCTGTTTTTAATTTTGGTTTATTGGCTGCTGGTTTGTTTTGTTTCTTTTTTGCTGTTTTTGGATTGTTTGATCATTTTAAAGATAGTTTTGTTGGTAGGGTGGGTTCTATTGTTTTTGCTGTGGCTGCTGTTTGGTTAATGGCTATTGGTGTGTTTAATGAAAGTTTTTGGCCTATTCATTTTATTGTTGCTGCTGCTTTTTTTGTTACTTTACCGTTTGCTCTTTTAATTTTAACTGTCGCTTTATATAGGCGTCAGGAGGTTAAATTGGCTGTTTTTACATTAATTTCTTCTTTTGTTGCTGCGTTGCCTTGGCTTCTTTTATTTATTGTACGTTATGTGTCAAATGTGGCTATCCCTGAAATTATATCTAGTTTAACTGTTTCTATTTGGATAGTTGTTCTTAGCTATAGAATACTTAAAACCTCAAAATTCTGATTTTTCTATTCTTGTGTTGATAACTCAAACTGTGCAAAAACGCTAAAAGGACTTTGTTAAACACTATTCATAGCACATATTTGTTTCTGTACCGTTATATGTTGGGGTCTTGATGAATTTTATCGGGGTTGTTGTGCAGTTTGAACTGTAAAATTCAGCATACGGTTGCGTTGAGTTTAAGACTTTTGTTTTAAGAGTTTACGTAGAAAAATGGTGATGGTTGAAAGAAGTATTGATGGTTATTGGATGTAGATTGCGGGTTGGTAGGGCATTGCTGTGGATGCGCGAGTTTTAGGGTCATAGCGGTTTTGGTCTTCTTCGCTGTAAATTGTTACTTCTGCTCCAAAGCGGTCTTTTAGGAAGTCTAAGGCGTTTTGCATGACTGTTTTTTCGTCGATTTTTTGAATTTTTAACATGTTTGTTTTACGGTTTAAAGACAGTCTATTTGTTGTTTTGATAATTTTTGGCACTAAGATGGCTATATCTTTTATATGTGGCTTTAATTCGGGGTTGTTTGAGAAATCTTTCATTAATTCAGAAATTTTTGCTTCACCAGTTTTTGTTTTCTCAAGAATTTTTAGATATATTTGCCATTTCCATGCAGCCGCAGTATAGAAAACCAGTTGCTTGGGCGTAATTTTAGTGGCTTTGAGAATATTTTGAGTATCATTTAATATGTCAGTAATTAGATTTTCTTGTTCTTCAGCTTCTACGTCTATCTTGTTTTCGTCAAATTGTGGCCATGAAACGACACTGATAAAACCTGTTTCGCCTGTTTGACTCCATAATTCTTCACACATATACGGTGCAAAGGGTGTGAGCATTTTTATCCAAGTTTTAACTGCCTCAAATAACACCACAGTGTTAACATTGCTACCCTTTCTTTGTTTATACCATCGTAAATCATTCCAAACTTCAAAAAGTGCTATTTGAAGTGCTGTACGAGTTTTCAATTCCTGCAAACTTTCAGTAACTTCCAAAATACGATATTGCAGCCTGTTTTGCAGCCAACGCTCCAAAAAAGTATTTTCAGACTGCCTGCTATCCATAAAAATGTTGCTTACAAAGTTTGTAAGAGCTTCAAACTTGTTTTTTAACTCCTCTACATTGTCTGCACGCCAGTCGGGATCATCCATGCCTTCTGCGCCTAACATTAGACCACATCTTGTGGCGTCCGCTCCGTATTTATCAATAGCACCTTTTAACGTAATAAAATTGCCCTTACTCTTATGCATGCCCTGGCCCTCAACCATTAGCATACCATTTACGCCTATGCCCTTTGGCCAATGCTGAGGCGGGAAAAGAGCGGCGTGGTGGAATATACAAAAGGAGAGATGATTTGGAACTAGTTCTTTTGCAGAATTCCGCAGATCAAAGGGGTACCAGTATAGAAACTCTTCGTGCATAGCCTCTAATAGCTCTATGGTAATGTTTGTTGTTTTGCTGATTTGTATTTTATCACCTTTGCCATGGTATATATAGTCGAAAACCTCTGGGGTGAGTGCTTGTGGAGGTATGTTATTTTGGTTAATGTGTTTGTTTATAGTGTAAAATGCCATATACATTGTAGAGTCGCTTAAAGTTTCAATTATCCAGCCCTCGCTCCAAGGTACTGGGGTGCCAAAACCTGTCGTTCTAGCACATGCCCACTCTTTTAGCCAATCTATTTTAGCATAGAAATCGGTGCGTACTGTTTCGGGATAAATTTTCATCTGAGCAATGACTTCTTTTGCTTTTTCTTTCCATTGTGGATTGGAATAGTTTAAAAACCATTGGTCTGAGAGAATTTTTACTACACAATGAGTCATACAGCGGCATATTACCTGCTCAGGTAAGTCATACATGGTATCGGCTATGTCTAGTTTTTTAAAGTCTATAATTAATTGATCTTTAACTCCGCGTATTGATTTGCCCGCGTATGGACCGCAGTTGACTTTGAGTTTTCCGTTGTGAAATTCTTTTTTGTATAACTCTTTTGTAGCTTGATCTGCTTTAGAGTCATGTTGATCTTTTATACCCATTTGTTCTACAATTTCTACCGCAGGATATTCGCCAAATCCGTCTACTTTAATAATAGAAATGGGTTTAATTTGCTGAACTATTTGGGGGTCAATACCCAATTCCTGCAGAATTTCTGGTTTTTGCTGGAGGTCTTTTAGTGCTAACCAGTCAAAGGGGGCATGGGCTGGGACACTGTAGACAATTCCCGTTGCAGTTTTGGGGTCGACAAACCAGCCTGGTAATATTGGAAATTTGTCATGAGTTAAGGGATTTTCAAAATTTTTACCTAATAGTTCTCTGCCTTTAAAGACGCGTTTTATTGTAATGCTTTTTTCTTGTTCTTCTAGTTTTTCTGCAGCTTCTTGACTAATTATCCAGTTCTCATTGTTATTGTTTATTTTAGCTTCTACGTATGTGGCGTCTGGGTTTATCCAAATATTTGTTATGCCATATATGGTTTCAGGGCGAAATGTGGCTGCCGGCAAAACTGTGTTATTGTCTAGTTTGTATTTAATTAGGGTATACTCTTCCGGCGTTACTCCCTCGCCGCTTTGGCGGTCATGGTCACCTGTAGGGCTTTGATCTTTTGGACACCAAACTACTGGATGAGTGCCCTGAGTGACATAGCCCTGATCTTTTAGATTTTTGTATTGCCACTCTATAAATTTTTGAAATGTAGGCCATACTGTGGTGAATTCTCGACGCCAATCTACTGAAAAACCTATACGTTTGGCAGCAATTTTACCCTCATTTGTGTAATATTGAGCCATATATTTTGGGTCAACAAATTTCTGTAAATGTTCCTCTGGAACACCGTCTACTTCACGTAGTACTCGTATATAGGGTTGGTCGCCTTTTGCTATACGCTGACTAGCGCCCAACAGGGGCTGTCCGGTCCAGTGCCATGCCCAAGGCCAAAGTACATTGTAGCCTTGCATGCGTTTGAATCTGGCGTATGCATCAACTCTGGAGGCAGAAAAGGCGTGTCCTACGTGGAGGGGACCGTTCATGTATGGAAAAGGAAAGGTTACCATAATTTTTTGTTTAACAGGATCTGGGTCTGCTTCAAATATGTGGGCGGTTTCCCATTTGGCTAACCATTTTTCCTCAATCTGGGTTGTTGTTGTTTGGCTCATAACTGTTGAGTAAGACCTGTACTATTAAGACTTTTGCTCTGTTTTATGTTGCTGATAGCCTAAACAATATATTTGACTGACTAATAATACTACATATGAGCCAATTAGCCCCTCAAGACGCGGTAGTAGAGCTGATTAAACGACGTGGCAGCTCCATTATGGAGAAAGCTAGACAAGAAATTTTAAACACCACATATGATAATAACGGTGTTCTAGATTCTGCTTTAAAGCATTATGTTAAAGTTAATTTGCCTTTAGTTAAGCCTCTTTTTCCCGCTTTAACATCATTTGCTTATGAGGCAGCAACGGGTAATTCCGGTAACGGTGAATTTGACTCGACAGCTGTTGCTGTATCCCTTATTGCCTTCTCAGCTGATATCCATGATGACATAATTGATCAATCCAAGGTTAAATATGCTAAAAAAACGGTTTATGGCAATTTTGGATCAGAGGTGGCTCTTCTTGCAGGTGATGCTCTATTAATTCAAGGACACACATTGCTTCATAAAGCATGTGAGGCTTTTTCACTTAAGCAAAGTCAAGAAATTTCTACATCAGTGCATAAGGCTCTTTTTGAGCTTAGTGCTGCTGAAGCGTTAGATGTTCAATTTAGTAAAAAAGCAGTGATTGAACCTGATGAGTATTTTGAAACTATGTATTTAAAGGGTGTTTTTGCTGAGCTGCAATGTAGAATTGGCGGAATAATTGGACAGGCTAATGATGAAATGTTAAAGGCTCTTATGAGTTTTGGTCGAACCATTGGTATGCTTGGAACATTGCATGATGAGTTTTGTGACATGTTTGACGCTTCCGAGTTGGAGCATCGCGTAAAATTCGAGTGTCCTCCTCTTCCAATGATTTACGCTCTTCAGGATGAAAAAATAAAAGTTGTTCTAAAAGAGCTTGTTGGGCAAGTGGGAACTTCAAAAACAGTAATTAAAAAAATTGCTAAACTGGTTTTAGAATCTGAGGCTGTGTGTATGCTTAAACATAAAATTAATGCACAAATAGTTAGAAGTCAAAAACTTTATTGGTCTACAATTGAGAAAAGCAGAGTAGCTCAGGACATGCTGCTTCTCTCTGAGGTTTCTTCCTCTTTTGATTATTGAGTTTTTTTACCAGCAGCCAAATACTCGGATGATTTTTTTGTTTGTCATTTTTTTCCCTCTTTTTATTTTTGTTTGTTTGTTTTTATTTGGGTTGAGTTTTTTTACCAGCAGCCAAATACTCGGATGATTTTTTTGTTTGTCATTTTTTTCCCTCTTTTTATTTTTGTTTGTTTGTTTTTATTTGGGTTGAGTTTTTTTACCAGCAGCCAAATACTCGGATGATTTTTTTGTTTGTCATTTTTTTCCCTCTGATAATTAATATGCATACGTTGATTTAAAGTTTTTGGCACTTTTTTGTATGTAATGTGTCTGTATTTTCTTAAAAAATTGTTTTTTAAAACTAATTGTGATTTAAATAAGTATGTTTAATAAATATATGTAAACATTGTTAAATTCATGTGCGCCTGTTTTAACAAGCGCGCCTACATTGAACATAATCACGTAAAAGACAAGTATTTTTCTAAGAACCAAAGTCTACGTAAAACAATAGAAATGTTGCAATCTGCTGAAAACTTGAACACTTCAAGAGTTAACCTTAACTTTTAAAACCGTGCACCGTCCGATAGAACCCAAATTTTTTGATGCCATAAATTTCTGCTACAATGATGCATTTGGGCTTCCTTTAATTACTAGTGTTGTGTAATGTATGTGTATTTGCGATGTTAAATGGTTTCAAAACAAAATCAAGTATTTACAAGAGTGCTCTAGTTAACATCATATTGGTAACTAATACTCTCTTGTGGATTATGTATTGTTTTTATTCACTAAAAAACATTTCAGGGTTCACTAAGAGTAGTCTTGTAATAATTATTGCTTTTAACCTGCTAACTGTTGTTTTATCTGCATTTTTAAGCTCTATATTGATTCAAAAAATTAAAAATAGATTTAAATTCATCGTTTATTGGATTGTTGTAGGTATACTATTATCGCCTATTACCCTGCTGATAGGCAATGTTTCCTTTTTCAGCACTATACTCCTTGCAAGTATTCTCGGTTTCTACGGCGGCTTTGGCTTTTCTGTTGTAATGGGCTATTACTCCGCTACCACACAAAAAATCAACCGAGCAAAAATAAGCGGTCTATCCGTCTTTTTTGTAACTATCTTTTTTGTCATAATGACACTTGGCCAAGAATATGTGCTATCTCCCATGGTGTCTTCAGGTACAATGTTTGCTATGATCTCTGTAACAATTTGTAAACTTGTCAGTCTAATAGCAATCCTGCTTCTAAAACCGATAGAATCATCTGTTAGTAACGAAGAAACCATCTCATATAAAGCTGTACTAAAAACGCGAGAAGTACTGCTATACTTCTTACTTTGGTTAATGTTCTCTGTGGTGAATAATTTTGTGAATCCAATATTATATGACTCTTTTGGTAACACTCAATTCTTTGCTCAAATGACCATGGTGGAAACGGTTTTAAGTGGTATTTTGGCAATACTGTTTGGATTTTTAGCTGATCGTGTTGGTAGAAAACGTTTATTGTTTATCGGTTTTGTCCTGCTCGGCTTAGGCTATGCCTTATTGGGATTATTGTCTGCTTACCCAATGAGTCTACCCTTTTACACAATACTCGACGCACTAGCCTGGAGCATTTTTTCTCCCATATTCCTTCTTACCATTTGGGGTGATATCGCAGACAAACGAGGAGGTGAAAAGTTTTATGTTATAGGCGTTTTGCCTTACTTGTTATCAAATTTTCTACAAATCATACTTGGACAATACTCCCTGATTTCCATGATAGACTTAACAACTATATTCACTTTCGTCTGTATCTTTTTATTCATCGCCGTAATTCCCCTCTTCCTAGCACCTGAAACTTTACCTGTACAAGATGTACGAGAGTTAGATCTTAGAAAATATTATGAAAAGGTTAAGGAAAAGGCTAAAAAAGACGCAAAAAACCTTCAACTACACGATGATAACGATAATGATGCTGCTAACGATAGCGTTAATAATGATGTTTAATGTTGTTGTCTTTCTAAGGTCGAATCTGTGGTCAAATGTGCTATTAAGTACGATGGGTGCTGTTTATTATGTTTTTTCATGTAATACTTACTACTGGTTGTAATCTTCAGTGCCGTTATTGTTTTGGCGAGTCTTTGGATGATTTTGATGAAAATTTTAGTGATGATTTAGAGGTAGATTATTCTCTGCCTCGTAGTGTTACATATGATGTGGGTCTTCTTAGGGATTTTTGTAGTAAAGACCCTAATTGTGTTCTAACTTTTTACGGTGGCGAGCCTTTAATGCAGTTAGAATCTCTTAGACAAATTATGGATAATGTTGTGCCTAACGTGTATATGATGCAATCAAATGGGCTTCTTTTGGATAAACTTGAGGCTAAATATGTAAATAAGTTTCACACGTTACTTGTCTCTATCGATGGTGAGGAGGCTCTGACTGATTTTTACAGAGGTCAGGGTGTTTTTCGTAAAGTTATTGAAAATTTAAAACTGATAAAGAGCAATGGTTTTAATGGAGAATTGATTGCACGTGTTACTGTAATGGAGCAGACTGACATTTACCGCCAAGTTCGCTTTTTGCTTGAAAATCCTATGTTTTCGTTCTCATCTATTCATTGGCAGCTTAATGCAGGGTTTTGGGGAAATGATTATCAACGTCGAAATTTTAAGACGTGGTCTGAGGATAACTATATTCCAGGTGTCCGACGACTTGTTGATTTTTGGGTTAACACCATGGAGCAGACGGGTCAAGTTTTAAAGCTTTACCCTATTTTAGGTATAGCTCACTCTCTGTTACACGCTGAAGAGGTAAATTTTTTGCGCTGCGGCGGCGGTTGGGCAAACTATGCCATACAAACAGACGGCTACCTTTTAGCGTGTCCTACAATGTGGGGTATGAGCAATCATTATCTAGGGCATATAGCTCACTCTCACCCGTTAAAGTTAAAAAAAGTCTTTGTTAATCAGTTGCCCTGCTCTGACTGCGAAATTTTAAACATGTGCGGTGGACGCTGCTATTACGCAAATATTACACAACGCTGGAACGTAAATAATTACCTAGAGGTTTGTAACACTGTTAGAGCCCTTGTAACTGATGTTTCCACACAAATTCCCCGTATTAAACAGTTAATCTCCGAGAAAAAAATTTGTCTCTCCGATTTTGACTACATAAAGTATAACGGAGCAGAAATCATTCCTTAACCTGTTACAGAGCGTGTGACTGTTCTTGACTGAAGCGTCTGTTTGGCTATTTTTGGCGTCTGTTTGAGTATGTTGCGTTTTTTGGGCGAAAGTATAAAATAAGCTGTTGATTTCTATAAAGTTGGACGATGAGGAAATCGAGGTACGATGAGGCTGAAAGCGGGGAATTTATGCTGGATGCTTGTGAAGTCTTTTTCCGCTACCGAGTCCATGTATGTTTTTTATATTTTTGAAAAATTCGCTCACCATTTCTATGTCGATATGTTGTTATACAGGTTTTAAAGGTGTCTTAGTATCTTACGAGTGAAATTCTTTGTAAATCGCACAGAAAATTAAATCAAGCTATTACTCCTGCCAGTGTAGGAATTACAACAAGCTCCCTAAGCTTCAAACCAGCTAAAAGAACACGCCTACCAA
>Ga0209755_10008167_pt1 | contig 11243 bp, 6 predicted proteins | sample TergutCo191P1_FD_187301 | JGI IMG/M metagenome (GOLD analysis project Ga0209755, IMG submission 187301) | Cornitermes sp. P1 segment gut microbial communities from Petit-Saut dam, French Guiana - Co191P1 (SPAdes) (version 2) | ecosystem: Host-associated > Arthropoda: Insects > Digestive system >... | reverse complement strand
TTTCAAGCTGACCGGCTAATCGTTTTTCAATCATTTTTACGCCTTCCAGAAGCCCTGAATAGTCAGTGGAACTTTCCCCTGACTGGATTGCCCGCTCAAAATCGTCAATTATCGGGATGATGTCTAAAATCAGGCTTTGATTGGCGTATTCTATCGAACTTTGTTTTTCCTGATTCATCCGCTTGCGGAAATTCTCGAAATCCGCGGCTTTTCGCAGCAATTGGTCGCGGGTATCAGCCAATTGAGTTTCTAATTCGGCAATTCTTTGCTCATGAGTTACCGGAATTTCATCATTCTGCCCTGCTTCTTGCTGAGAGCTTTCGGGCTCTTTCGCGCTTACCTGGCGGGAACCTTCGCTGCTTCGCGGCTCGGCGGCAGGTTCCTGAAATGATTCTTCATTTTTTTCCTCAACCTGTGTTTTTTCTAAATCAGGTTTTTCGGTCTGAGTCTCTTTTTTTAACATTACAGCTTCCCAATTTTATGGAATTATACTCATGGGAAAATCCCCACCTATCATAAAAAATACAAAAAAACGGCCTTTGGGTCAAGGAAAATCGACAAGAATTTATATAAATTATTACTAATATTTCAGATAAATTTTTTAAATTGAGGATGGAAAAGCAGCTGTCTCCCTATCTGGATGCAGCCTGTTCATTGCTCCGAACAAGCCGTTTTGCCAGAAGCTTTGACAGAAAAATCCCATAATGGGGATATTCCCGTATTATATTGACAAAATTTTTCTGAGGCAGAATTATCAGTTTTCCGGGGCTGGTTGCTCTGATTGTCGCGGAGCGGCGTTGATTCAAAAGGAACGACATCTCTCCCAGAAAAATATCCTGAGCGGAGAGGGAACCTACGCGCTTATCGTTATGAAGCACTTCGTATGTGCCGGAAGAAATGTAGTAGAGGCAGTCGCTAAGCTCTCCTTCCCTCATTACTACATCGCCATTTTTTACATGGATTATCTGTTCTTTGGTAAAACCGGCCGGGACTCCGAATTCAACGGATATATCGTGATTTATTACTAATGATACCTGATTTCCCTTTGCGTTATAAATCAATTTACTGGAGAGTTTTGCGGCCATCTTTATTCCTCTGCCGTGCAGACTGAAATCACTTTGTTTTTTCAATTTATCTATATATGTTTTAACGTCAAACCCGCTTCCCTGATCCCTTATTCTAAAGATAGATTTATCCGGTTTTATTTCCCAGCCGAATAATACTTTTCTTTCACGGACAGCCGGGTCTTTGCATTTTTCCGCGATTAAATCCGCGGAAGCAACGCCTGCTTCCATACTTTTAGTTTTTTCTTCATAACTAATGCCGCAATTCCCGTGCTCGACGGCATTAACAATGAGCTCAATTAAAGCAAGCTGAAGGTGCATTTTGCTGTCCGAATTAATCAGCCCGCGCTGTGACAGGATAGTAGCGCCGATACCGGCATAAAGCGGTACCGCGAGGAGATCATTATCAATTGTAAAACTGCCCGAAGTACCTTTAAGAAATGTTTTTGTAAATTCCTGTTGAAAGATAATTTGATAGTTGTGTTCAATAATTTCTACGCTTTTTACCAGATGAGATTTAATCAGATAATTATTTAATATTACAAGTACATTGACGGCTTTATATTTATCCAGCAGATCCGCTTCCTTATCCGAAGTTTGATCATAAATTCCTATTATTCCAAAGTTCAGGATCAATTTATCATCCTGAATTTGATTGATAATTTTTTTTATGTTTATTTTTGGATCCGAAAAATTAATTACTACAAGTTCCGGCAGGGCATAATTCAGGAATTCCAGAATTTCATCTTCTTTATCTAAAAATACTATTTCTCTTTTATCTTTGTTATTTTGTAAACCTTGTTTTTGTTCAAAGGTAAATTCTATATCATTACGAATTTCCGGATTTGAATTAATTATTCCCAATGTACTCATTGTTGCTCCTTAAATTTTTGTCATTTTGATTGTTGGCGTTTCTACAGAATTCCCATATTTAACTCTGTTGTAGAGAGCAATTCTGTGATGCTTTCGCAGCCAAACTTTTCTGCGGACATCAGTACAAGTTTTCCGCAGGTCAGAGCGTCGTCAAGGGCATCGTGGGCTTTATAGGTTATATTAAATTTTTTCGCAAGGGCAGGCAGAGCATGGGTTTTTAATTCCGGCCATGTGCGGCGGGCAATGTTACAGGTACAGAAATACTGGAATTTTGGGACCGGTAATTCATACCATTTAAGAACGGTTTTTAACACATTCATATCGAATTTCGCGTTATGCGCGGCCAGGGGAAAATCGCCGATGAAAGGTTTTACCGCATTGTCCCAGATTTCATTAAATCTGGGCGCGTCTTTTACATCTTCAACGGTAAGCCCGTGAATGTCTGTAAACTCAGGCAGAATATAGAGAGTCGGCGGCCTAATCAGTGAAGTATATGTGTCCGCCTTTTTTCCGTCTATAAATTTCACCATGCCCACAGCACAGGCGCTTTCATATGATCTTTTTGCGGTTTCAAAATCAATTGTTATAAAGTTCATTTTTGCATTATATCACAAAAAAACAGTAGCAGGAACCGCTTTTTAATGGTGTCCTTGTGGATAACTTATACGCTGCCCATAGCGTGCCTGTAATAAATAAAAACGGCAGCAGCAACCCTTCCCCAGCAGCCTGTTTTTATGATAAAATTAAGCCTATGTTTTTGAAGCGCCTTACGATTTTTGGCTTTAAATCTTTTGCGGATCGTACTGATATTGAATTTAACGACGGCATTACTGCTCTTCTGGGGCCTAATGGCTGCGGAAAATCCAACGTAGTTGACGCGGTTAAGTGGGTTTTGGGTGAACATGCCATAAAATCCCTGCGTGCGGAAAAAATGGAAGATGTTATTTTCGGCGGTACCGAGACCCGAAAACCTCTCAATGTAGCGGAAGTCGCCCTTAGTATCGCTAATGATACGGGACTTCTGCCCATGGATATGCCGGAAGTCGAGATAAAAAGGCGGCTCTACCGCTCCGGGGAAAGCGAATACTTTATAAATCAAAAACAGGTGCGGCTGAAAGACCTTCGCGAGTTGTTCTGGGATACAGGCGTGGGTAAGGTTGCCTATTCTGTTATGGAACAGGGTAAAATCGATCAGATTCTTTCGTCGAAGCCGGAAGAACGCCGGTATCTTTTTGAAGAAGCAGCCGGTATTACACGGTACAGGGAGCGGGGCGCCGAGGCGGAACGAAATCTTGCCAAAACCGAAGAAAATGTGCGTCAGATGGAGTTAGTCCTGAATGAGGTAAAACGCGCTTATGACAGCCTTAAAACCCAGTCTGAAAAAACTTTAAAATACCGTACCCTCCGCGATGATATTTTCAACTTTGAGCTTGATATTCAACTGCTGCGGCTAAAGCAGTTCAGATATGATAAAGACGAGAAGAATGAAACCCTCAGACGCAGATCCGCCGACCGCGACAGAATTCGAGCGGAGATGGAAGCTGAGAACAAGGCGCTGGAAGCTAATATGGACGAAGTAAACTCCATGGAAGCGCGTCTTGTGGAACTGCAAAAAAATATCTACGGTCTTGCTTTGAAGAAAAACGCGCGGGAGAACGAAGTGCGCCTGTTCAACGAGCAGCGCGGTGAACACAAACTGAAGATCGGACAGAACGAAGAACGTGAAAAACAAATCGTCCGTAAAATTACCGAATTGAATGATGACGCTGAAGGGCAGGACGCCATTGTAGATGATCTTCGAAAACAAATGGAAAGTATCGAAGAAAATATCCGTTCGTTTGAAGAAAACATACATCTTGCGGCTTCCCGTATCAGCGAGAACGAAAAGGAAGCGCGCAGGGCGGAAGATGATATTCTCAACATAGAAAAAGACTTAGCCGCTTTGGAAAAAGATTTGGCTAAGATAACAGATGATATCGTAGAAGAACTTGACGCCGGTTTAAAGAAAGCCGGCTATTCGGCGGCGGAGCGGAAAAACGCCGAGGAAGCGCTGCGGGAAACTTTGGGTCGTTTACGCACTCTGCTTTCCGGCCGTGAAGCGTTAATACGCGATCTTGCCTCCGCGGCGGCTGCGAAGTCAGAGGGCGGCGTATATGTTACGGAAATTGAACGTATCACGGATGTCCTGCTTTCAGGTTTAGTGGAGGCGTCCGCCGACGCGGATAAAGCCGTTGAGCTTTTTAACAGTTACCGTGAACATTCGGCCACTTTTATCGACGAGTTTCTCGCGCCGGAAGGCATTATTACAAAGAAGCGCTCTCTTGATACGCAAATCAGGGGCGCAAAAGACGGCATTGAAGAGAGGCGGCTGCGTATAAAAACCCTGCGTGATGACAACGTCAATCTGATGGCAAAAATTGATGAATACCGCGCAACCCTTGAAAATCTGAAAGTAAACCGCGCTCAAATGAAAGCGCACGCTCAGTCCGCCGAGGATCAGGCGAGGTTAATCAGGCGCGAGCTGTCAGGACAGGAAGGGCTCTTGAAAACAATTCGGGATGAACTTTCTATGTATCGCAGCCGGCTGGAAGAAATTGACGGGCGGATTGCCGACGCTCAGGAAGAAATCGCCGATATCGGGAAGAAAACGACCGCGTTTACGGCGGAACTGGAAAAACTGGAAAAGGATATCCGTAAAAGAAACGATAATGTTGCCGGAAAAAAAGTTGTTATCAACAAGAGAATGGCGGAGCTTTCCAAAGTGCAGGAAGCTCTTGAAAAGATTCATCTTGAACTTGTACAGGCTGAAATGGAAATTAAAAACATCCAGGAGAATTTCCGAGAGACTCACTCCAGAGACTTACTGGAATTCGAAGAACGTATTTTTACTATTACTGCTGCGCCGGCGGAGCTGCGTGAAAAACTGGCGTCTTCCCGTTCTAAGATGAAGGAGCTGGGATCCGTGAATCTTATGGCCCCGGAAGAATTCGCGGAAACAAAACAACGCTATGAATTCCTCAGCGCCCAGATGGCGGATCTTGAAAAGGCGCGCAAAGATCTGCTTGATTTGACATCGGAGATTCGGCAGGAATCATCAAAATTGTTCCTTGATACCTACAACCGTATAAAGAAGAATTTTCACAACATGTTCAGGCGGCTCTTCGGCGGCGGCCGCGCGGAGCTGCGTCTTTCCGATCCTAACCATGTGCTTGAATCCGGCATCGAAATTCTTGCCCAGCCGCCGGGGAAAAAACTGGAACATTTAAGCCTTCTTTCAGGCGGTGAATGTTCAATGACGGCGGTTGCTCTCCTTTTCGCTACCTATATGGTAAAGCCCAGCCCGTTCTGTCTGCTGGACGAAATTGACGCGGCTCTTGACGGTCAAAATGTCGGGCGGTTTGTGCATCTTCTCCGCGAGTTCAGCGATACAAGTCAATTTATCGTCATTACTCATAATAATAAAACCACCACAGGCGCCGGTACGCTTCTTGGCGTCACTATGGAAGAGCCTGGCGTAACAAAATTAATAGCAGTCCGCCTTGAAAATGAGGCATTAGTAATTACCGATGAGCCTATGCCTCAGAGTGAATTGTGGGATGCTGACGGTAAGTTTGAAGATGAGGATGTTCCGCCTGAAGAAGGTATGGAACTGCCCATTGGTGTAAATGATCCAAAGAAGGTTACCCCGGAGGAGCTAAGACCGATTAGAGCGCGAGCGATAAAAGAATAATTTCAAGGGATTATCAGGCTTTTTCAAAACTTTAGTCTTGAAAAAGCCTTTTATTCGTTACTGTATATTTTAACGTGTTGCAGCGGTAAAACGCGCCTGTCTTGGTCTGGAATCGGTTATCTTGTATGTTGTTATTGTTCTTTGCGCGTTAGTCATGCGCTGTGACGGGGTAGGGTGGGTTTTACCAAAACCGGTAGATGATGTCTGTTGAGTGCTTAAAGCATTGAGCATATCAATCAAGCCGTACGGACTGTAGCCGGCGGAAGCCATTAATGACATTGCGGTAGAGTCGGCTTCAAATTCCTGTACCTGTGAATATCCGCTGTTTACCATTGTTTGAACAATTTCTCCGACAGATTCGTTAAAAACATCGGTTAACTGAGCTACGTTCATTCCTACCGATTCTGCTGCCTGAGTACCGGTTTGTATAAGAGCCTGAGTTATTCGGCTGTTTCTGATTGCTTTGATGCCATGCTTTAACTGAATGTGCGCGACTTCATGCGCTATTACGCCGGCAAGAGCATCTTCCGATGTTGCCGCGTTGATGAGACCGCGTGTAAGAAAAATGTGACCGCCAGACGTTGCAAAAGCGTTAATATCCATACTGTCAAGAATTGCTACATGATAACCATTGTAAATATTGGGACGCGGCGAATTAATGACAATTGCCATACATATTTGATTTAGATATGTAGTCAGCGCGGGCTTTCCGTTCCATATTTTGTAAGTTTTAAGGATATTCGCGGCAACCGCCCTGCCGATGTAATATTCCTGTTCGGGCGTAATTTCCTCCGCTGCGCTGCCGAGATTCCTTGCGGATGTGCTTATAATGTCTGCGGTATTTTTATCGATCATTCCTGCCGCTCCGGCAAATTGCGCGCCGACATCGGCAACCTTCATCAGAGCCTGACATGAGATTATCAATCCGATGAAAATTACTACAATTATCAGGATTCGGATTTTTTCTTTCATTAACTATTCTCCCATTGATAAACGGCCTTCTTCTAAAAACCGTTTTAGGGTATTTTCATTAACGATTATTGCTTCGACCCGGTCGACATCGGCATAATTCAGGTTTTGCTGTGTTCTGTATGTTGATTCTACCTCCGCGTTAAAACCTTTTCCGGCAAGAGCGACTTCTCTTGCTGTCGCCGTACTTGTTGTGCCTGCAACTACCTGTCTTGCGGATAAATTCGCCGACGCTGTCCATCCTGTCAGGGAGGAATTTGCCGCGCTTCGAACTTCCGCAAATCTGCCGTCAACTCTCATTACTGTTACGCGTTCCCCGTAATTAATTTTTCCGGTTGTGTTCGCGAAAAAGCCGGTTCCGGATTTAAGGGTAACTTCTTTTACAGCGACATACATAGTTCCGTTTCTTGCTAATTGCGCTGCCGCAAGTCCTGTCACAAATAATACCAGACAAAAAACAATTAAAATTTTCTTCATCTTAATACCTCTTCCATTATTTTACTATCTTTTATAAAATAATCAACCATATATAAAGGTTACTGGAGGCTTTTTAATAAATTTAGTTTAAAAAGTATACTTTAAAAAAAATTACTTTTCTGTTAAATTATCTACACCGTCATCCCATGTTTTTTCATCCGGCGGGGAAGCAAGGAATTTTATACACCTGTTTAGGTACTTTTTTACTACTTTGTCCTCGTTATTTTTGCCGCTTATATCCTGAAAGATGTTCTGAGCCGCAAGGAAATCGCGTTTTTCATAGAATGTAAAGGCCTTTTCCCAGTTTTTTATCATTTCCGGGAGTCCGGCAGGCGCTTCGTCGGCAATATCCAGCAATTCATAAAGCCGTATCGGCGTGTTGATGCCGACAACACGAACCCTGCTCAAAGGGCGTACTATAAACTCATCGCCGATTTTCGCTCTTGTATATTCGCTAATCAGGATACCGCTTGTATCGTATTGCTTGTTTACTCCCTCAAGCCGCGCCGCGAGGTTTACCGCGTTCCCCATGATTGTATAGTCCATCTTGTTGGGTGTTCCCATATTACCGACGACCATATCGCCGGTATTGATGCCTAGCCGCGTAAATATCGGGTTAGGATCGTCAACACCGCTAAGGACGCCTTTTTTTGCCATTGCCGTCATAACATCAGGAGTGATGAGCCCAAGCGATAACGCTTCACGGTTGATTTCCGCTTCGGCTTTTTTCATCTTGATGGTAGCCCGGCAGGCAAGAGAGGCATGGTTTTCAAAGTGGATGGGAGCACCGAAAAACGCGATAATTGCGTCCCCTTCGTATTTATCGATTGTTCCCTGATTGTCAAGGATGATGTTACTCATCTTTGTCAGGTAGAAATTGAGCAGTTCTACAAGTTTAGCCGGGTCTCCCAATGCTTCCGAGAATGTCGAGAATGCCCGGATATCCGTGAAGATTGCGGACATTTCTCTTTTTTCACCGCCAAGTTTTAATTGAGATGGATCGAGAATGAGCTGCTCGACAACTTTTGGCGACAGGTACTGAGAGAACGCGGATTTGATAAAGCGTTTCTGACTTCCCTCCGTGGCATAGTTGTAAACGGTAACTGTAACAAACCCCGCGAGAGTCCCGGCGAGATATGTGATCATCGGTATCCAGAGACCGCCGAATTGATATGCCGTAAAAGCGATGATAAATATCGCTAACAGGATAACCACCAATCCGATGACAGGCAGCGTAATGCGGTTGGAAAAAATTGTAAGGCATACTGTTAAAACAATAACCGCGAACAGGATAAGCAGGTTTATATTTTGTTTACTTTCACGGATAAAATCTCCCTGCAGCATATTGTCCAGCATTGTTATATGGCACCCCATTCCCGCGTATACCGATGAAATCGGAGTGCTGAAAATATCATACAACCCCTGTGCGTAAAATCCAAAGAACGCGTAAGTGTCTGAAAAATTGGAAGGTGTCAGCATATTCCATTCGGTTCCCAATGCGGTTTTATATGTTCCAAATTCCAATTCTTCATTTTTTGCGACAGATTCGGCGCTTATCAAAATATCCATTGCCCTGTATGGGTGATATTTATCCAACAGCCCGCGGTAACGCAGAAGAGCATTGCCGTCCTTATCAACCGGAATGGTTATTCCTTCCCAGTCAATTGTGTGTGTTTTACTGTCAAAGTACAGTTGATTCCCTTTTCCGGAAATTAAAAGCAGCGCAGATGATAATCCCGGTATTGCTCTTCCGTCAAAAGTGGTGAAAGGTCTTATTCTTCTTATTATTCCGTCAGAATCCGGAATGCCTGTAACGCTTCCGAGCGCTCCTGTGGCGTCAATGAGCCCCTGAATTGGGAACTGGGCTTTTTCATCCGCAATGACGCTGAATTGATTATAAAACGAACCGAAATTTTCCGGATTGAACACCGGCACATTCGCATTGGCAGGCCAGCTTTGTACGCTTCCTGTCTGACTGCTGAACATAACAGTATGAACTACGTGACCGTAATTTCTTGTAGAATTAATAAATGTGTCGTCGTCCTCTCTCGCGCTTAAGCTGTGTAAAGCGTCAATAGCCACTCTGAATGCCGATCTTGACGAACCGCCCTGCCGGGATCTTTCGCCGCTCTGCGCTCCGTCCGGCCTGGACGGTCTGCCGCTTTGCCTTTCTGTTCCTTCTGCGCTGAGAGGTGCGCTTGTTTCAGCTTCAGCCGTCTCCAGCGCTCTGACAGCGTTCTCAATAATTTCATCCTGTCTTGCGTTCCTGTATACTGACGGTTCAGAAAAAAGAACGTCGAAGGCCAGCGCTTTCGCGCCGCTCAAATTCATGTAATCAATAATCTCGGCATAAGCCTGCCGGGGCCAGGGCCAGCCCCACCCTCTCTCCAGCTGTGCCCAGTCAAGGCTGTCCTGATCCAAAAGAATAACCACAATTTCATCAGACGGCCGGCTAAATGATGTATCAGCCCAGAATCGAACCCTCATGTCATAGGTCTGATTTTCCAGAAGATTAAAAACTCCCAGCAGATGGAGACCTGCTACTACTATAAACACTAAAGCTGTAATAATTAACGCTATAACCGGTTTTCCTATTTTTTTGTTTTTTCTCATGTCACTACCCTTTTTATTGGAAATATATAATAATTATAACAGAGGTTTACATGGATATAAAGTATAAAAAAACATCTTTAACATGGGTGTGGATAACCGCGACTGTTATTTTTTGCGCTTTGTTCACTTTTGCCCTGATTCCGGCGGCATCCGCGCAGGTTAACCCGCCTGTAGGTATTGCTCAGCCTTCCGGGACGCAGTCTCAGATGCGGAGTTACTATAATACGATTCAAAGAGTATTTGATTTTATTATTAATCATTATGTAGAAGAAGTCGATCCAAACGTTCTTTTTGAAGGGGCAATGAGCGGGATGTTCAATGCGCTGGAAGACCCGTATTCTTCATTTTTAACTGAATCCGATATGATTGATTTAAACAACACTACTCACGGTGAATTTGGCGGAGTAGGGCTTAATATCACAAAAGCTGTCTCTCCAAGACCGGATGGAAAACCTATGTGGGTAGAAGTCGCTTCCCCCATCGAAGATACGCCTGGCTGGAAAGCAGGAATTCATCCCGGCGACTTTATTACGGAAATTGACGGTATACCGACCGAAACAATAACAATGGACGAGGTTCTTGGAATATTGAGGGGAACGCCGGGAGAAAGCGTCCGGCTGGTAATAAGACGGGGAGAAAGGATGGAGTTCCCGTTAACCATTATAAGAGCTATTATCGAAGTACCCACCGTCAAGCACGCCATGATTGGCGATACCGGCTATTTAAAACTCATCACCTTTACGCCGATGACTGCGGACAGGGCGAGAGAAGCCATTAATGAATTTCGCGGTAAGAATTACAAAAACATGATTCTTGACTTGCGTTATAATTACGGCGGACGGTTAGACTCAGCCATTGAAGTAGCCAACCTCTTTCTTGACGGCGGGTTGGTTGTTCGTATCAGATCCAGAATCCCTTCCGAAAACCGGGATTTTAACGCAAGACGGCTTGGAAGAATTGTTCCTGCCGACATTCCTGTCGTTGTATTGATTAACAGAGGTTCCGCCTCCGCGTCAGAAATTGTCGCAGGCGCTCTTAAAGATCACGGCCGGGCATATCTTGTCGGAGAAAAAACATTTGGAAAAGGATCAGTTCAGCAGGTTTATCCTCTCAGCGCTGCCGGTTTTAAAATTACCACAGCCCGTTATTTCACCCCCAGTGATGTAAACATTGACAAGGTAGGAATTCCTCCCGATCATGAAATCAAGTTCCCGGAATTTACCGAAGAAGAAACTGACGGCTTCAACCGGCTGATTAACGATAACCGTATCCCCTCGCATGTCGAACAGAATCCGCAGATGACCTCCGCTAATGTTGATTCATTCGCGCGTACACTTGAACAGGAATACGGCCTCAGCCAGTCTCTGCTAAAGCGTCTTATCAGAAATGAAATGAACCGGACAACAATAGCTCCTGTTTATGATCTGGAATACGATATCCAATTACAGGAAGCATTGAATATTCTGCGCAGCGGCAATTACCAAAACCTGCTGCAAAACGCAAAGTCTCTGCGGGAC
>Ga0209755_10008165_pt1 | contig 11243 bp, 12 predicted proteins | sample TergutCo191P1_FD_187301 | JGI IMG/M metagenome (GOLD analysis project Ga0209755, IMG submission 187301) | Cornitermes sp. P1 segment gut microbial communities from Petit-Saut dam, French Guiana - Co191P1 (SPAdes) (version 2) | ecosystem: Host-associated > Arthropoda: Insects > Digestive system... | reverse complement strand
CAGCCGAAAAGACCAACCGCGTAGACCTGAAAGCCCGCATAGACGGCGGTGAAATCGCGGTGTTTGAGATACAGTTCCTCCGTGAGGTAGACTTCTTCGGCAGGGTGCTGTACGGCGTAAGCAGGGCCGTTGTGGAGCAGGTGGCCGCGAGCAAGCAGTACGACATTAAGAAAGTCTACTCGATAAACGTCGCCTATTACGACCTCGGCGCGCACCGCGAGTACCTGTTTACGGGCAAATTTGACGGTTTCCGCGGGATACATTTCGAGGAAGAGCAGATTTCATTCTCGCAGGCCCCCGTGTCTGGTAACGGCCCGAAAACCGACATCCACCCGGAATACTACCTAATCCTGCCCAACAAGTTCGACGAGCATCTGCGCGGCCGGTTCGACGAGTGGGTCTACGTGCTAAAAAACTCCGCGGTCCGCCCCGACTTTACCGCCGAGGGTATAAAAGAGGCGTCGGTCAAGTTAGACTTGCTGAAAATGACCGCGGTAGAGCGCAGAACCTACGAAAAATACTTGGAAAACAGGTCAAGCCTCGACTGCGCAATCTATACCGCGAAAATGGACGGCATCGCGGAGGGCCGGGCGGAGGGCATTGCGGAGGGTAAGGCGGAGGGCGAAGCGAAAGGCCGGGCGGAAGGCATCGCCGAGGTCGCCAGGGCCTTGAAAGCCAAAGGCATGGATGCCGCCGCCATAGCCGGAGTTACCGGTCTCACCGCCGATGAGGTATTAAAACTGTGAACGTCTGACAAAAAAACTTGCACTTTGGAAAAACATAAACTATATTAGAAAAAGTTGTTTAACAGAATTTCGTGATAACTTTCAGGAACGCTTGCTTTGGATACGGCTTTTGTTGCTTGCTTGGGAATACTGCCCGTGATAATTATGCTTATCGCTCGATACGCCGGCGTACGGTTTGCGCCTGCGTCCGCCGTTGCGTACAACTCCTGCTCCGTCAGCGTGCCTATCTTGACAAATTTACTCAAAGAAATCATATATGTGAGGCCACCTAATTCATTGATTTACAACAAATTACCACCACATACAATACACGGTATTTTTCTAATACAACTGTTATGTCAATTTCAGATGACAATACTTGCGATAAGATATACTATATTAAAAATAAAGCCCGTGTATATATACCTGCGCCGGTTATTACAAATATCTGCACCAACAATTAATGCTTGTAAATTCAGTGATAATTGCCCCGAAAATTTCAGTTTTTACAATATTTTTCAAAAATCATATTTCCTACAACAAAGGAGCAGCGAATGCTGATGAGATTAGTACCCGCCGCTGCCGTTGCCGCGCTGTTTTTTACCGGGTGCGTGGCGTCGGTGAGCAAAAGCAATACCATTAAGGCCATAGACGCCGCGCCAAAGGTTTCAGCCACCGTGACGTTTGCCGACCTTGCGGTTTCCGAAAAGAAGGTAATGGGAACGGCCAATGGCATTATAGGGGATGTCACCAAGGAGGGCTTGGAACAAGAAGCTGTCTATCAGGCGCTTCAGCAGCATGGTGCCGACGTTATGGTAGGGTCTAACTTTTTTTATGTAGTTGCCAATGATGAAATGACTGTGACCATAGTCGGCTACCCGGCCAACTACAAAAACTTCAGGCCAGGCAAATCCGGCAGGCCCGCAGCCCCAACTACACTCCCAACCACGCAAACGATAACGGAATGAGGCCGGCAATGAAAATTATAAAAATTATGCTGTTTTTTACCATCTGCGCCTTTTTACTCTCAGGTTGTGTCTCGACGATGCGTACCAATACGCATAAAAATATTCCTGTCGAAACTGCGATGATAGAAACAACGCCCGTGGCCGCCGACCTCAAAGTGTCTGAGCGGAAAGCGAGCGGAGAAGTGCGCGGACTGCTCGCCAATGAGATAACATTAGATATGCTCACCCAGGAGGCAGTAGCAAAGGCGCTTGGCCAGGACCCGCCGTCGCTCACAGGCGCTGACCTTCTCCTCGCGCCGGACTATTACATAGTACAGAGAGGTAAGGAAGCGACAGTCACCGTAACTGGATATCCGGCGTGGTATATAAATTTTCGTAATGCGGAGGAGGAGGAAACCGGTCTGGTAGGAGTTGTTGGGCTGGGTCCTAAGCCGAATTTGAAGAAGATGTATAAAATGAAAGCCTCAAGCGGTTACTATCTTGAGGCGAATCTGGATATTGTGGAGGCAGGGGTTGCCATAGGAGGCGGAGGTGGTTTTGCTTGGAGTAATGGAATGTTCATGGGGCTCGAATTAGGGTACGGGAATATGTCGGGGGGCGGTTTTAGTATTGGCGGTGTATATGAGTTGCCTGCCCGGGTGCAACTGGTGTATGGGGGATCTGTTGGCTTTTGGTATATGGAAGTCGAGAGAGAAGGCGAAGGCTGGATGGATTGGAGCTGGAGCTATTATGACGTGTTTAGGGGATATGTTGGTCCCTTCGTCGGGTTGCGTTGGCACGGTGTAGGGCTATCGTACAGGGGGCTTATAGGTGAGGGTAATGGTGACTATGCCAGTCAGTTCAGGATTGGCTACCATTACAGCCTAAAAAGGTAGTGTTCACGATACATATATCGTGTAATTAGATTTGCATGGGCGCGGGTTCGTTGCCGCGGATTTCGCCGGCGGTTTCGGCACGGCGCTCCTTTTGGGTCGCGAGGAGGCGCTCGTAGTGGAACGAGTATATCTGCCGTTCCAACTGGCGCACCGTCCAGGCGCACCCCGTGCACTCTTTCAGGTAAAAATCCCGTCTGTCGGGCTCTTCGATCTTCATCAAGAGCCTGTAATGAGACCAGGTCAATTCGGCACACAGTGTGTTCCGAATTGGAAAAGTGCGGTAAAATTGCCTCATATGGCGTAAATTACGCACATCAAAGCCTTTTCCGAACTCTTCGGTAAGCCGTTCCGACAAAAACCGCAGGAACTGCTTCCCGTACTCGGCCCGGTCTCCCACGGCTTCGGAGATTTGCCGGCCAACCTCCCAGTACGAGGCCGACATCGCCGCATTTATGGCCTTATAGGCCTTTTCCCGCGCAGACGCGAGCGAAAATTTGACCTGATGTTGCGCGGTAATGTATATTCATTGTCTATGGCGGTTCGGGGATATTTCCATAAGCGGGTAAAACTAACGAGGAGAAGGTGATGAAAAAGGCTTTTGTGCTCTTTTTGACGGTACTGACGGCTGCTGGGGCGCTGTCCTGCGCTTCAAGCAATAAAACGGCCAAGCCGGATGTTGTCCCGTCTGGCAGTGCCACGTCCGCCGAGACCGAGGCCGAGGCCCCGCTTTCCGGCGTTCCTGTAACCCTCATGGAGGCCATAAACGGTTCCGCCGCCCGGCTCGCCGAGGGGCTTCCCAAGGGCAGCCGCGTGGCGATTATCGCCTTCGAGTCCGAGAGCGCGGGCCTCTCCGATTTCGTGATGGAGGAGCTCACCGGCGCGCTCGTTGACCGCGGCATAGAGGTGGCCGACCGGCAGAACCTGTGGTATCTGGAGAAGGAGTTCAAGTTCCAGATGTCGGGCAGCGTTAGCGACGAAGACGTTAAATCGGTCGGCAAGTTCATGGCGGCGGATATGGTAATTACGGGTCAGATGCAGAACCTCGGCGATACGTACCGCTACCGCGCGGGCGCTATCCACATGGAGCAGGCCACGAGGGCCATAGCCGCCCGGTTCGACATCCGCAATGACGACAAGATGCGTACTATGGCCGCGTCGCTCGCCGCCCAGCAGTCTGCAGTGAAGGCCGCCAAGTACGGCGTTAGCGAGGAGGAGACGCCCAAGACCGCCGGTACCTACCTCGACCGCGGCATCTTGCTTGCCAGCCGGGGCGAGTACGCTATGGCGGTAGACGACTTCGCCGAGGCGCTCGCGCTTAATCCCGACATAGCGGCGGCCTACGCGCTCAGGAGCAGGGCGCAGCTGGCCCTCATTGCCGACGAGGTGATATCGGTGGCCCATAACTTCGGCGGCATCAACGTATTTGTGGCGCCGGAGCTAAGCGATGAGCAGGCCGCCGGCTGCGATAAGGCGATAGAGGATTTGACGCAGGCTATAAGGCTCGACCCGCAGAACGGCGCGCACTACCGCGAGCGCGGCCGCGTCCACATGTTCAAAGACGAGCCCGGCAAGGCCATGGACGACTACAACAAAGCCATACGCATGGACCCGAGCGACTTCATAGCATACAATTACCGCGGCAACGCCTACCGCGAGAAGGGGGAGCTCGACAAGGCCTACGCCGACTTCAACCACGCGATACGGGAGAACCCCGACGACCCCGACGCCTACCGCGCCCGCGGCAGCATGTACCGCCAGAAGGGCGAGCTCGACAAGGCCATTGCCGACTTCGACAAGGTTTTGGAACTCAATCCCAAAGATCTAAACGCGCACGGCAACCGCGGCAGCGCGCACTTCAGCAAGGGCAACTTCGACAAGGCCGCGGAGGACTACCAGGCGCTACTGGAGATAGACCCTGAGAACGTGATGGCTAAGGAACTTTTGGGGACGGTGCGGAGGAGGCAGGGACAATAAATGGGAATTTGGCGTAACTAAAATCAAAGTCAAATTCTTATGGGATAATGTTTTGTCGCCTCATTGAGCCGTCGGGACACCGTATATGGGGGAAAAGAGGCCCCTTGCGGCACCGGCGGGAGCATGTAATCACTTGCATTAAAAGCTCGGCCGCCGAAGAATTCGCTCACGGTTGCGGAACCCGGTTCGTATAGTGAAATTTGGAACATCCGGTACGCGGCACGGCCCACGCCCAGAGCGAGGTGTTTTGACTTACCCGCGTACCGTAGAAGCCAACCTTCTTTCATGCCGGGCGGCGAGTAGTTCCATTGTTGCTGATGCTTCTGCGGCCGAGATGTGAATACAAAGGATTGCATGCTCCCGCAGGCACAGCAAGCCGCCTCTTTTCCCCCGTATACGGTATCACGCCTGTTCAATGAGGCGACAAAACATAATCCCATAGTCTTTTAAAGTCAAAGTCAACGGCAAAGTCAAAGATAAACCCCAATTTACCACCCCGCCCTGAATACTGCTGTAATGTTCAATGCAGTGTCAACGGATACCGTAACCGGAGACGTCCTGGCCGGGGTTCCGACCGGAGCGCCTTCCCAGCGGTCGAATGTGTAGCCGATTTGGGGGGTAGCGGTGAGCGTTACCGGCGTCCCCCTGACGTAGGCGCTAAAATCAGGATCGCGCCCGACTGTGCCGCTGCCGGCGGGGGAGACGGCGGTTGTTAGGTCGTAGTACGGTTTTTGCTGTATCTCGTCCGCACGTTTGAACCGCGCCGTTACCTCTTTGTTGCTGTTCATGGTTATAGTGACGGAGATGGCCGTACCGTTTGCCGCCCCCTCCCAGCGTTCGAACTCGTAACCGCTTTTCGGTGAAGCGGATAGGGTGACCAAGGCCCCTTTTTGGTAGCTCTCCTGTTTAGGGTCGATGAATACATCGCCGCCGCCGAGACTGCCGGCAAAATAGAGCGTCAGCGTGTAGTCCGGGAGGCTGACAGTGCCGCCGCATCCGGCCAGAATAAACGCGGAGAAAATCGTTAACGCCAGCGCTGGCATGGAGTTACGTGCGGTGTGCTGTTTTTTGGCTATGCAGTTGTTGGCGTTCATTTCCCGATTGCTCCTTACTTTAACAGCGACAGGTATTTGGGGGCGGCGGCGAATTCCATACCGCCGGTTTTTACTAATTTATAGCTAATATTGATCGTTAGTGTGTCGCCGGATACGCTGTACGGGGCGCCATCCGGCCAGTCGGAGTGGGTTATGTAGATGATCTCCCCACTCGCGAACCATGTGCCCTCGGCCACCAGTTCCCAGTTTCCGCTTAAATCGCTTATACGGGCCGCCGTGCCGTCTTCCCTGAAGATGTATCCGTCGCGCTCGCCGGCGGGGTATGTGTCTACCCAAGCCTCGCCGGGGGCGTTTATCAGCTCGCGTGCGGCGGACGTAACTCCGGCCGGGTCATAGTAAACTACGCCGCCGCATCCGGCCAAAACTGCCAGGGCGATGAGGGCCGCCGTAAGTGCGCGCATGGGCAGGCGGATGCGGCCGCGGGAGTGTGTTATCATAGAATAGCTCCGGTTTGCGATGGCCGGCCGCGGTCCCGCACTATGTGCGCCGAAAGCTGCCCATCTCTACAAATATAATTTTGACCCCGCCCGCTAAACTATTTTTCTTAAATTTTTTATACGGGCAAACAGTGGTATTATGTATATTACTTATTGAAGAGACGGTTAAATATTATATTCACGCTGCAAGGCGGCTGTGGTGCCGCGCCGCGGCGCGGGTATAATACGTAATCGCGGGATCTATAAATGTTTATATGCCGCGGGCATCAATACTGAAATCAACGTACAGACTTTTCCTGGCCGGCGCCGTGGCGCCGATTGCCGCCGGGGGGTACTGTTTTTACGGTTTACTGTGGGTGTACAGACTTATGATGAAAAAACTTTTTATAGCGGTGTGCGTGCTTTTCCTGCTCCTGCTGGCTGCGCTGGGCGGTGCGGTGTGGGCATTCAACCACTATCTGATGCCTATGAAGTCCGAGGCGGAGAGGGTGGCCGTGCCGGTAATGGTGGAGCGCGGGACCAGCGCGCAGGCCGTAGCCAACATCCTGGAGGAGCGGGAGGTGGTGCGGTCGTCGAAGGCGCTCTACCTCTGGATGCGCCACAAAAAGACTACCGACAAGGTGCAGGCGGGCCGCTTCACCTTCGTTAAGGGCGAGGGGGCCATTGCCGCCGCGGAGAGGCTGCTCAAGGCCGAGGTTGACGATAAGGCGATGATCATCCTCGAGGGGCTGGCGATGGAGCAGATCGCCGGGCGGGTAGCGGCGCAGACCGGTGTCGATTCGGCGGAGTTTGTCAGGCTGTGCAACGATGCCAACTTCATAGCGACGCTGGGCATCGAATCGCCGCCGACCTTAGAGGGGTACCTCTTCCCCGACACGTACCGCCTGCCGGAAAACAGCACCGAGGCTACGATAATCCGCCGGATGGTCGCGCGGTTCAACGAGGCCCTGGCCACAGTGGAGTGGAGCCCGGCCATAAAGGAAAAATACGGCCGCCACCAGGTGCTCACGCTGGCATCAATAGTGGAGAAGGAGGCGACGCTACCCTCCGAGCGCGGGAAGATCGCCGGGGTGTTCCACAACCGCCTGCGCCTGGGCTGGCCGCTGGGGGCCGACCCCACGGTGCGCTACATATACCGCAAGTTCAGCGGCCCGCTGCGCGTATCGGAGCTCAACTCATCGTCGCCATACAATACGCGGCGCTTCGCCGGCCTGCCGCCGGGGCCCATCTGTTCGCCGGGCCTGGGGGCCATAAAGGCAAGCGCGAACCCCGAAACCACAGACGCCATGTTCTTCGTGGCGTTCAGGGACGGTTCCGGCGCGCACGACTTCTCGGTAACAAACGCCGAGCACGACAGAAAGAAAAATGCGATCCGCAAAGAACGCGGCATCGCCGAATAAATAAGAATAACGCTATCAAAGGATAAAGGATGCCGTTAATAAGTATTAATGTGCAGTCAATCATTAAAAAAACCGTGTGCGCCGCCGTGTTGACGCTCTTATCTATACAGATACCGGCGTTCGCCACCAACCTGATCCAGCCCTACAAGCTGGTCTCCATGCCCACCGCAGAGATCCTGCCGCGCGCCTACTTAGACGTTGAGATGAACTACTACGCCTCGCGCGCCGGTTACGGCAGCGGGCTTCTGGCCGGCCTGCACGTGGGGCTCACAAACCGCCTCATGTTCGGCGTCTCATACGGCGGCGAGGGGCTGATCGGCCACTCCGGCGATATCCGCCTGAACACCTTCCGCGATGTGATATATCCGGGCGTGCTGGTCAAGTACCGCCTTGTTGAAGAGGGCGCCGTACCGCCAGCGGTCACGCTCGGCTTCGACAACCAGGGCTACGGGGGCATGGCAAGCGAGGGGGTATACGGCTACGACGGCTACATCTACAAAGCCCCCGGCTTCTTCGCCGCCGCGAGCAAAAGCTACATGATGATGAGCGCCCTGCAGATCGGCTTCCACGGAACGCTCAACTGGGCAATCGAGAAATATAATGACAACGACTGGGGTTGGGCCAACCACTTCAACATAATGCTGGGCACCGATATCGCCATAAACGAAGAGCTCATGGTAGTTGTAGAGTACGACTTCGCGTTCAACGACGCCACCGGCTCCAAAAACGAAACGCGGCCCATAAACGATCCCAAGTACTTTACTCCGCTTGGCGGCTTCCTGAACATAGGCGTGCGCTGGGCGCTGACTCAGAATTTCCATATTCAGGCGGATTTTAGGGATATACTGGAAAACAAACTCTCCCGCAGCGGTATGGCGTCCGGCGGGCTTGAGAGGTGGGCCCCAATAGGGTGGAGCAGAGAGTTGAAAGTGATCTATGTCACACAGTTTTAAATAAAATACTTAAACGGCCCACAAAGGCCAAAGGATTGGCAATGAATATGAACAAAATCTTAATGATCGCCGCAATGCTCCTGCTAACCGCCCAGCTGGCCTGCGGGCAAAGCGGGGGAGACGGCAAAAACGCGGCCAAAACCGACGAATCGCAGGCCCTCGCCGACCGCATAACCGAGTCCACGGTCCCCGTCTTCGTAGACTTCTGGGCCTCGTGGTGCGGAGCTTGCCGGATGCTCGAGCCCACGCTCGCCGAGATCAAAAAAGAGTACGGCGGGCGCGTCAACTTCATAAGGGTGGATGTGGATGTGCACCGGGGGCTAACACAGTATTTCGGGGTAACCGCGATGCCCACGGTGTTCGTGATAGAAGACAAGACGGTGAGGGCGGCAATGCAGGGCGTGCGGCAGAAGGGGGCGTATACGGTAGAGATTGACAAGGCGTTGACGTTGGCGAAGGAGCGGGGGAGTAAGAAAGACTAACCGATACACGGAGAGTTGCGATGATACCTGAATTATTAGCACCTGCTGGATCGTATGTTTGCGCTGAAGCCGCCTTTGCACAAGGGGCCGACGCGGTCTATGCCGGGATCGGGCGGTTCAATCTTCGGGCGCATTCGCCCAATTTCAGCATTGAGGACTTCAGTGAACTGGTTGATTACGCATCTACCATCAACAAGCGCGTTTACGGCGCTTTGAATATTATGCCGGACGACGAGATGTTTGCACAGATTGAGGACTGTTTGGAGCGTATGGCCGAGAGCGGCCGGCGGCCGCACGCTTTTATCGTCAGCGACCCCGGCGTTTTATCGTTAGTTACAGAGATATTTAACGACATCCCAATCCACCTCAGCACCCAAAGCGGCTGCTTTAATTCCGTAGCCATGAGGTTTTGGCGCGAGAGGGGAGTCTGCCGCGCAATCCTGCCACGGGAACTGAATATTGAGCAGATCGGCAAGTTCTCCTCCACCGGCATAATGGAGACGGAAATCTTCATTCACGGCGCAATGTGCGTGTCGGTGTCGGGACGCTGCCTTTTGGGCACATACTACAACGCCAGGCACCCAAACCTCGGCGACTGCCCCCAGCCGTGCAGGTTCAAATACCGCATAGTGCCGGTCGAACAGGACGGCGTAGATTTCACCCACGCCGGATTTGACGCGGAAGAATCGGAGGGCGGGGTTTACCTGCTGAATTCAAAGGACTTATGCACGGTCGATATCCTCCCGGCATTGATAGAGTCCGGGGCCGCGTCGCTAAAAATAGAGGGCCGGAACAAAAGCCCGCACTACGTAGCATCCGTCGTGAAAGTCTACAGGGACGCGATCGACAGCTATATCGCCGACCCGCGGAATTACAAGGTCAAAAAGTGGTGGACGGAAGAGCTGGAAACCATCGAGCACCGCCCATACACTACAGGGTTCTACGCCGGCGACCCCATCAAACAGGAACTGTTCACATCAAAAGCGCAGGCCGGATATAGATTGGCGGGGACGGTGAAAGCGGTGATTGACGGGCGCCCGGTGGTAGACGTAAAAAACGGCTTCTCCGCGCCGGGGCCTGTCAATATTTTACCCGTTACGACCGGGCGTGAGCCGTTTGAATTGACGTTCGAGAAAATAAAGGAACTGGACGGGTCGGAAACGGACTGCCACCGTACAAGGCCGAACAGATTGGTCGTCCTCGACGGCTGCAACGAAAAACTGCGCATCGGGGACATGCTCCGCGTGGGAACATAGAGGCGCCCATTTTCCATCAGGAAAAATAAAATATGGTGAACAAAATTGTCTCGTTTTTATTCGTAGCTTCTCTTTTTGCTTGCAATAGTATAAATGAGCCAAAAGGATTACCCAAAGACGCGTCCGGGCAGCGTGTGCCCTCTACAGTATCAGATGTTGTACAGACGGCGCATATTGCGCCAAAAAATACTGTAAACGCCGTGCAAACAGCACATGCTGTATCGGATACTCCAAGCGGTACACCTGCCATATTGACCGTTCCGGTATCAAAAGATTGGGATATACAGCATAATAAATATGATAAAGATAAAGATAAAGATACATTAGACGGTACGCGTATATCGAGAGATACACTCATACCAATATCAGAAAAACAGGCAATACTCTATAGAGAGTATAATGGAACACTTGGACTATGGTATAAACCATATATAGTAAATTTTGATAAAAAGGATACAATAGAGATACCACTGTTACATGATGATGATTATAACCGGGGCAGCGAACTCTATTGCGGCGTATCCCCTAATTTAAGATATGTTATATTGGACTATATAGATAAAGGTTATGCGGTACCTGAAGATGGTGAGCCGTTTTTACATGACAAATATTATTGTGTAGTAGCGGATGTAAAAAACGCTAATTTTCTTCGGTTGCTGGAGAGTACCGATTGTGCAGGTGAATGGGATGAGAAAAACAATTTTACCCATAGGCGCAGCGGTATATTATTTGATTCTGAAGAATACGAACGGGAAAATTAAAAAAGTCAAAAATACTGAACCGTTTCAGTACCCCAACGGCTGATACTCCCAGCGGGCATTGTACCGGCCGAAGAGGGCTGCCAAGTTGACCCGGTATTCCGTATTTTTGCTCGAATTATTTGATTTTTCCCCCTGCCGTGTTGTAATTTATGGGTATGGGCTGGAGCCATAAATGCCGATTTTACGCGTAAAAACGCAGTCAGGCCTTAAAATATGCTTATGAAAACGCCGATACGGATAAAAATTGCTATACTGACGCTTGTGATAGTATTGTTTAATGGCTCTAATAGCCAGGAT
>Ga0209755_10008164_pt1 | contig 11244 bp, 6 predicted proteins | sample TergutCo191P1_FD_187301 | JGI IMG/M metagenome (GOLD analysis project Ga0209755, IMG submission 187301) | Cornitermes sp. P1 segment gut microbial communities from Petit-Saut dam, French Guiana - Co191P1 (SPAdes) (version 2) | ecosystem: Host-associated > Arthropoda: Insects > Digestive system >... | reverse complement strand
TGTTCATCCTGAATCACAGCTATGAGTATCAAGGAGATGTGTGTATCTGTTAAAAGCTTCAAAACAATTATAATATTAAACCTGGAATCAGTCAAATTTAATTTAATAGGATTAAAATTTAAATATCCCCACTTGGATCATAAGTATCTATAAAACAAAATATCAAGTCATTTCAATGTGAAATATATGTATCATCAAAAGTATCATTATGCAAATACTCTTCAATAGAATAAAACGGATTACTCATGAGAAATCTTTTCAGCATTATTCTAAATTAATGAAAATTATTTGCTTGTTCTTTAATATTATTCGGTAATTTATTGTATATTGAAACTCCAGCATAGTAGACTCCTTTCTTAACTTTTGTCAGTCTTACTGAGGGCAGATGCAGGTTCAATTTTTGTTGAGTATTGAACCCATGAACTTCATTGTTAATTGTGAATATATCTCCATGGACTACAACAAACATAAGGATCGAGGGATGTTGACAAGGAGACCAACCATATTGGGTGTGAATGATGTTTAATAATAATAATAATAACAATAACAATAACAAAAACAACAACGACGATGATGATGATGATGATAATAATAATAATAATAATAATAATAATAATAATAGGATGTAATAGCTAATTCTCTGGTGTTGGTGGTAGGGTCATTGAAAGTATATGCCACAACTGTAAGTAATTACAGTGTATAAAAATAAGTTTTCCCTACACCATGAAGGGGGAGTAGAGGTATTGCAGCAGGTTAAGACTGAGTGGAGCTATACTCTCCACTCAGTCTTAATCTTGGCACTGGATGGAAATGAGTGGATAACTTCATGCCTGGGCTTCTTTGCCCACAGGAATGAACCCCATTACCTGTTGAATAGTAGGGTGGGTGGGTGCTGTTGCTGGTCTGGACATTTTGTAGAAGAGAGAATTCTGTTGCCTCTACTGGGTTTCAAACTTCTAGCCTTAATGAGATATTGTGTGTATTTGATAAACATTGTAGATATTACGTTGAAATTAGGATATCTCGGTGCTAGTCACATGGACATTACTTACATACAAATGATGTGTAAGGAGTGAGATGTTACATGGAGTTAGTGTGGGTAATGGGATGAGACTAGTGAGTTTCAAGACATCAGGAAATTTGGTTGACTAAGTCACAACTTGAAACAAAATTCACTCAGACTTCACCTGCTGTGATGATGTAGTTAAGGGAAGTGACTTGTTGTTTCAGGTGCTGAATCTTTTGGGTTTTATTTGCATCACAGTTTCATACGGAGCCATATCATCTCGTGGGAGTTGGTTCAATACTGTTGCCATGGGTGGATTTTGGTTTACTGGAATACTTTTGGCTTTATACTTGTTTCATGTCATTGAGAAATTCTATAGGATTCCATGGTTGAAGATAGTAAGTTTCATTAAATAATTTTTTTCTGTTACACATGATGGTAATGTATTTTTTTCAGTAACTGCTTTGTTAAATGGTTGTATCACCTAAATGGAATTTTAAATTTCTACAGTTTTAACATCATTTGAAAACTCATACACTTATCATTTAGTGTCGGACTTCACCATGAAACTCACATTCTTCATGAGCTCTTTTCCTCGAGGACTTCATTCATTGCATGGAGTATTTGGAGATCATGCATACATGGCACAATGGCAATCCCAGCCTGTTGGAAAACTTTCTGTGGGTATCTGCTGATCAAAACCAAAATCACTGGACAGACTGGAACAACAAAATTGAGATACTTTTGCCACTATTCTTCTTGAATTCGTGAGGAAAAGTGTTAGGTTTGTATCTTCCGGGTTACAGAAATGTGTGTTAAATTGCTGGGGCTTATGTTGGAATTTTACATTATATGGTAATGTATGGTCTTTAAAATGGTGCAAGAATTGTAGGAATATAGCAGTATGTTTAGGAGATGCAGCCATTCAGCATTGTGATCCTACTGTACAATCACCCTCTATACATAAATGAGAAAATTTTTTCATTGTTTTATTCTTTTTGTGTGTACTTGAACATTTTGATGTGATATGTTGAATGAAACACAGAAAATAAATGCTTGTATGCTGTGTGGTATTTGTACTTTAATTAGCTCTGGCAGCAGTAGATTTTTTAATGGAGTAATTAACAGAATTGGAAAAATTGTTAGAGTGTATTTGGGAGTATACTGCTGTAAATTCATGGCTGTGAGACAGCCTGTGTTAACAGTGGCAGAATTTGAAGCTTCATATCAAAGTTTACTTTTTATTTCATTTCAGGAATTTGTGTTTTGTACTATTTGGACATTCTTCTATCTTCTGGCAGCTTCATTGGCAGCTGCTTATGGCAGATACGATGAAGCTTTTGGAGCAGCTGCTGTAAGTAGTTGTGTTTTCATGTTTTGTATGTTGAGCTCACTTTGGTGAAGCTGTGGATTACGTGGAACAGTTTTGTGCTCCATTGTCTTACATGTCTGACCAGAGACTGTTCAAAGCACTTTAATATTATCTTCCCACAGTGAAGTTAGTGCTGGGTTATGGCAGTGTTCTTCAGTGTAACTATACTGGGTGCAGTATCCATTTCCAGCAGAACTGTAAGGTTCTGCGGTAGGAGGGGGAGGGGACAGGGCAGGCCAGAGAAGTTGGAATGTGTTGCAACTTAGTGAAAACCGTCATCTTTGTTGAGATCTGCGCTCTTTTGGGATTTTGCGTAATGTAACTGCCATTCTATGCTGCTTGAACTCCCAGAAGAGCAGAGATCTCCACTAAAGGTAGCTTCCTAAATGTTGCAGGTACGTTTGTTAAAAAAAGATTAGATACTACCATTCTGCACTGTGTAAAAACCCAAATGAATGCAGATCTCGTTTATGTTGTGGCAGAAGCCTGAAATGACACACAGGCATGTACTTGCAGTAAGATTTTTGAAGTACTGGTCTGATAGAACTGCCTGTTTGCTAGATGCTGATGATTGCAGCCATGCAAATTTTGGTCACTTGTATTTTTACTGTACATCATTTTTGTGCATTCTATTAATTATTAATAAATGATACGGTCCTCAGTTTGTAGGGAAAATTTTTGTACTAGAACAGATAGGTTTGTATTCAGTGTTTTTTATGGACATTTTATTTTTTGCATAGTGGGGCTTTACCTTTATCTTAATATTTTATGGGTTTAGGTTGCCCTCTCCCCCCCAACCCATAGGCTCCACTGCCTGTGACTATACCATGGCATACTAGATCATATACTTCAAAGTTGTGTGTATATGTTGTGAGAAAATACTGCATGCAAATAGGAGGGACAGGTATCAAACCTTTAAAGACTACAAAATGTGAAAGGGTATGAAATCTCCTAGAAAGAATCATTACTGAGATATAATGGTAAGAAGGATCTGTCAAATGGGGCAGTTGTCTGAGAGATCATTGTAGCACAAAAGTTGGCAGTTATGTTGCATGATGCAGACAGAAACAAAACAGACAGTTGAATGACAGCAAAGAAACTGCAGGTGAAACCCACTTAGCACATACAGCATGCGAGCAATAGGGTACACAACACCAACAATGCATGTTGCTTGATAGAGTCAGTGTGGAGTACACAGCAGATACATACCTTTAGGGCTGTAACCACAGAAAGTGTTGAAATTGCCCACTTTGCATTCACTAATATGATACACAACTATAAACTATGGAATATTAACTTGCACCTGTTTTGCCATTTCTGTGTAACTCAGCTGTCAAGTCTTCCCATGTCAATTAGTGGATCCCTGTAAACAAGTTCTATCATTTGCTTGCAAAGGAGGGGACCTGTCAGATTTTTAATGGGGTGCTTGTGACTTACGTAAATATTTGTTCATAATTTCAGTTCTTTGGATTTGTGGCCATGGTTGTATATGGCTACGATGCATTCCTGAAGTTCAGTGCTGTTCGTTCAGGGGCTCTAGCTCAGGGTGAGCGTGTTGTCACCAAATCTTCAAGTACTGTCACATCACCTGCATACTGAAGTGCAGCTGGTTTCCATCCAGTTTTCGTCAGTGATGCTGCTTAATATCATTGTGTGGGTTGGACACTTTGTGTAAATAACAGGGAGCTTGATGACTAGCCAGAACACCCACAAGATATGCCTGGGAATCTAAGAAGGGCTGAAGTAGAGATGTTAATATGTTCGTTGTTATGAAGCTTTCGTGGTTTGTCTTGTCCGTTCTGTGTAACATTGCTAAACTGTGTAATGATTTCTTGTTATTTGAAGGTCAGATAATCGGATTATAATATTGTATTTGAATAGAAAATGGCAATTTTCTTGATATATTACATGAGAATTATTTATAAGGAATTTAGAGACCTTCTAATTTATTTAACTTGAACGGCCACATGTTGTACCATCGTAATGGCACAGGTGCATGATCCATCGAGTGATGCATTTCCTTTTTTACATTCTAATACAATTCCCCTTGAGTTAAAATCTGGTTGCTAGTCCCAAAATCACCCTTACCCAGACAATAAAGGTTAAACATCTTTTGTAATACTGCATACAGTAGAGCATTGGTTCTCGTTATTTATTGTTCACCCTTGCATTAAGGGGCACAAATTTGATAATAATTGCTTTTTGCTAATTGTTACTTCAGGGATATTGTAATTTAACCCTTTGGTGCTGAAAGTTATGTGTCTGTGTGTTTGTGTGTATGTATATGTATATATATGTAACATGCAGTATGATGCTGAAAATGCTGTACATTGTGCATCTGCCCCTGTTTAAATTCTGGTTTCCTGTAGATCACACCAGACATTTAATTCTGGCACCAAAGGGTTAATGTACCCCATATTTCAAAGGTGTAGGGTCATTATATTACCTGACAGCTAACAGCTACCCCTCCCTGTTAGTTTACCATATTAATGTAGTCCCTACACTAACTGTTTGTGTTCATGGCAGAGTAGCAGTGCAAAGTGGCAAACAATTGTCATGAGATAAAATAAGGACTGTATGTTACAGCCTTCCAATGGAGGTTGCAACCCCCCCCAGCTGAGAATCATTAGACTATTTATTAGCACTTACATGAAGAGCCTGGGTACACAGATCAGCACTGATTATTAGTACCCAATAGGCATTGTGGTGGTACCAAATATTGTGTATTTATATGTAACAAAAATAAAACATACTGAAAGAACAGGCAACATCATATTCGTTCGTATTTAACTGAGGCATACCAATGTAAAATTTTACTATAATTCTACAAATATGGAATTTTTATGATTTATCATTAGTTATACTTGATTCAGAGATGGTGAGCTTACCATGTTGTATTTCAACAAACTGTCCCTTATTCTTTCAAAAATAAATATAATTCGACATATCTGAAATCAGACATGCTGTCTATATATCAGATCTCTTTCTCCTCCTTTTGTTCTGTGGATATCTGTGGTTTTGTTTTTAAATGGGGATCATATAATGTGAAGAAAAGTTTCTTGTTCCTTAGCAGTGCATAAAGTCCAAATTAAATACAGTCTATACTGCTGGCTACAGAATGGTACATAATTACAGAACTTTTTTTGGTCATGAAACATGTTACAAAAAATAGACTCATTCTTTCAGTGGAACTGCACTTAGCATTTGCCACAGTGTAAGAGAGAATAGTACATTGAATCACAATTAAATTTTTTGCTGTTTTGTTAACTGTTGAAGTTGATCTGCTGTACCTTGTTCTGATGCTGGAATGTTTTCTGAAGTAGGGACTAAATTATGAGTATGATTTGAAGTACACGTATTTTTGCTTCAGCATTAGTCAGTTGCTTAAAAGTCTCAAAAGAAATTAATGTTATTCAAACTAAGAAAGTAGTGTCCAGCCAGTGTGTTCCAGTAAAATAAATTAGTACTTTTATGAATTAGCTTGGGAACTTCTTCATAATCCAGGTCTGTAAGTCTGTATAAAACAGGTAACCTATTTTAGGAACTTGGTTTCAAAAGGGTTTCATTCCATCACTACTGCCTTGTCAGTGTGTGAAATAACTAGTGTTTGTCACATTGTTCACCTTGTGGTCCCTATTAATGCCTACAGTATTTTATTTTATAACTTGGTGTTTTATTATGAACATTTCCGGTTTTGAAGCTTATAGACAATGTGTGTGATTACTGCCTTGCAACCAAAAATATTATGTCTGATATTCAGAGTGACAGTGAACTGTAATCTGAAGAAATTTAGAACTTCATGTACCTCAACAGTGTGGTTTAATATTTCATTTATGACCGAAACCTTGTCTATTATTTAAAGGGAATGAACAAGAATGTGGAATCTCTTCTTTCAGGCTGTGTTGCTTACAAAATATTTGTAATACAGTACTGTGTGAGTGTATTTTGTTATATGCCAGTGTGTAGAAGAGTGTGGTTGGCAGCACTTGTAACCTTCAGTTTTAAACCAATAAGGAGCAGAGCCAAGGATTATAATGTATTGTAAAATTTATCTTTACTTTGTGAAATGTGGGGATGAGATTTTCCGCCCATCCAGCCTCCTGTAAGATGGGTACTGGGTCTTTCCTGGGGGTAAAGTGCGGCCGGGGCGTGCTGCTGACCACTCACCCCCTTCTAGTGCCGTGGTCATGGAAGAGTAGATCTATACCTCTACCCACCCTCTGGACCACACTGGACCTGTAACGGGATCACTTTACCTTTTTTACTTTGTGAAATGGAACATTTATTTGTGATGTATGCCATTTGCTAAAGTGATGAAAAATTTCAGATGGAAACAGTTCTGAACTTAATAACTCAAGCTCTGTATCAGTGTACTGTAGGATGGGCAGTTATTAGATGTATGTGTGTTCCAGTAAAAGCTGAAATCCATGACTATTAATTCTTAGCAGTAAAACTGTAAAAGTCCCTGTGCTCAGTAAACATAATTATTATTCCCAAGTACTAACTACAAATTACTGGAGCTGTTGGTAAATACCTGTATCATAGAAGACCTATTATTTACTGTACTTATTACATCTTGGTTTGTTAGATGTAGGTATTGCTGGTTTCTTTCAATAGAATGAAATATGCATGGTGGTAACATTTTGTCTTTATCAAACTGAGCTCTTGAGTACACATTTATTAGGACACTTTGAGTTTCAAATGTGTACATATCCTTGTTTCTGTTCAAAAATTACAACAATGTTTTGGAATGACCCTTTTGCCCATTTCATATCAGAGACAGAAACAGAAACATTCCCACATATCGGCTGTTGGATGTGAGTTGGTGGATTTTTTTTATGCCTTGTGTGCAAGATGACTGTGTTCACTTTAGTACTCAACAGCACTTGTACAAGCCACTCTTTCCACAGAATTTTTTTCTTAGCAAGTGTAGACATTTTGTAGAAACCATTTCTGTCACTTCAGAGTAACTTGTGTTAGTGTGTTTGTGCATGTGCAAACACACATAGGTTTACTGGAACTATGTTTGAGCTGGGCACGGGTATGTTGGCATTGTAATTGTAGTTGTAAAGTAATGACCAGTAGAAGCAAAGAATAGTCAGAGGCTCAGCAAAGAGGGAAGGATTTTCTGAAAGGTAGGTTTGGAAGTGAAATCTCATTATCTACTTCAAGAATTTACCATGGTTGTAGACTGTCTGGCTATAAACAATCTACTTGAAACCCAGCATCATTTAATAAATGGTCATTACTGTTGCATAATGCCTGGGCTGCTGATTTGTGCCTGGATATAATTCTGTCTTCAGTCATTAAGGGTTTTAACAAACTGAACAGCTGCTTATTGTTGTGACATTCTTGAAAGGGTAATCATTGTTGAATATACCATTCATAATTGGTCACACTTTTTAATACGTGAATAAGATGTGGTAAGAACTAGATTATGCTGAAAAGATCAGTAAGTACTAGGTCTTCCAACTTCAGTTTTGGTCACTGCCACCACCTGCATTAGAGGTAGTTTGTACTAATGAAAATGTGGTACAAAAAGAAAAAAGGTGGTAACAGCTGCAAAGGTGTCATCCAACACTGACTCTGTGCAGTAATTCATACTTCTTACTTGGAGATATTAGTTCAGTCTACTGTGCAGACAGGTTTATAGTTTTTAGTAGTTGGAACTGGTAGCAACAGGTTTAGAGGTTCTACTGTAACAAGTGGGCACAACACATGCTGTACCTCATGTCATTTCTGATGTTACCTTAAGTTACAGAATGTGTAAGTTGGTGGAGGTGTATAGTTGCAATTGTTAGCTGAAACAGTGTAATGTCTTTTTAAATTTTTGTACTGTTGTATGTAACAGTAAATGCCACAGGTATGTTTACAAAGTACATATCGTGGTTATGAGCAGAGCTGACTTCAGTTCTCTGATATGAACAGTGTTATATCCTTTGGCATTGCGTACCAGTGCACAAGACTGTGAGTAATCTTTTGCTTTATACTTGTGTATATAAGTAGAGTTCGTGAACGGTGCATACACATATCATTAACTATCAGGACACTATCTGATATGACACATCTGGGTCTGTTAATTGAGTAACATTTTACTAACCACACTGCTCCCTTCTGTCTAGTGACAAGGTTAACCTTTATTGCCTGGCCTTTAAATCCCAGTGTAGCAGCTGATGGACAGACTTATTTTAATTTTAAATGTCCATGCCTGCACCTGGGTGGGACAGCATTGTCTCCTTCATCCACGAAAGGGTTTCATTTAACTGGGCATGGGCAGTCCATTTGGATGAAAAAGGTTAAGTATGAATGGAGCCATACTTCTCTTCTGTGAACATGCCCTCGTGGAATGAAGAGGGACAACCTTGCCTTCTCCCTTTCTTGCTCATTCCAATATTCACAATTAAATAACCAGTGTATCAGAACTGCTAAAAAGGTATGGTAACTTTGTCATATAATTAGTAACCTTGTGGTATTATTATTATTATTATTACACCATTATTAATCTGATGTGCAAATAAACTAGAGAATGTACAAGAAATGAAAGAATGTATTACAGTTAATTTATTCCTCCAGTTTCCCACACAACTGTGATGTGATTGGTTTAAATTTTAGAAGAAACTATTTTCAGTATAGTATTTCCTACTTAAAGGCAAAATCTGCAGTCATTCTCTTATGGATAAACTACTGTTGGTTTCTGTGTACCTACCAATTCAATTAATTAGTCTTTTTCATTTTCAGTGTTAAGTATGCCTGGAGACTTGACCCGTCAAGTAGGTGTTCAATTGCTGAATGCAGCATTTGCTGATTTTAATACTTCTTCCTACAACTACCACCATTTCAGTTTAACAAGGTTGCAATAAATGACATGAAATTTTCATTTGCTGAAGCTAGGGCAGTGGAAACATGTGGGAAAAGATCCACAGGGTAAGAATGGAAATTGAAGGGACAATAATGATCAATACCAGATTTTAATTAACTTGTAAACATGATTGCAGAAACCAAACAGGGCATGGAGTTAAAAATCCAGAAGTTTAATAAACTAATGGAGCAGTTAATAGGCATTTTGGCAAACCACTGACTACACAAAACTATGACTGCACAACATCATGTCACAAGTAGAACTTAGGTATGGTTCATAAGTTCGTTACTTTAAATGAAATATATACAAGGAAATTAGAAGCACCACAGATGAGATTTAGGCCTAACCCAGTTGCACAAACAAACATAAGTGTCAATACAATATTACAAGTAACAAACGTATTCGAAGACATTGTCCAGTGCCAATAGAAATAAAAAAAGCATGGCAAGGATGGACAACATTGTCTCTCAATTTTGGCTTTCCAGAATCATCTGAGCAGATACCATGATCTGGGGAGATCAATACAAAGGTAGAAAGGCCAGTAGCATCCTTAACATCAAGAACAGGTCTTGGTGGACCTCATCCTTAATGGTTCATGATAGGGCTGAACATTATTACTTTGGATACTTTATTATCTTGATTCTGTTTATGTTATTGTTGCTATTAACATTTTAATGGTTTTGGTGTTTTTACATGCAATGGTCAGATCCTGAAATGTGGGTAAATTGTGGTATGCCTAGCCAGATCTCATGTTACCTCCCATTCCAGGTAGATGTGTCATGGAATAAAAAGGTTACATGCAACTGTCAGGGACATTTCTTTCTGTTTCGTCTAAGACACTAGCAGATGTAAGAGACTCCATTTTAACATACCACATCATGGTTGAGTATTGCTCCTACTTCACATTATGGGGGTTGGGAATTTGTGCTACATACCCACATACTACATTAAAGAAGTACAAGGTTCTATGTTGTATATTACACTGATTCTGATGTATGTCATGGAAGAGGTTTGGGAGTACTGGATGGAAATAGACATCATGATCCTTTACAGTAACACACCATGAAAAGGCACTCTGCCTAAAACCATTCATGGTAGTGATCAGTTCAGTTGTGACTGAAGCCTGGTGAAGGGACAGGCGATTCATGTAACTGAAAACAGTGGTGTTAGTTTGCATGCAAAGGTACAAGGAACGACCAGAAAGCAACGCCCCCTTTTTTTTACTAAATATTTATTCATAGATCACGAAAATTACATACTATGAAGAGTAATGGTTTTGACTTCATAGACCATTCTCCCACAAAGAGTCCGTCCACTTCTACTGTCTGCGCAACAAAGAACAAGTTCATGTACATATACATATACTTGTCCCGCATACGTAGCCAGATTTTCAGTGCACCATTCGGGGCTCTAAGGTGGACGCGGTTACACTATCCAACAAATTTTGTGATGGCTTCCCTAATCTTCAAACTTGTCTGATGTATCGCCGTCATGCTCAAGCAAGATTTCTGATGGATTCTTCTGCACCTGAACTCATTTGAAGCGCTTTCCGAGTTCTTTCAGCGTCCTGATTTAGGTGTCGAGGGTGACTGACTCCCTTCTCGGCATCGCATCCACAACAGTCATTTCTGTACAGTCCCAGAAAACAGTGGCCGCGCCGTTTCCAGCTGACAGAGAATTTTCGAATTACTCTGCTTTTTCTGTTTCGGGAACCGCCACTCTTTTCACGTAGGGACTTACGCGCTTCTCTTGACTGCCATCCCATTCTCATATGTTTTGTTGATTCTTTGTAATACGTTTTTGAATCTGTTTTTCGATTCCATCTAATGCTTTGATTGACTTGTCCGGGTGTTCATGTAGCAATTGGATGATTAATAGATGGAAAATAAATAAACATTTCAAAGATGTTCGTGGGTAGTTCTCGCTGATATTCACCCTTCACAACAAGGAATTCTTCCACAGCAGGTTTTTGGTCAGAAATCTTTACAACTTTGTACGGGGGGGGGG
>Ga0209755_10008163_pt1 | contig 11245 bp, 3 predicted proteins | sample TergutCo191P1_FD_187301 | JGI IMG/M metagenome (GOLD analysis project Ga0209755, IMG submission 187301) | Cornitermes sp. P1 segment gut microbial communities from Petit-Saut dam, French Guiana - Co191P1 (SPAdes) (version 2) | ecosystem: Host-associated > Arthropoda: Insects > Digestive system >... | reverse complement strand
CGAGATATAGACGAATGAGTGAGAGCGTGCAGCATGCGGGCAGTGCCCGTCACTCCACGACAGGTGATGTTTACTGTATGCGGGCAGTGCCCGTCACTCCACGCTGAAGGGTTAACAATCAGAGAAACTGTAACTTCACAGTATCACTCTAGGACTATAATACATAAACACCAATCAACTGCAGGGTTGTCTATGGACACCACAGCTAAAAAGTTGTGGACAAATGCATGAACATTACATTAACTCACTACATGACAGGACCATGGCTAGTTATGTACAGGATGATGACACAACTACTACTGCTAGTATATATCTTTCACTTAATGCCTTCTCTTCTCTTATACAACGAAAACTGTTCCTTGGATTGTTAAGTACAGGGATCACAAAGTTAACAGGCACACTAAGACCAAAAAAAAATTTATTGAAAGCAAACTGTTATAAGCCCACAAAACCTCAACCTGCCCTTTTCTGCAGTATAAGCAATCACTTCACATACATGATCATTTCACAAGTGCCCCAGACAGTAACTCCATATGAAATGGATAAAATAAAGAACGTGACATGGCCCCCAAAATCAGCTTAGCTCAGTATCAAATATCAGTTGAACAGAGAAGAGGTACAGTACACACTCAATTATTTGTGCACATACAAACCAATCTGTGCAGTATCCATGCATTTGTTTTAATATGAAGTCACGCACATTCACAACTGTAGATATGTGTGAACTAGGCTTGTCAACCTTTCCTCCAGCTGAACAAGGTTACAGTCCTTCCAGCATGTCAGGAAAGGTGGGAGGAGGGGCAATTTGAAAAAATGAGATACAGTAAGCAGGATCTTTACCCCTTCAAGGCACATGTTCTGCTACATAATTAGTCACTGTAAGTTCTGGCACAATACGACCCTCCAACTACACTTGCCTCTTCCCTTCCAATAACATGGATAACTGAGTACATACTGTAACTGAAAGATTATGTAATCAAAACATACTATTACAGGTCACATGTGCCAGTGTAAATGTGCATTAAGCATTCGTAGCTTTCTTTCATGTGAAACACAAGTACACATAAAAAGATTTGGAAATACTGTGTTTACCCAAATACAAGATGACCCTGCATAGACAACAACCCCAATACTTCTTTTTCTTCTACTTCTTCTTCTTCTTCTACTATGGAGCTCCCGCACATTTTTGGGCCATGTCCTCCCTACTGCCAGGTTTTCAAACAGTGAAGTTTTTATGATTCGAGAATGTCAGCGCCATGCCCCATGCCCCATGACCAACTCCCAACCTGGACGGTAAGAGTCTCGCTCTTTGTTCAGTACTTCACTCGAAACCTGTCCAGCATAAGGTCCCTACTGGCAGCTCTGCTGCCACCAGAAAAGCTACAGCAACTCCACCTCACAACCTTCATTTTTAAGGAAAATACCCAAACCAAACATGTTTACAATTGTGTGCAATTACACAGCAACCCCAACACCACCCCATCCATATTTCAAACATGCATTAGAAAAGAATTCTCATCTTACACTCACATAAATAAAGCAATTCTCAAAAAAAGTATCTCACTCGATACAGGCAGGTTTCGATTTACGCCAGGGTTACATTTCTGAAAACATTACGCAAATCAAACAAAAAATTCCCATCTAAAAGTATTTCCTGGTGGTCAGAGAACTGACCTCATCCTATATAGTGTATGACTATACCACTAGTGGACATACAGACCTGTACAGTATATATGTCTGTATATACACTATACATACATTTCTATACAATACATTTATTTATTTATTTCTAATGTAATAAAAATGTAAGAGTTCACATCCATTGTTTTTGGTATAGTTAATTCTGACTGGACTGTAGTGATCTTGCTACACACACAAACACTTTAGTTTCTGACATAGCACTTTCTTTAATTCTAACAGCATTATCACGAACTGTATGTATGCTAATATAAGCAAGTCTAACATTACAGCATATGCCAACAATCTATTCAACTTTTTCAGGTCATCTTATTAGTCTAATTTCTCTTCAATACTGATTATCTTTCACCAATTTTTCACTTGGATTGCACTAAGTGATGCAGATTTAAGTTTCTCACTCATATTAGAAAGAAAAGCCAATGCTGTAAGAGAGGAAATTACATGAGCCACATGATTATGTCACCAACGTAATCAATCCATATACGTTACGGATGGCATAACATTGAGGTCACTTGCTGCTAGCCTCCTACAGAAGGTGAATGTGGCCCATGGATCATCTATGCCAAATCATGCTGAACCAAAAATTATCATGTAAATTCTAAATGTGGTGTAAATTTTCATGTCACATTACAGGAAAATCATGTAAAAAAAAATCACATAAAATAAGACCTGCCTGTATCTGCTTGGCTATTAGACATTACACATTTCACTTTGTAATACTTACAAGTGATGATTCAAATGGAGGCCTTTCTAGTGCCTCAACAACAGGAGCTTGAGGTGGGTTGTATTCAATAACTTCATCAGGTTTAGGTTTGTCAACTACAGGCCGTTCTGCTTCTGGAGGTTTCTCATTGCTGTGGCAAGATTTAGTACAGCCCTGAGAATTACAAATGTACACCTTCAATAAACTGCAGGTAGACAATTTGAAGTTTCAAAACTAGGTGCATAAGTTAAGGCAAAAATATGTAGAAATGAACAAACTCAAATGACTAACCCTAGAGCTTCATTAGTCAGCCAAGAGGATTATGGCGTCAATGAACCAAGGCTGAACAATTCATATATCATTTAAAAATGTGTTAACTTCCAGAGTTATTGAGCCAACAGTAAAATGCAGGAATGATTATACATACATACATACAAACACATACACACACACACACACACATACTGAAATAGAAAAAACAGGAAAAAGCAGCTCTGTCTATTTAAAGGCACCTAACACTATGTAAATTAGAAAAACAACTTGTTCTTCTGCCAGCGTTTACTGCAACTACAGCTAATTTTAAGGTTGGACATCACCGTAGTGCTTCCAAACAAATGGTTAAGGGCACTACACACTCTCAGTTAAACTGTGCGATTGTACTGTGCAATGTCATACCTGAAGGAAAAACTGAGTAAACTGCGCAGTTTTCTCAGGCAACAGCGCAGGCCTCAGAACTGTCCTTTCCAGTCGTCTTTCACACACAGAACTGCGCAGTTCACTCAGGGAATCCAACAGTTTCCTCAGTTTACCTGCCGACACCACAATGGCATCATCTCAAGGCACTCAAACTCAACTTAGATGAGCATCGCATGATATATTCCTTTTCAAATACCACTTCTTACTCCACATTTTATGCTTTCTTTTCTTCTTATCAGATAACGTTATGGCCAATGTGGCTAGCAAACAGCAAACAACAGTCTTGTTTTTATCCAAAATAGTCACACGCACAAGAAGACACACAGAACTGACAAAAAAAAAACTAACAAACCTAATGGGAAACCTGTGCTGTGCCAGAGAACAATCAGTTAAGTTTTTTGTGCAGGTTTTTACACAGTTAAACTGCATAGTTTAACTTAGGGTGTGTGTGGCCCTTTACATTAGGAAACAGTTGACACCACTAAGTTCATAAGTGTTTAATAAAGCAATATGGTTTGACCTTTCAGGTCACAATCAGCCTAACATAGACAATGTAAGTCACAAAAGAGAAATACAAAAATGCCTTGCTATCTGGAAATTGAGCCCTCAATTTTTACAAACCGATATCCACGTTTACATTATAAGCATAATTAAAAAGGTGGTTAGAAATGGTTAAAAATAGTTGAAAAGTTAAAAAATTAAAAAATGGGGTTATTTAGAGATGGTGTTAATGGTAGGCTGTTTAGATGGTACAACCTGTCATTGTCACAATCTATGGGTTTTTAATATAGGTGATCATTCATATTCCTAATTTCAGGCTGGGTTAAGTTGTCACAAAGTGTCCGGTATCATTACTGGTAAGGAACTAGGTGTTCATTCCCACAATTGAGAGATATTCCTGTTTTTGGGCTAGGCTAAGCTGTCATGAAGCATCCAATAATGATGTCAGACACTTCGTAACAGCTTAGCCCAGCCCGAATATAGTAATATCTCTCAACACCAGGAACAATTACCTATACCAAAAACTCATGGACTGCATAAATAACATACTGTCCCATCTACAAGACATAATACAAAGAATTAAAGAAGTTAAAGTTATGATTATTATTATTAATAATAATAATAATAATAAGCAACTACTTTATTCAAATAACCTTAGTTTGGAAATGAAAAAGAAACTTATAAAAAGTTATATTTGGAGTGTTGCTGTTTATGGATTAGAAACATGAACCCTAGGAAAAAATGAAGAAAGGGTCATAAATGCATTTCAAACATGGTGCTGGAGAAGAATGGTAAAAATAAAATGGACAGATAGAATAACGAATGACAAAGTTTTTCAAAGGGCGAAAGAAGAAAGATTACTTTTAAAAATTTAAAAAAAATATATGCCACTCATGGATAGGGCATACAATTAGGCATAATGAGTTTTACAATACTTAAAACAAGTCACCAGAAACACAGGAGCTGACAGTTGTTTGACAATGTAAAGAATGGTTTGCAACAATTCCAGATGAAAAGCTGCCAACAAATCAAACTACTGAAGAAGAAGAAGAAGAACAACAACAACAACATGAGGAAGAAGAGGAGGAGAAAGAAGAAGAAAACAGAAGAAAAGAAGAAAAGAGAAGAAGAATAAGAGTAGGAAGAAAAGAAGAAAGAAAAAGAAGAGAAGAAAATAAGGAAAGGAGGAGGAGGAGGAGAGGAGGAAGAGAAGAATGATGATGAGGAGGAAGAAGAAGAGGAGGAGGAGGAGGAGAAGGAGGAGGAGAAGAAGGAGAAGAATACCATCTACAACACCTGCCCTTTATACCATCTCTAAACAATCCCCTTTCTTAATATTTCAACTTTTCAACTATTTGAAACTATTTTTAACTACCATTTTAACTATGATTATAATGTAAACATGGATATTGGTTTGTAAAAACTGAGATCTCAATTTCCAAATAGCAAAGGATTTTTGCATTTCTCTTTTATGACAAAATGTATATGACAGCCCAATGATGACCTGAAAGGTCAAAACATGCCAATTTATTAAACACTTATAAACTTAGTTGTGTTGACTATTTCCTTGCGTAACCATTGCAAATACAGGTTTCACATTACTAAGAGACACTGCAAAAAATCAGCAATGCGGTGCATTGTGTCAATGAACTGGACTCGCAGCCTGATCCAAACATTCCACAGAGCCTAGGAAAAAGAATGTGGAACATATCAGAGTAAAACACCTCAACTAACTCCATGAAACAGACTCCTTCATCAGATGCTAACAGTTCCTCTGCTAATCATGAAAATCCCTGCATTTTATGGAACCTGAATGTTCACGACTGCTTTAACAACAAGCCACCACTTGTTCCTGTCCCACACGTGTCAATCCAGTCTATGCCCTCCCACCATATTTATTTAAACTCCACTTTAATACTGGTACTCCCATCCACGCCTAAGTGTTCCAAGTGGTCTCTTTCCTTCACTTCCCCACCAAAACTCTGTACGAATTAATCTCCTCCCCACTATATGTCACATGTCTTGTCATCTTATTCATCTTGTTTTGCTAACCCAAATAATACTTGGCAAGAAACACAAATTCTTAAGTTCCTCATTACCTACCTTCCCACAGTTCCCTGTTACTTCCTCCAGAGTAAAACACAACATATTCAAAAAGTACCCAAAAATTACAACAACAAAGTACACAAAATTACATGATTAATATTTCTTTGGCAATTATACGGTGCATTCAAAAATACTGTAACAGGGAGCAACAACACCTAGTAGTGTGACAACCCGTAAAACCTCTGATGTCAAGGCTGCCAAAATCTTCCCATGCAAGAAGGAGAGAGAATATTCTAGGGATACCCAGCACTGACTAGTACAGCGAAGTAAGTATGAGGCATGCAACAAGCACTACATAAGACCATCAGATAGGAAGAATTTAACAGTCTTGTCACAACAATTCAGTGTGCGTGGCGTACAGCACAGCGAGGAGAGTGGGCGATGGACAGCAAAGGGGATTCAGCTTAGGAAGTGTGCAGCGTTGAGAGAGGGAAGCGAATCTACGCAGTACTGTGTTCGAGACTGGTGTTAGGGCTATGAGCCCGGAGTACTGAATGTATGAGTACAGAGTTATCTGTTGAGAGTGATTCTTGAAATTACTGTGAGTGTTCTGTTTACATTACTAACAGTTTTAATTGTTTTCCCTGTAGTGTCAATTAACGCTGTTATTTGTTAAACCCGGGGCTTATCAGTTACAATACTGAAAATTACACTACATTCTAAATATTTGCAGTAACAAATTAATACACCAAGTAAATTATTGTACACATAAATTGTGTACAATTAGCTTCCTCTTTTTATGTAAGAATATAAACAATCACTTCCTGATACATCATACATATCACCATTATTGGCTGAGCAGGAAAATACCGTCCCATTACATAAACTCTTATTAGATGAAAACGAAAACAGTGTCCTGCTCAGGTACAGGAAGGGGCACTTAAAACGCAAATAACTTGAGCCATCAGCAGCAACAATGGCATTCAGATGCCAGACAGTAACGGTTAATACCAGCAGTATTTCATGAGTGAAACTGCACATAGTTTCATTTGTAACAAAAATGCCACTGAAGTTTAACCCCTTCGCATACCATTTCCTACCTCCTTGCAACTGCAGCAAAATCCCACTTAACTTTTAAATCCCCATCCCTATCACACATTCATCCTTCCAATCTGCTTCTCATTACATCTTATAACGTTATATTTATGGAAATGCACTGCATTTCATGTAAATGAATCACAAAACATACAAGCACTTCAGGAATATTATATATTTATACCAATAATTTACTTAACAATTCTTTTTCATGTGATAAATCTTGAAACACTCAAGCACAATGAGGGCCACTTGACAAACTTCACATTCCCATCTGCTAGTGCTCTTAATTTTCTTGTTTGAACACACCCTACACTGTGATGGGTTTGCCTTCACAGGATCTGGGAGTATACACTGTAGAAAGTGCGCCCAATGAGCTGCCTGAAGCCTAACGGGCATATGCTGCTGGACGATCTCGCCTTGCATATTCTGGCGTTATCAGGCCAACCAGCAACTCCTCTGCTATGACTAGCCTGAAATGGTTGTACTTCAAATTCCTTGAAATCTTCTTCTTGTACATGATGTAGGCATTGAACAGTGTCACGTCAAAGAGACAGAAGATCTTATATGCCTTCAGATAGCAGCATATGAGAGGGTAGGATGAACACTGCTGGTCCATTGTGTCCACTGCCCCCACCACCCCATACCTTTATTACAGTCAAGGACAGGCTTTGGTTTCAAGACTGGTTCCCCTGTTTTCCTGCTTGTCTTTCCTGTGTCCACCATGCCAAAGTTGTCATGCAGTGCTGTCAGAATGGAAACAGGTTTTTCTGTCTTGCCACTTCATAGCCATTATCTTGTGACTGTACATGGCCATAGCATCTCCTTTCTCCAGCTTTCGCTTTTTTAGTTCTTCAGGCATATTCTTTCTGTTAAGTCTTACTGTCCTCACAACAATCGTGTCTGCCTCTAATAGCTTCTCAAAGTGAGTCAGAGATGAATACCAATTGTCTATAAACAAGTTGTAACCTCTGGATAGATAGGGAGCCATCACCTTCATCACAACAGCCTCAAGTGCTGGGAGGCTCTGATCCCCAACATTCTGCCCACTGTATATTCTAAACTGTGTATAATAACCACTGTTAGATGGTATATTACACTGAAAGAGGCTGTTTGGTTGCGATGAACTGAATAAGTGAAAGCCTTCTACCTTGCACTAGAGTGTACAAAGTCTGAAATTTATTTTTGAAGTAGTCAATGAGGTATCTCACTTCACAAAACAAACTGAAGTGTCAAATTCAGCATTGTCTACAAAACACAGAAATTTACACAGTAGTTCAATACTCTTGAAGGACATTACTGAGGGAAAGAATGGAGTCTCAGTGGACTTTTGAGTACTATATTATGCTTAATGGGTATTTTTCTTGACATATGATTGAATGATACACAGGGAAATAAATGTCAATAATACATCTACTGTAGTGTCAAACCACTCTCCCTACTGTTATTTGAGGAACCACTTTCATTCTGCACTGTTGTACTTGCAGCATATTTGTTTACCTGTACTACTAAGTGTAACCAAAAGTCATATTCCATGAACAAATTGAAAACGTGTACTGGCTTCACCTCCTCCCATAAACATAATCCTTTATTACCATTTATGGGGAACGCGGTGTTGCAGTTGGTTGAGGCACTAAGCTACAAGCTGGAAGGTCGCAGGTTCAATTCCTGATGGTGGTGTTGGTATTTTTCATTGGCATAATCCTTCCAGCCACTCTATGGCCCTGGAGTTGACTCAGCCTCTAACAGAAACGAGTACCAGGAATATTTCCTGGGGGGTAAAGGTGGCCGGTGCATAGGGCTGACAAACTTACCACCTTCATGTGCCGTATGTCTTAAATCTGGGAGCCTCAACCTCCTGGAAGCCCATGGACCTGTCCAGACCTGTAATGGGATTGCTTTCCTTATGTTACCCTTCATGCCTGCACTCCACAAAAAGGTTTCTTTGTAGGCTTGTCATGAGATGAATGTGAGAGATTCAACTTCCATTCTTCCAACCATTGTTTTTTTCTGCAAAGGTGTCGCATCTACACTATGCGTTGGGTGGGTGTTTATCTTTCGTACCCAAACCCCTTTGGCTTTCACATTCACTTTCACTCTCACTTGAATCATTATTGATATCACTGCCAAAAACCTCCTGAGAATCACTGTTTATTAGAATATCTGTAACCACTTTATCAGTCAGACCTTTAGGATGCCCCATTCTAGCAAACTCAGGATTCCCACCTATCCATTTTACAACATCATATGAACTGAACAAAGCAAAATGTGAACAAGGTTTTGAAATGTTAACGTCTTCAGGCTCTCTGAAAGTAAAAGAAACATGTCATGCCAGCTAGCAACCATATAATCTACTAACATGACACAATGTCAATAACAACAGAAATCTGCACACAGTCATCTGAGAGATAGTAAGGTATCGGCTGTGCGTGCATGGTGAGGCCATCCTGGAGATAGTTAGGGATGCCAAGCGGTTAAATAGCGAATTACCGATTTGCACGTAACTTCCTCAAATACTTCAAGAATCCAATCAAAAATTGTCCTGATTTGGTATCTTCACCCGTCCCATTTCTCTCACACGTGTTTTACATCTACCCATTTAAGTATATCTCTGAACATTCTTACAGTTAATAAATTATTACATATGTGACCACAAGCTCAGGATGACTCAGCATGTTTTGTACCATTTTACTACACACTTCATCACGCCCAGGAAGGACAGGTGCCTTAACCAACTGCTAATATTTTATAGCATCAGTAGGAGATGAATAAAATATATGAACCGTTGATGGAATAAAAATGACGGGGAAAGACCAAAGTCCTTGGAGCTCTTAAGTTGACTTCCCCAGAAGAGCTTTTACTTGCAAGAAAGTAACCAATGTTGTTAATTTCCTTAGTATTAAGTATGATAAAGTGTTTGAATAAAACTTTCCTTGAAAATGCTTTTCTTAGGTAACGTAATGTGTCAGTATTATTTCCATGACTCACAGAGATATTTTCGGCATCTATCAGAGAAGAACTATTGCAGTGTTACCATTTTTAGGACATCTCTATTCAGCATTATAAAGTATATGTAACTACAGAAGTTATTCATCTTACTACCTTCAGACAATTTTTACTTTCTTGTCTGAAGTCGATATTGTCACAATGTTTCTTTAAAAACACTGCCAAAAAATATGGATTGTTTTGGATTGTAGTTAAGAGTACTTCCTATTCTCAACAACTTTATGTACTTTAAATGCAGAAGACCTGAAGTAAATTTATCATCTAGATCTGAAATGCTACAGACAGGTTCCAATGTTCATGCTAAAGAACAAATTTGAACTGAGTTATCATCTGTTTGTTTATTAAGCAATGTTAAATCCAAACAAATGGGAACCGCTACTAGATTTTTCAGGTGAAAACAAAAAATCACATAAGCATTGATGATCAAACAGACCATTCATTACTATGGCACAATAAATGGTCTGTTCAATCATTATACAAAATTCTTACAGTAACTCCAAATGTATGAAGACATATACAATCTCTCTACTGCTGACAAAAAAATATTAACACTATGAATAAAATGGCAAAATATATTCACCTTTATATTCAGAAATTCAGTGAAATCTGTACATTTCTTCTTACAACATGACCATCCTTTGTAAGCATCATGAAAAAATGGAGCTCCTGGATGAAAAGTACATGAATCTGTAACAGCCAGATAAACAGTTATAGATGTATTTCACAGAAGCTAGCAAATGTGTGCTTGTGCATAGTGATCTATATGCAAAGTTTGTGATTACACCACAGACCTTAACAAATGTGTGTTTGTGCATAGTGATCTACATGCAAAGTTTGTGGTTACACAACTAATTTTAGTCAGTCACTTCCCAGTAACAAACTCAACAAAGGACAATAAGTGAGTCATAAGAAATCATTGTTATTTTGAACTGTTTACCATTAGTGGACAAACATTTAATCTTGAAGGGGAGCTTGTTATACAGCCTTACCCCAGTTAGTCAACTCTCTTCTGACAGTGTCAGATTTGCTACTGGTCTGTGAAGATAATGCCTGTGCCTTGTACCAAATGTACAAGTCTCTGACTATGTCTCAAACACTTCCAGGTTCTCAATTACAAATGTTACTACCAGCAACACATGTTCATGGGCTAAGGGAGCTCTCACACCGGACGCTACTTCAAATACAATGACAATAATATTGATATGACTTACGGTATGATTCTACCCTTGGTTCCAAATGGGACCGTCCACACTGAAGACGACATGACAATGGTTATGTTCATGAAACGCTGATATGATATAATCAAAACTCTGCTTGCTGTATCACCTACCTTTAAGTCATAAACATTTTCCACGGATACACATTCTGTGTCGGAGAATGCAGAAGTATCACTAGGCTTACAGTGCTGTTAGGTTACGCATGCGTGAGTGAGTAAGTAAATATCATGCATCAGAGAGGTAAATATTAAACATGTACAGCTTGTTGGGGAACAGTGAATTT
>Ga0209755_10008162_pt1 | contig 11245 bp, 9 predicted proteins | sample TergutCo191P1_FD_187301 | JGI IMG/M metagenome (GOLD analysis project Ga0209755, IMG submission 187301) | Cornitermes sp. P1 segment gut microbial communities from Petit-Saut dam, French Guiana - Co191P1 (SPAdes) (version 2) | ecosystem: Host-associated > Arthropoda: Insects > Digestive system >... | reverse complement strand
TTTTTCTATATAGGATCATACTGCCACCTGTCGACCACTCTTCAATCCATGAGTATCATTGTTGAAACTTACAAAACAATCGAGCTGTGGTTCGAATTTTTTTGCACTTTTAAGGTTTTCATGTGATTCTCCCTTGTATTATAAATAATTTTCCTGGGGCTGAAATAAATTTGGTTGGCTTGTCTGAACTTACAGTGGGATATCCATTTAAAAACTTTGAATTCTCTGGTCTCCTGAGAAACTTCTGGATAAGAGTTTCATTACAATGATGTATTAGAATTCAGTAGTTGTGATATGTAAATACAGAAATTTTAAACTTCAGCATACCATGAACTTGGATTGACACGTAGATTTAAATCAGTGTTGGTTTATTTTTTCCACAAGGCCTGAGAAGTGTATGCTAATTATCAGGCATAAAGAAGGAATTTGCTAACACATTCCGGTTTGTTGGCTGTGGATGATAGCCCAAGAATGTCTTACTGAATTTGTGCACCATGAACGTTTCAAGTTATACATAAAGTAGAAATGTATGGGATCATCATAGCATGTTAGGCTTTTAGAAATATATGTTCATATCACAGAAAACATAACATAAAATTGTGGTCTCACTGAGTTACAAAAGTGTTGCTTTACGTGTTTTTTGATGCTGCTAATGTTAAATGATATCTTTCAGAAAGTTTGTTTTCAAGACTGAATGTAAGCGTGTATGTTCAAATCATTTTAATGAGATTTACAGATATAATAAAAAATTACAGTTTTGGCTCAGACAAGTGGTTTAGTGTAAAGTCTGAATTGTCCAATATGGACTACAAAATATTTTTGAAAATAAGTAAGAGTTTTGAGTATTAAATCACATGAAAATCCAGTAGGGCATTTGAGAGTTTTTTCGTGTTAGGTGGTTAAGTGTAGGATCTTTTCTTTAGGGTTTAAACTAGCTATGAACTAAACAACGCACACATGAAATTAAATGACAATCTACCTTGTGTGCCCTACCTTATCTGGGCTGGTTTCATGCCTTAAAATCAAATTTATTTTCTTTTCCTTAAAGCTAGTAATGGCAAATTACTGGAATGTTTGTTTGTCACATAATTTGATTCTGTTGAAAATATTGCTGTCTTATAACAAATTGTTATTACTATTTTACAGTTCAGATCATAGGCTTGTCTTTAGAGTTTAGAAAAAGGTTTTCATTCCTTTAGATGAAGATTTGTATATGGATATTGGTAAGCTAACTGTTTTCTTTTTTACTTCCTTGCAATTGCACTGCATTCTACCTTTAATATGACCTGGCAAAAATGAAGTGAGGCTGAATGTTTAGCTTATACAAGTCGCTCTCTAAAATCAAAGATTAAACACTTGTTTAGCATGGATTTTCCTACTTCAAAGAAGTGCTGGCAGATTCGCACTGGTTATGCCTGTTTGCGTAAGAAGATTTTTATTGCCCTTGCCAGAAAATGTGTGATGACATTGAGTGTGGTGCATAGATTTCAAAACTTTAGCCATATCCAACAAAACTGCAATATTAGTGTGTGATATGTTGACAAGAGTTCATGTAAAAATTTACCCATGAATGGCATAAAAGATTTCTGGATGGCTGAGAAGTGTATGATGATCCAATGTATGGTGAACCCAAATCCACAAAAACGGATGAAGGCGTGGAAAAACTTTGAAAATCAGTGGGCAGGTATCACCATTTAATGATTAGAATATTAGAATGATGGCTAACATGTTGAACATGAGTGTGGAACCCATTCAAAACATAATGATAGAAGATGTAGACATGACAGAAGTGTGCATGAAGATGGTGCCCAGAATTCTGAACCATGACTAAAAATTAAATAGTATAAATCTACACTGATCTTAAATTAATTGGAATTATCAGTGATGACAAATTTTTAGTATGCCAGAATAAACTGAAATGAAGGGACAAGACCACCAGTGCACCACTGGTTCATCATTTTGAAGGCAAGCCCTCACACTCCACAGTGAAAAAAATTATTTGCTTGTCTGTTCTGACATTAAAGGTATTGTACACCATGCTTCTTCCAGTGGAGCAAATGGCCAACCAGTAATCCCACATAGATATGCAGGAGCACTTAACAGAAAAAGTGTGTTGCTGAAGATAAGCTCTGGCCTTACATATATGCTCTTTATCATGACAATGTACCTTGCCATTCACCAGCATCAGTGATACAGTTTTTTATCCAAAAGCAAACCATAAAAATGGAACACTCACTCTTTTGGTTAGATCTTGCTTCTTATTACTGTTTGTGTTTCCAAAACCCTGTGCAAAACGTTTCATGAAAGGAACTCATGTTGATAAAGCAGAGTGCACAGAGTGGCATAGGACAAGTATTTAAACAGCATTCCTGAAGATGACTTGCAAGAATGTTTCAAAGCACGCATGAAGAAATTAGAGAAATGTGTTATTGCGTACGGGTTCTACTCCGAAGGGGGCAACCTCTGAATTCTGTAATTTGTTCTGCAGTAAGTGTTACAACATAGTGTATTTTCTGTTTCTTGACCTATGAAGTTTGGGCATTGAGGTTGGTGATGATTGTGCACTAATGTGTTACTGTGACTGACTAAACATTGTAAGCATAAGAATGGTATGAAATCTGACCACTACACATTCTTACTTTATACTGCATTTGTACTGGAGAACAAAGAATAAAAAATCTATATAAAACATGCCTAATTCTTGTATAATGGATGTTTTATTGATAGCGTTTCACTTATGCAACACACAAAGTTTTTTTAATATACATGATCATTAGCAAAAAGTGTCAGTAAGTATACAGTAAGATCCCAAATTTACATTTTTATAAAATCTGGGAAACATTGTTCGTGTGGGCATTTGGCCAGCACCATAAAAGTGCACAAAATCTCAGAAAATGCAAACTACTTGAGCATAAAATTGGTGTGTTACTATATTCATATGAGATATCAGTACAACTATTATCATTTAAAGCAACATTATATTGAACAACAATAGAAATTTGATGTCTCTGATAATTAAGAACCTGTAAAAGAATTAGAGTAAATTTGTCATTAAAATTTTTGGTGTCTCCTCTAACCTTCCATTTGTCAGATTGTGACGTGAAAGTCAGTTCTATCAGATTTGTATTTCCTGTCACCAGTTAACACACAGTGTTTTTAGGAACCTACTCACTGTCCCCTTTCTGAGATGGTGTTCATGATTGGTAGAATATGAAAATTATGTTTGTATACATGCTGAATGAAAGTATGTATTGTTAGCATTTATGGAATTAATGTATGTTAGAGCTTTTGCTGTTGTATGTGAAGGTGGTGCTATCTGAATTTTCTGGAAGTATTAGATTTTGAACATGTTAGAAACTAAACTCTGAATATGTATTAAATGCTTCAGAAAACTCAGATTTTGCTTACAGGTATGCAGTGTGATGAATTATAAAAAAGTCACCATTAAATATGTTTTACTTCACCAGTCCAAAGGGTGACATTGTAAAGATTCTTTGTGGACCAGTGTGCCACGCAACTTCTCCAGGTGTGATTTAACTTGGTCTGTATCTGTTTTATATAGGCATTGTAGATAAGATTCTGTTTAAACATAGAATGGTCAACTCATTTTAATTTTATCCTTACTGCTAATGACAGGAGAAAAAAATGATATCCACATTTCTGTACTTAAAAAGCAAACTATTTTAGGCTAGACTAAACAATCATAAATACTTGTATGAATATATGTGTAAATTTAGATGGGTTAGTGTTCTTTAGTAGTGCCTACTTTTTGTTGGGTCCCTGGTGATTTGATAGTACTAATGATTCAGTGCTGTGGCCATGTTTTAACCGCATTGTTACTACTACGCTCTTGTACATAGGGCAATGAAAGACATGAGACAACAGTGGTAGTTGATGTGTGAAACTATACCAGATGAAAGCTGGTAATTTAAACAAGTTTAACCTCACATCTCCTCAGTGAGTGTTTATTTCGCTGTTCAAGAATAGAACCTGACATCTGTCATTTGCTAGGATAGGTGCTGTATCATTGATTGTAATGAGTGTTGCACCCACATCATTTCAGACAAATAAGCAGATCATAAACCAAGCTCATACACTTTGTACAAAGAGAAAGAGATAAGTAAAACTTATTGAACACATCCCATTGTGTTATGTTTCATTTGACAGAAAATAATAATATTTCAGTCGATCACAACTTTTATTCTCAAGCAGTTGCGTAGGCTACGTGTTTCAGATTAATTAACTAATCCATCATCAGGCCTTTTATACAAGTCAAGCAGCAAGGAAATGTTGACATTTGCATTTTATTGCTGTTTTGTTTGTATAAAAGGCCTGATGATAGATTAGTTAAGTAATAAGAAACATATAGCTTATGCATCTGATTGTGCATATAAATTATGTTCAACTGAAATTTTATTTTTTTTGTTGAAAAAATTTCATACCTAGTAACGTAACGAAAAATGTGTATTATTAATACAGTGAAACCTCTATTCATTGATTCCCTATACATTATGTGTGATTTTATGCTTTTGCCACGAAGTAGATGAGAATTTCACTCTTCTGAGTTAATCTGCAACATTACTGAAATTTCAGGACAACCTATCACTCTTATCTTCAGGGGGCAAGGGAACCCTTGAAGATGGGACAGATAAGTTATACCAAACTGTCGGTAAGAAATTACTACTGCTCACTGCATAATAACCCAGAAGAGTGCAGTTCCTCTTTGTAGTGTTCTCCAACAAGTATAGTCCATTTTTGTGCCCCCTGTGAATTGCTGACATAAACAATGTATAATTACATTAGATGCATTGTTGTTGGAAGTGCTGTTTTACTGCATCGGTCATTAAGAATTCTTGGTCCTGATCCAACATTATTCCTGGAATGATTGTGTCTGAGACAAACTAGTGAAAGTAATGTGATGTTAGTAGTAACCTGCCCATACTGTTGAGTACTGTTAAAGAGTTGTAACCGTACTGATGAAATGTTGCCACAAGTGGCCAAGTGGGGATTCGAAGTGCAGTGGCAGGTGTGAGAGGGAGGCTAGTTGTCATTTAGCAGACTTCAAATATGTGTTATTTGGATGTTAGTAGTACACTGTCACACTATCCTGTTCCCTACGCCTTGTTGAATTTGGCATTTAATAGTTGTGTGGTTTAGTGTTTTTATTTCTGTTATGATTTGTTATTATTTCTTGTGTCCTTTTTTTTGGGGGGAGTGGGGGTGATACATATGGCCTGCACATCAAGACTTGTCATGTCATGCCGTACGAAACAAGTCATGATGCTTCACAAAGTTTGATCATTAAGGTGTGGAGAAGAATCAAACTGGGAAATTGACATATCTAAACACCCCAGATTAGCATGATCCATGTTAAACTCCATCACTGTGAAGGAAAGGGAAACCTTAGAAGAAACTGACAGTGAAGGATCTGACTGAGAAATTGATTGACTTAGCTAAATACCCCAGATTATCATGATACTCATTAAGCTGTGTTACTGTGATGGAAGGGAAACCTCTGAAAAAATTCACAAATGCGGCATTTCTTGTAAGAAAAGGAAGATGGGACAATAATCTGACTTCCAAAAGCTTGAGAGTACCCTGTGCCTTAGTACCAGATGGCATGGCCATCAATTATTCCAGTTGATCACAATATCTTAAATGAAAAAGATAATAAGGTAGCTAATAATGTGCAGATTGACAATTTTGATGTGTGAAATATAAGGATCTATAGATTCAAAGCTTGTCGTGCCCTAGTATACAAAAAACTAGCTGAAGCAAGCACTACTGTTGATCTTGATATGACGGACCATAAGCCTGGGAGGCTGGCTGTGTTATTGGAAGGATATGAGCCATGTGACATACACTGAAGATGAAATGGCCATCTACAGTTATTTCCTGGAGAATACTGACATTAAATTTCCAATCCTGCCATGGGGGAAGTGTGCCAGAAAGGATAACAGTGCTACTGTGGGTTGTGTGTGTGTGTGTGTGCATGTGCATATGCTTATATGTGTGCACATATGTGAACAGTGATCACAGCAAAAGACAGGTGCTGATCATGGTTGGAAGATCATTGGAACTATCTTTCAGAAATGTAAAAGCTTTCTTAAAATACCATGCAAATAAAATAATCATGACCATTTTCACAAGGTTTTTTAATGCACTTGTTGCCTCCATGTGTTTGCAAGGTTGGAACTTTTCTTTTTTTTGCACAGTTGTGCTGTTCATCTGCAAGGTACATCATTCTTAAGGAATGTATAAGTTGTGTACAATCCACATAACTGCACAAGTGTGTGAGACAACCTCTTCGTTTGAGCATAATACATTGTTTGATGCACTGGTGTAGGAAGCATCATGAAAAGCTGTATGCTTGAGATACTTGTAAAGGACAACTGAAAATCAGCGTTTTGGAAGCCATACATTTCACAGTAGTGGCTTGGCAACAAGTCACACAGTCGATGATGATGAATTTTTTTTTTAGTGGGGCATGAATTCAACACCAGTGGTAACTCAGACTCCAATATTGAAGAAAAGGATGATGCCTGCCATGAAGACTGAACTCGGCTAAGCATTTAGAAGGATGTTAACATTGGTTCTTAAGTTCATGTGGATGGTGATTTTGCCACATTTGGTGTTTCCAGCATCAGTAAATTATGTGATGATCATGGTGGTGGTAGGAACAGTGAAGAAGAAGAGGTGGACAAATGTGAGCCTGAACCATTGCCAAACTTTACTGAAGTACACTCTGCTTAGGAAACTGTTCAATGAGGCATTCACATGCAAAGTATTGGCAAGCATGATGAACATACATTTTGAAATTGGAATTGGTGCTGTTTTGTCTGAAATGAAAGAATTTTGGTAAATAGCTGTCAATTGGAAATTTATTTGGAAATAGGTGCTTCAGACAGTTTTAAAGTAACTTTTTCTTTACATATTATTTTGGTAGGTCAAAGTTCAACATGTGTAACTTACAATTTTTATTGTTTTCTTACGGATCCAAGACATTTGATTTCCTGCAACTATTGTTTTCTCATGTATACTTTTTTCTTTGCTCACCCTTCAGAAACAATAGATAGAAATTTCAATGTAATTAAATCCATGTTTGTGGGCTGATAAAGAAAAGATATTTGTTATTAGTGAATATCAGAATTTGTACACAGATGTTGATTTTGTATGTTAGCATCCAAGTATTTTGATTGAAAAGATATATAGAACTAAATTGAGTAGCAAGGTTATTTGGTTCCTTGTTCATCCCAAGGTGAAGAATGTGCAAGGACATAAGATTTTTTTTTTTTTAGTTGAAAAACATGATTTGCTATAACTGTGAGACATCTCATGTGTTTTTTAAAATTAGTAAGGGCTGGCTTTATTTACCATATATATTGGCAACTCACTTTTAATTTCTTAGGAAGCAAATCCAAGTGTTCAAATATTAAAATGTGGAGTTTTTTTTTTTAAATGAAGACAAAATTATAATACTTCTTTCTGAAAAATGGAATATCTTGTCTCAAAAATAATGACGCAACAGTTATAACATTATTTTAAATTTGAAACTATTATTCTGTTCCCAGAAACACCCACCCTAAACATTCTCAGAGCAGAGTCTGCCATTTTACCGGGGTGAAACAATGCTGGCTGCACATGAATGACCAATTTTTATGTGAAGTGCCCATGACATTTTTCTCAAAACTATGTAATGGAGACATTTCACATCCATATGTGAAATGTGCATGTCAGAATCACTGTAACATCTTATTTCCCTCTTCTGTTAGCAAAATCCTGTATACTAATGGTATTGATATAGTGTGATGTGATGAATGACTGTTTATATAAATACTTGTATAAAAATGGTGAGTGTGCATTTTTAATTGTGGTTGATTTTATTTTTTGAGGCATTATGTGTAATTTTATAATACTACAATACAGGGAAAAATGGGTATTTCTTGTACTTGTGTATGTATTGTCATGTAAAAATATCAAGTTCATTCCTTTATGCGAAGAACAATGTAAGTAAAGTGAATAAGCTTAGAGCAAAATACACTATAATTCAATTTGTTTAAATCAGTTACATTATGTAAAACACCTGATCCATTAACAGTTGATATGTTTATAGAAACTAATCAGCCAATATAACTCAAAAAATATGTGCAGACATTTGAAATCCTCATAAAAATCCTGTTACCATGTTTTTATGTAAGAGATAACATTCACTTACATGGAAGAACAGACATTAAAATGTGTTAGAAATGCTGAGAGGAATATTTTGATCCAAAGCGGGATGAACAACACTGAAACTGAGAAAACATGAAAAGAAAGGCAAGATGGTTCAGACTTAACGTGGGAAACTAGTAATGTCCTGAATAAAGTGAATAGACTTAATCAGTCATATAGACTGATTATATTTGTGGTTCTTTTAGTTATTGAATTTATTCAAGTTTTCAGGCAGCTGTACTTAAACACTGGAACAAAGACTATCTGCATTAAGATTGATCTCTTCTCTCCTGTCCATGCCACTGACCCACTCTTTTCATTTTCCTTAATTTGTTCATCTACAGTTGTCATTTACCAGATGGACACTTGGATTGTGAGTTCAGATCTGACTTTTAGCATGGGTGTGTGGTTTTTCTGTGTTTAACCATAAACATATGACCTTTGAAAGCCAGTTTTTCTCCTATAGCCAGAGCATTATTCAATTTAAATGCCCCCTGCAGGACACCATTTTCCCATTCGGATGAAAGGGTTGTACACTTCTAATGTGACAAAGGTATCCCATTTGTCTATTAAAGGTTACATATGATGCCTGGCAACAGGCTAATCACCTGTCCAAGGAGCCTTGACAGTATTCTACAATGTTCAGCAACTTTTTATGTGGGAGTCTTTGGTCCAATATTGCCTGTCTAGACCAGTGAAAAATAGAATAATTGGTGTATGATGCTCCTCATTATGCAGTTCTTTTCACCCTTGTGTTGTTTTATCTTGGGTTCATGTGCTCTCAGCACTCTGAACTTAAAAATCCCCTTTAGTCAGCACTTTACAAACATGTAAACACATTTTCCTGTGTATTTTATGCCTTTCAACCAGTTACTAGTAGTGACAGTTTATTTTAAGGGGAGCCAACATTGGAAACAATTGTCTTCACAGCTAGGATCAAACATACATCTCCAAGTACACAGATTCATCGATAATAAAATTCTGTTTCCTCAGTTCCAGTACATCCATCCATCCATCCTGATTGGTGGTTTCTCAAGAAGGAAATTATTTATACATGCCAGTGTAATTCACAGACAGTCGTACTATATAGGATAAATGCATAATGAAAGTTAGTTAACATGATCTGCCACCATACCAACTATGGCTGAATGTGTAGGACCTGTACTTCACATTGCAGAGGACCCAGGAAAATGTTTTCTGCCTGAGGTTTGACAGAAATGCATTACATTAAATATGGGGGAGAAAACAGTTTAATTCATATACTTAGCCTTTTTGATTGTGTAATTTTGACTAGAATAAATCCAGATACTATGCAAAAAAGGACTGAATTTGTACATGGTAACTAACACCACAGTCTAAAAATGTGGAACATCAAAAACAGCATCAATAGAGTATTTTGAGTAATGGATTTAAGTAAAACTATGGCCTAACCTGTAAAATAAATTAGAAATGTGTTGACTTCACCACTATAAACTGCTTCCTAGAATCAGGTAACATAACTGTACTCTAACAACCTATACTAGATGATCTGTGCTAACAACACAGTCTTCTTCCTGGAATTTTTGCATATGGCTTCAAATGAAGCAATTTTGTGGCTCTGTCTAGATACTTTCGGCACTCCAGTTTCCTGGGACAGTTCCCTAAAGATTTTCATGGTAGATGCTTCTAAGTATGGTCCAGTATTATCCAATGTCTCCACTTTATCTCTGGTAAGTGACCAGTCTAAAATTCATTCACCAGTTGACAAACTACTGTTTATGAAGGAAATGAAATACTGCAAAACTGATATACAAATTTGTTACAACACTTTTCTTACTTGATTTCTTCTTTGTACAGGTTCCAAGAATGAACACACACTGTGTCATATGGTATGTCACAGGCATTAGTAAAAAATTTGCTTCTGTTGTGTGCAGCTTATGAAACTGGACTGATCTGAAATCTTGTTGATGTGTCAATATACATTTAAATGATGCAAAGTATCAGAACCTGCATCAATCAACTGGAAATGACTTTGCTGCTGGGATGACAGCAGTACTGAATCATATTCACTGTATACAGTACATGGATTATAAACTTACATTACCTAAATCTACATTAAAATATACGATGTGTAAAACTGAAAGCATGTGCAAGGGAAGTGGCTTTATGAGTTGTTCCCCATACTTAAAACGAACAAAAAATATGGATGGCGCATGTAATGTGTATGGGGAAGAGAAGGGCATACAAGGATGTGGTGGGGAAACCTCAGGGAAAGAGACCACATGGAAGAACTAGGCATAGATGGGAGGATAATATTAAAATCAATCTTCAAGAAGTGGGATAGGGTGCATGGACTGGATTGATCTGGCTCTATTAGAATCTGCTCCACATAGTTAATATTCTGTGTTCCAGTGCAAGATCTCAGATTCTCACAAGCTGTGTTGCTGAGGACTCAGGCCATCTGAGTTGTGACACTCTGTCACTGGCCAAGTGATTCTTAGACACATCAAAGAAACACAGTGCCTTCAACTTCTACAGTCAGGCAGTCCAAAAAGAAATGCCTTTCTTTAGTTTTTTTTTCCCCATCGTCTTGGAAGGCTTGAACTTTGAAGATGCAGGTATTACATTCCTTTGAAACATCAGGAACCACTCACCTAATGACACACTGTCACATCCCAAAAGATCTGAATCCTGCAGTTATTTGCCCTTGTATTGTTTAAAATAGTTATGAAATTCATACAATGCTTCAATACAATTTAATTGAAGGAAAACTGACAAGTCACAGACACATCTATTAATGATATAATGAGCTTTAATGTCAATACTTCCCCATCTCTGCAATTGATTTTTAGGTGAACATTCTAGCATACTGAAGGGTTAAGATAGGATATGTGATCTTGAAAGACAAAATTCACTTTCAGTACTTAATTTATTGAATACATATCAGTTAATGCAAATAATGAAATGTACATATTTATATACATATATATCTTTAAGAATATTTAGTGCTGACTGACCTGTTAACATGACTGGAATCACTACATGGGGGAGGGGG
>Ga0209755_10008160_pt1 | contig 11247 bp, 8 predicted proteins | sample TergutCo191P1_FD_187301 | JGI IMG/M metagenome (GOLD analysis project Ga0209755, IMG submission 187301) | Cornitermes sp. P1 segment gut microbial communities from Petit-Saut dam, French Guiana - Co191P1 (SPAdes) (version 2) | ecosystem: Host-associated > Arthropoda: Insects > Digestive system >... | reverse complement strand
GGGGGGGGGGGGGGGGCTCGTCAGTTTCCAATCTCGTGCGATGCTGCTCCGGTTAGCTTGGCAGAATTTTATGGTTTCGCTTACTTCGTCGAGAAAAAATGTAGGTTCTGCCTTACATTAGGCTACGACCGCTTCCGTCCACATGCCTGTCATTTATTCATTCGACGATATAGTCTGCGATACTGACAACGTCGTTAAATGAACCTTAAATAAAATAAAAGTAGTATTCATTTTAATATTATTCTCCAGGCTATGCCGAGGTATCTCAAATAGTCTTTGACCTCAAGTTTTTTCGATTACGTTTTGTGTACATTTTTTATCTCTTACTGGGGTCCCTTGTTCATCCGGACTATGGGGGGAGAGGGGTAGTCCTAATAACCGGGAATCCGGACAACCTAAAGAGAAACTTCGTGCTTTAGGTAACATACAGAAAATCATTACTCAGTGCTAAAGTAAAACTCTTTAAAGCGGAAATACCGTATCTAACAGTATGTAATTATGATAATAATTATGTACTATGATAATAATTTCAGTGGGAGGTACTGGACTGTAGTTGGCCCAAAATTGTCCGGACCACCCGGGGGTCCAGATTGCCGAGGGACCACTGTGGCCTGCTTGCACCTTGCGCAGCCCATTTAATCCTCCTTTTCTTGATTGTCGCAGTAATATTTAGCCATTTATGTACCATGAAGATCATTTGAAATGACGTTTAATGTAACTTTATACAATTTCCACACAGGTGCTGCTATCCGTAAAAAATGCAATCTTGGTGTAATACACATTAATACCCTTGTGCATGGTTTCTCAAAGAGTGGTATGCCTACCTGGGTGCTGGTGTGCGGCCGTCATAAAAAATCGAAACGTAAAAAGGATACAAATTTTAAAAATATGTATCAAACACAAGCCACATGTATTTGCTAATACGAAGTGTTGCTGGCAACATTATATGACTCATCTTCGTTGTCGGCCAGTCTTTCCAACTTAGCCTTTTTTTTTTTCTTTAAATACGAAAAGATGGTGGTATACTGAAATTGTTAAATTTCATTTAGTGGCAAGCCAGCGAAAATGTTTGAGAACCTATGCCTTAGTACAATCTCAACATAACGCTCAAATCTTCATCATGCACCAATCACCAGCAGTAGCAGAGCAAGTGCCATTATCATTCGCAGACGTGTCACTTTGAGATTATTGCTAACTGAATGTTCTTCATGCCACAGAGCGTTAATTGAACATTTGTCGCTGAGAGGCATGGCATAAGTTCAGTTGGAAGGGCGAACCCTACTCAGCAGTACAGTGACCTTGCTGCAGAGTGCCGAACTGACGGTTTTCACTTTCGTAACTTAGTTTCCTTGCTACCGGAAGTCCCTGTTTCACTGCTTGACAGCTGTTAATTGGTGGTAACTGGTGTAGGAGTTGTCACTCGGCCCATCCCGCCCAAAAAGGTCCCTGAAAGCCAAGCCAGTGATCGTTAAAACCGCTAACTGGTTCTGGCTGGCCAGTAGGTTTTTAAATATGCAGAACCATTGATTGGCCATTCTGAAAGCCGAAAACTCCCATTGATACGAGCCATGTAAAACCACCAGAGAGAGTAGATTTGCGTAGCGACTTCGGAACGAAGCTTAAAGACGCTGTAGAAGGAACATCCGTAACACGATACATTGACAGAATGCCTGGAAATATCGATACGCTATTATCCTGATTAGTACAATTGGTAAAAAAGATAAATGGCACTACATATGAGATAAAAGTGACAGTATGTGCTCTATAAAAAAAAAAGAAAATGGGTCCTCAGGGGCATATCACATTAACTGGAATGATGGTTAAAGAATACGATTGATTACAACGGAGAAAATACGAAATGTTGTGAGCAATCGTAAATTAAGGTAATAACACACAACCAACAGAAGGTAAAAAGTGCATTAAACCATTTACTGTTCAAGGAATGAGATCCCATCCCTTATTAAACAATTTCTATAATTACATGCGTCATAGAGACTCGCTACGGGCTGGACGGCCCGGGGATCGAATACCGCTGGGGACGAGATTTTACGCACAGGTCCAAACTGACCCTGGGGCCCACCCAGCCCCCTGTGCAATGGGTACCGAATCTCTCCCGGGGGAGGGGAGATGCCGCCGGGGCGTGGTGTTGACCACCCACCTCCATCTAGCGCTGAGGTTAAAGAAAGAGTAGAGCTACACCTCTGCTCCCCCTCTGGGCCTTCATGGTCTGTTATACGGCGACCTTTAACTTTACGTTTAAAAATTCACAGTACCGAGGCGGATAGTGCCGTCTTTAACCATATGATGAATATAGTGGTGGCGTGTGTGCCACTGGAGGTTCATTCCTTCTTCGTAAACGTAAGGCAGCTAGTCTTTTTTTTTTTTTAAATTTAGTGTGAAACTTTCGTAGACGCGTAATTATCACGGGCGAGGCTAGTGCAGTTTTCGCATCTCCAAAGACCCTCAATTTTGGCGCTGCATGTGAGACACGATCGCGGTATTCTCTGGCAGGTTACCGTGTATCTAACAGTTTCGGATTTAGGAAGTTTGTATTGCAGTTTTAAAGAGTTAACGATGATATTTAATGGTATGAATTAATAGTGATTGTACTGACATAGAAACTAGCGATTACTGGATCAAGAGATTAACGACCCGCGTGAATTTGTGTGATCAGTGGCGTTGTTAGGTGTGTTGGCGCCCGGCCCGAGAAATCACAAGGCCGCCCCTAAAGCAAATGATGAACTTTGAGAAAATCTCAAATATTTTTTTAATTTACTTTTATTTGGCACAGTAAGTTAAAGTTTGTTTTACTTTTTTAATTAAAATATCCACTTTGCTGCTTATTTCCCCGTCTTTTGGACTTTGCCGACCGGAGCAGCCGCACCATTCGACTTCCCTTAGCTATGCCCCTGAGTGTGATCACCTTGCAGTGTGATTTGTGTTAAAAACCAAACTGTTAAATTTCTTTTGCAAGCCATGGATGAAATGCGATAAACAAACAAATACATAATAGCTTATTGTGAGTGCGAGCCGATTAATACAAAAGAGTAGGAGCGTCCAGTGAACACTACCTTAGAATAAACTGGAACAGTTGTGAAGTCCATTTGGCTATTGGCAAACCTGACTTAATGACTACGCGCCATTCGTGAATACCAACCTGAAATTCCCCTGAGTGGTGCTGGTTTTTAGGCGCGGTCGCAAAATTGCGAAGAATGACTATTAGTTTCGTTATGCCTGTCTGTCCGTTCGTCCGCATGGAACACCTCGGTTCCCACTGCACAGAATTTCACGAAATTTGATATTTGGGTATTTTTCGAAATTCTGTCGAGAAAATTAGAATTTCATTAAAATAGGACAAGAATAACGGGTACTTTACATGAAGTTCACTACACATTTTTTATCATATCTCGCGCAGTTATACGTAGAATGAGAAATATTTCAGACAAAAGTTGTAAATAAAATCAAAACACATGTTCTATGTTCAATAATTTTCTTCCGAAAATCATGTCGTTTGTGAGATAGTGTGGTAGAATACAGTAAAGCTGGACAGGCCACAGTTGACAACATGGCGCATGCGCATTGCATGCTAGATAACTAGGGCTACAAACACACACTCAGAATTGTAATACTAATTGCTTTCGCATGGAGAATGTGGTTGAGCGAGCGCGCCACATTGTTACGTTATGCGTACATTGCCTGGCTTGTAATCTTTACGTTATTAGGCAAGGAGACGTGAAGTCCTAATATCCTAAATGTGAACGATAGTATTTGTGTGCAACATGTAACTTAATTGGTAAAGATAAAGGTAAGGTTATGCCTGTCCATGCCATGGCGGCATATCGAGGGAGCAGAGGTGTAGCTACACACATCCATGACCTCGGCACTAGCTGGAGCTGAGTTGTCAACATCACGCCCTGACCGCTTTTTCTCTTGGAAAGAAATCGTGGTACCCAAAAATAATAGGCGGAGTGGGCCCCGTAGCCGGTTGGGAGGTTTTGGAGAAAAAATCTCTTGCCCCATGCTGGGATTCGAATCTCCAGACCGTCCAGTCCGTAGCCTAGTCGCTATAGCGAACAACTGTATCTCATCTACCGATGACGGTTTGGATTTCAATTTGGGAGTTCCCTGGTTCGAATCTCGGCTGAGCTGTCGGTTATCGTTAAGTTGTGGTTATCTGCAGTTTATCCAGGACAATGCTAGAATACTATCCCGACCAGTGACGATTTCTTCCTTTCAAATCCATTCCAGTTCGTCACTGGTCTGTTATCACACCATTCCAAAATATTTTGGAAATAAATTAGGCAGAGAAACTAGGTGGCACTCCACTGTAATGGAACCTTACGGTGTTCTACTGTGTTAATGGCCATGAACTTTAATTGGAAGATACACAGGTCTAGTATGGAACTGACAGTTGTCGCGGGTGTTTAGTGGGATAATCCTTCAGAGACAGTTCCAGTCTGATAATATGTCATGACCATTTTTCTACCAGCAACATTTCAGTTTGCATGTCATGTACCTACATTTAATTTATATCAACTGTAACTGATTTAGCGTTCTTGAGTAACTTACGAACCTACCCCAGCCTATTTTGATAATGTAATTGTTGGCTTACAATATAGGGACAGTTTTATGCTTTATTTGCCTCCATAATGGTTGTTTGGTAATAATGTTTTCTTTCTTTCTTTCTTTTTTTTTTTTTTTGTAGATGGCTTCCTGGTTGTTTTCCATCATGCTTCTTCTCATGGATTGGCAACAGAGACTTTGTTTCGCGGCAGCTGGATCAGAATCCATCACCCTCCTTGTTCAAAAGTATTCTGGCTCTACTGGGCTAATAACCATTGACCAGATGCAACAAATTATTGACCGAATTCGGAACTGTTCGTCCGATGATAGCAACATAGACACTGGCCATTCATTGCAGAGAAACTGTGCATCTAATCAAGACTGCGGCTATATTAACAATGTAACTTTTTTATTTTATACCCAATAAACACAAAACACTAACACTCAAATTAAATTTAGACTGCATTTCTTATTACTTACTTAATATGTTCATCACAGTCAGAGCAACACACACCTGTTTCTGATTGAATATGTATATGCAGTGTATGTGGTTCAAAATTCACAGCTTAGAATTGATGTTCCTGGAGTGAATAACTAATGATGATTTTTTTTTTACCAATTCTTAACCTTAATACTTCAAAATGCTGCTAGGCAATGGCTTGCATTACCTACTAAACTGAGTGTTTTCTTTTGTGTGTGCTAATGGCATCTGTTCGAAATACATGCATCTAAGCCACCAGTGCCTGAGCTCAGTGCCTTTGAGCTTGAGGTGGCTATTGAAAAGCTAAAAAGACACAAATCATCAAGTATTGATCAAATCCCAGCAGAATTGATTAAAGCAGGCAGTAGGACAGTTCACTCTGAGATACATAATATTATTAATTCTGTTTTTAATAAGGAGGAATTGTCTGAGGAGTGGAGTCAATCATTTTACATATTTATAAGAACGGTGATAAAACAGACTGTAGTAATTATAGAGGCATATCACTTCTGTCAACTACATACCAAATTTTATCCAACACTTTGCTGTCAAAGTTAATTCCTTATGCAGAGGAGATTATTGGGGATCAGTGTGCATTTTGACGCAACAGGTCAACTACTGATCATATGTTTTGCGTTCATCAAATACTTGAGAAAAAATGGGAATACAATGAAGCAGTGCATCAGCTATTAATAGACTTCAAGGAAACCTATGATTCAGTTAGGCGAGAGGTCTTATAAAATATTCTCATTGAGTTTGGTATCCCCATGAAACTGGTAAGGCTAATAAAAGTGGGTCTGAAGGAATCTTACAGCAGGGTCTGGGTAGCAAACATTTGTCTAACATGTTACCTATTAAGAAGGGTTTGAAACAAGGAGATGCTTTATTGCCATTGCTTTTCCACTTTCCTTTAGAGTATGCCATTAAGAGGGTTCAGGTGAACCAGGATGGATTGAAAGTAAATGGTACAAATTAGCTTCTAGTTTATGCTGATGCTATTAATATATTGGGTGAAAGCATGCATTCTATAAAGAAAAACACGAAATCTTTAGTAGTTGCTAGTAAGGAGAATGGACTAGAAGTAAATGTCGATAAATCTAAGTATGTGGTCGTGTCTCGAGATCAGAATGCAAGACGATGTCACAATATAAAGAATGATAATAGTTCTTTTGAAAGGATGGAAGAGTTCAAATATTTGGGAACAACCTTAACAAATTAAAATTCTATTCAGGAAGAAATTAAGAGCAGGTTGAAGTCAGGGAATGCTTGCTATCATTCAGTGCAAAATCTTCTGTCTTCCAGTTCACTATCAAAAAACATGAAGATTAAGATATACGTAGCAATAATTTTGTCTTTTATTTGGTGTGAGTGTGAAGCTTGCATTGAGGTAGGAACGTAGGCAGAGGGTGTATGAGAATAGGGTGCTGTGGAGATTATTTGGACCTAAAAGGGATGAGTTAACAGGGAAGTGGAGAAAGCTATAGAACTGGAGGTTTATGATCTGTATACCTCATCAAATATTCTTCAGGTGATCAAATCGAGAAGAATGAGATGGGTGGGGCATGTAGCACACATGGGGGAGAGGAATGGTGCGTACAGGGTGTTGGTGGGGAAACCTGATGGAAGGAACTAAATGGAAGACCCAGGTGTGGATGAAAGGATGATGATGCTGATGCTGCTGATGATGATGCTGATGATAATAATAACAACAATAATAATAAGCTGTGTCTTCAGGAAGTGTGATGGGGGGGGGCATGGACTGGATTGATCTGGCTTAGTATAGGGACAGTTGGCAGGTTCTTATAAACACAGTAATGAGCCTTTGGGTTCCATAAAATGCAAGGGAATTCCATGACTAGCTGCGAACCAGTTGGCTTCTTATGGAGTAAGTAAGTAAGTAAGGAAGTAGGTTGCATCTGTTCCATGCAAGATCAACTTCTTCATGCTTTAAATTTAAAAAATTGATTGTTATGACAGGAAGTTCAGTTAGTTAATCTCATTTTAATTTTCTCAAACTTGGTAAGACAAAAATAATGCCTATTGTGTAAACTGTGTTTAGTGTAATTATAATATAATTTATGTTGTTGGATTTAGGATATTATGTATCACTGTCTTTTTGCTCAAAACTGAATTGAAAGGCAGAAGGAAGGAAGAAAGTGAGGATGGTAAAACCCTAGAACAGTAGGGTATATAATGTCTTTACAGTCCTTGTATGGGGTGGCACTGACTCACTTAGGGGTGTATTGGTAGAGTAAATTAATTGTTATAGGCAATAATATAATGCTACTGAGTACAAATATTTAATTCGGTGTTGAAGGATACTGATGATGATGATGCCATCTGTATTTGATAGGAATGTGACCCTTACATTCAGCAAGGTATCAGATTGTATTTATTTATGAAGTGAATGCTTCTTTTGTTCCCCTTTCAGACCTGTTTATCAGCAGTGGACCTGTTTAGGAGGCTGAACATACAAGATGGGAAGCTGAATGTGACCTCATTTGAACGTGCCTGTCCTGTAATCTTGGAACGGTTAGAGAGCCAAGAGTGCAGCAGAGATCAGCTTGGTCGTAACAGTGCTGACCTTAAAACTAAGCCATCTGCAACTGAAGGTACTAATTCTGTGTTTTACACCAGCATAAATAGTTAATGTTCAGTTGTTGTTTCTCTGAAAATTTTGCACTTATGAAACATTTTGTGCATTCGTGCCGAGAATACACAGTAGTGCTCTAATTCAAGAACACTGTTTATAGTGAGTTGTGACATAACACAAAATTTTTGAAATATTTCACAAAGTACACTGAATGGAAACCATGAATTACGTACTTCGTTGTGGAAGTGCTTAAAATTAATTATGGTACAGGTGGGAGTGGGAACAGGCTATACTGTCTCTGATATTTATTTTTTCTTATTTGTTTGCTGAATAAAGCAAGGTTTGTTCTTTGTTAACAGTGTGGGGGCTTGGTTTCCTTTTTGTTACAATTATCAGTATGTGCTCTCTGCTGGGAGTCAGTGTACTACCCTTGATGGATAAGGATTTCTACAAGCAGCTGCTTACTGTTCTCATTGGCCTTGCTGTTGGCTCTCTTGCAGCAAGTTCTCTCTTCCATCTGATCCCACAGGCGAGTAACAGTTGCCATTATCAGAGCATGAATGTAGCATGAATGGAGCATGATTTTTGTTACCAAGTAAACAGCAAACATACTCTACTTTAGTGGACCCAAAACGTTGACTTGCTGATATTAAAGCCAGTCACTGGAAGCAGCTCTGAGTCAATTCCATTTACTTTCCAGCTTAGCAGTCTCCTTCCCTCAAGTCAGTCATAATTTTATCCTATCTCACACTCCTCAAAGTAACTGCCTCCTGAAGTTTTGTCTGTCAAAATTATTTATTCGTTTCTTACATCCCCACCCAAACGGTGTGTACAGCTCATGTTTGAACCACCTGTGCTGTGAATTTCATGTTGTATATTTTAACCTTTAGTGTATAGCCTTTTAAATACAGTTTCCTGCTGCAGCTGGAGCACTATTCCATGTAAATCCCCATTGCAGGACGTTGTTCTTGCTTTCAGATGGAAAGGATGTACATTTAATGGGACACCATTGTCTTGTTTGTCCATTAAAGGTTAATTGTTTAAAGGCTATAGGCACTGTTATTGTTTGGTTTCTAATTCTACCTCTTCTAGTCTTTTTACTGACTTTTTTAAACATTTCATGTCTGTTGATTGTAATGGCTATGGTGTTTAGCTGTTAAAATTGGTGATTGACAACTGCCCATATGTGTACTGTAGGAGTGTAACTTGACCAGTAAACTGTCTACTTTCTTTGTCTACTGTCTGCACTTTTTCCTCTGAAAGTTGAACCACACTGCTGGTTTTTTATTATTAATTATTTCATTAAGCTCTTTCCAGTGGTTTATTGTTATGCATGTAGTGTAAACACTGGTATGAAACATTAGATTTGCACAGTAGTATGCTAATGTGAGCAAGAAGAGATATAGGATTGAATTACTATAGACTGAAATAAGAAGTAAGAAATCTCTTCCTATTTATTGGAAATATGTAAATGTTGCTGTAGGAACTTAAGTGCCTGATTAAAATAATTTTGTATTGTGAAGAATGAGAACACTGTTGTAAGTTTTTGTGTAGTTATTTTACAAGTTGGCCCATAACTGTGTATGTTATATCAATATCCTTCAGTGTTCTGAATTACTGAAGCTACACAAAAGTATTTATTTTGTGAAAAGAAGTTGTAAGTTACTTGTAGACCTTATGAGGGCAGGCAGAAGTGCTGCAATCAGAACCACATCTTTCAGATGATTAATTATTTTATACTTTTTTTTTAATACTGTGTGGTGACAGTGTGTTGATGTGGGCTGTTTTACCAGTGTTCAGAGAACCATAAACAGTGTTGTTTGCCAGCATTTGTAGTTTGTGCTTGCAGTAGCAAGGGAATTCTGCATTGCATTGGGAAAAGTGTTAGGAACTTCTGCTTCCCAGGGCCAATTTTCCCACTATTCTTCTGAAGCCATGTAATGAGAGACACTTGTATGAGAGATTTAAGAAAGCACATGGTCCTTTTATCTGTATACATTAGTGTCTTGAGGGTTTAATATTTTCTTGCTGTTTTGTTTATCCAGTATTTTTAGTACAGTGATCCTTTGTTCAAATTTGGTTAGGGGGAGTGAGAATGGTGAGTTGGGAAAAACCATGTTGCACGTACTTCTTATGGGAAAAATACAGTTAGCAGAGCGTGGATGCTTGTCGACTCGCAGTTGATTAAAATACATACATTTGGACACTACATTTACAAAGTGGTTGGGTAGCTGATGCTCCCAGGTTCTGTAGTGTTCAGTGAGTACCTGCTTCTGTTTATCCATATGTATTTGAATTTCAAAATATTTGGCAGCTTTTTTTCTACATATTTAATTTTATTCAGTCACGTATAGTCACAATTACACTGGGGAAAACCACGTGGGGCAAGGGGTTACAAGGGGTTACTGTGTTTTCCTGCATGTGAGCCTAAGTGGAGGCCACCAGATTTTCTGAAACTTTAACAAACCAAGTCCACAACATGATATCATCACCAAAGAATTGAAACAAAATTGTGTACTTGTTTCTGTTCTGCACTATTATGATACCGGAAAATGTGTAGTGAATAGTGTAACATTGTCCTTTGAGGTAAGAGCTATGTCCCACAGATCTATAGTGTATTTTTTAATCCCAGAACTGTATATTATTGGAATGTGTAAGCTGTGTGTCCAGCCTCCATCTCTGAAAACCCATGAACTGCAAGAAAATTAGTTTTCTCTGGCATTAATAAAGTATGAAAGAAAGTTTTAATCATAAAAGACACAACGTTTCATGGTAAAGACATAGGTCATTTGCAGAATTTCTGAAAACTGAAGTGTCAAAAGAACTCCATGCTGAAATTGTAGGTATTCCACGTCTGTGTATCGTATAGGCTGTCATTAACCATTCAGTGCTGGCCTCAGTGCATTGTATCAACCTTCATTTCTTTATATGCTGATGGTCTTAATACATCATGAATGTATTTAAGGATTCTACCTCTGTCCTGGGTAATAGTTTGATTATAACCCCAGCATCCTTGAAAGGTTAATGAAACTCACACTATATATTACTCTTTCAGGCATTTGGCCTCATGGATTCAGATATTCACCACAACTACTTAAATCAGTCATTGATGATGTGGGCTGGTATATGGGTGTTCTTCATGACGGAGAGAATCATGAAGATGATAACAGATTACAGACAAGTAAGTGACAACACTTCTTGTAACATTTCCTGACTTCATTTGTTGATGATATGCAAAAAATGTTAGGACTTCTTTTTGTAATTTAATTTTTTTAATAACTAGCAATACGACTTTGCACAAAAGTGAATATGATTGTCAAGTTGAGTTCAGTTTTTAGAAAAGCTGTAACCCGTGTATTTTAGCATTCCTACTGTTAGTCTGCTGATATCTGAACAAAATAGTAACTTATTTCACATTAGAGGTTGGTAGATTGGCTTTCACTAGTTCAGAAGTTGGTAGACAGACATGTATAAATCTATTCATTAAAATCAATATTATGTGCTGCCATACAGCCTGCTGCTATAAGATAAATGTATGAAACAGTTCTATATTTTGTTACAATTTCATGTCATATAATAAGTCTCATTCTCTCTCTCTTCCCCCCCCCCC
>Ga0209755_10008159_pt1 | contig 11248 bp, 13 predicted proteins | sample TergutCo191P1_FD_187301 | JGI IMG/M metagenome (GOLD analysis project Ga0209755, IMG submission 187301) | Cornitermes sp. P1 segment gut microbial communities from Petit-Saut dam, French Guiana - Co191P1 (SPAdes) (version 2) | ecosystem: Host-associated > Arthropoda: Insects > Digestive system... | reverse complement strand
TCGGCGTTGCGCCGTTCCTCCTGTGTGTACCATGGGTAGCCGCCAAAAATTTCATCCGCGCCTTCGCCGGATAAAACCGCTTGCGTGCCGGGGTGAATTTTCCGGCAGAACAAAAACAGCGCGGCGTCTACATCGGCCATGCCGGGCAAGCCGCGGGCTTCCATAGCGGGGATTAACGCGTCTGCCAATTCGTCCGTGCCGATAAGGTGGCGGGTGTGGCGTGCGCGTAATGCCGTTACCATTTCTGCGATGAAGGCATTGTCGTCGTCGGGTTGCAAATCGGTGGATACGAAATGGGTATCGTTGCCGATAAAATCCAGCGAGTGGGTTTCCTTGGCGGTGGTCAGCGCTGCCAAAATGCTGGAATCCAACCCGCCGGACAGCATGACGGGGTGCTTTGTGCCGTGTGCCAGTGTGGCGGCGGTTAGCAATTCACGCAGGGTGGCGGTGGTTTCTTCTAAGTTGTGCAAGTGCGGGCGTGCTTGCAATTGCCAATACGGGGCGGGGGCGGGGCTTTCGTTTGGGTGCAGTAGCATACAGTGGCCGGGTTTTAATTCGTGAATGCCGGCTAACACCGCGCTGCCGGGGGTGCGCCCCGGGCCAAGCAGCAGCAATTCTGCCGCGCCTTCGGCCGTTAGCTTACGCGGGGTGGCGGCGTGCGCCATTAATAAAGGAAGCGATGACGCAAAAACAAACCCTGCGGCGGGGCTGTGGGTGTAGTAAATGGTTTTCAAGCCAATGTGGTCGCGGGCAAGGAAAAGCTGCTCGCCATTCCAAATCGCCAGCGCGAAAGTGCCTACGAATTTGTCCAAACAGCTCGCGCCCCATGCCATGTAGCCTTGCAGCATAACGGACGCGTCGCCGGTATCTACCGCGCGGTAGCCCAGCGCGTGCAATTCCTTTCGCAGGTCGTCGCGGTTGTGCAATTCGCCGTCCAGCACGGCGGCGTAGGTTTGCAAGCCATGCGTACCGACCCGCGGATGCGGCGCACCAAACAACGCCACCTGCGCAGACACAAACTGCCCGCCGTTTTGTAATTTTTCCAGCATGTTGATGCAGGGTTCGCCCTGAAGAATGCCTCCGATAGCTTGCATTTTTACTGCCCCCATGGTTTTATGGACAGTGTATTCATGATAGGAGGAATTTGTGATGGCAAAAGTAACAGTAAACACGCACAACACCGCCAAGGCAGTGGGCAGCGGTAGTTTGGACGTATTCGCCACGCCCATGATGGTGGCGCTGATGGAACAAGCCGCGTGCAACGCACTGGCAGACTGGCTGGAAGAAGGGCAGACGTCGGTAGGCACAGCTATCGCCGTCAATCACATTGCCGCCAGCGGCATAGGCGCGGAAATAACCGCCACAGCCACAATAACCGGCACAGACGGACGAAAAATAACCTTTGATTTAATGGCGTCCGAGGGCGAAAAGGAAATCGGCAACGGCACGCACACGCGGGTTATCGTGGATGCAGCGCGTTTTATGGCACGGGCGTAAATATACGAGGCGCGGATACTGCCCCGTGCTTACAACAACCAAGTGACATTTTCTGCAAGCCAATAAACCGAAAATGCACCTACACCCATTCCTACAATTGATAAGAGCATAGCAATTATCAGTTTTTGTTTAATTGCCATAACAAGGCCGATTACTGAAACAATTATTGCCATGAAAGCTAGCAGCGATAGGCTAATAAAAAATCCCAACGCTCCTAATACGATACCAAGAATTGAAATGACCAACGGCAGTATTTTTTCCGTTTTCTTCTCCATGATGTTCCCTCCTGTGGTTTTACCTGCAATTATTTTACACTTCCTTTGAGATTCTGCCCTTGGTTTCCCGCCAAGTGGCAGGGTTTCGGGGGTAAGATGCAAAATTTGAAGGACAAAATACACTTGAATTGCTCGTCCTTTCGTGGAATAATTTTGCCGCAAAATAAAGTGAGGGATATCATGCGGGTAAAGGTTGAAATTGATACAAATTTGACTGAAATGACCGCAACTATTCACGCCCCTAAAATTACGCCGCAGTTGACGGCGCTTGTAACCACGCTAGAAGGGGCAGCGGATAATGCGTCCTTTTTGGTTGTAAAAAAAGAGGGAAAAATATTTGTTGTTGAGCCCGACCAAATTGAAATTATCCGCATCGAAGGTAACGATATTATTTTGTACAACCGAGAAGCCCAATCATTTACCCTAACAAAAACGCTTCAAGAGATTTACAACAGCCTTTCAGATAACTTTGTGCGTATTTCCAAATCCGTTATTGTGAACATAAACAGGGTAGACCATCTATCAAATTCATTTAACAGCACTATGTATATCGCTATGAAAAACGGGGTGAGCGATTATATTTCACGAAAATATCTGGGCGATTTTAAAAAACGCTTGGGAATATGATGGAGGTTGCTATGTTTAAGCTGATTATAAAATATGTAATTCGAGGCATTGGTTGGGGTTGCTTTTTGTTAGTGTTGAATACGGTAATATTCGATGTAAGCAATGCGGAAGCATTACAAGTTATTTTTAATAATTTTACCGCGCACGCAATTAGTTTTCTACTGCTTGGCATGGCTGTGGGCGGCGGTTCAATACTATATGAAATAGAGCGTTTTCATTTTGGCATGAAGCTGGTTATTCACATTGCGGTGGTAACTATTACGATATTAATTGTGGGCTTTATCTCAAATCCGGCGCCATTGGAAAATCCGGCCGTTTTAATTGCAACGATACTTGTGAACGCGTTGTTGCTTTGTGTTATATGGGGCGGCGTTTATCTTCACGGCAGACATGAAGTGCAGAAGATAAATAAGAAATTAAAAGAAACCCCCGCCAATTGACGGGGGTAGGTTTGGATTTGTGGTTGTTTGTGAGAGAGCGGTTTCGTTCTGATTATTTTGTACACTTAAACATCTGCGTTTCGCAATAACTCCATGAAAAACGTGGATTCAATTTCTATCCAATTCCTTTTTCGTCTGTTTTCACCAAATGACATGTGCATTCCAAATATTGAGTACCCTTTCGTTTCATGCAACCATTTAGACGGGAATCTATAATGTCCCTCATCTGTCTTAAAATTATTCAAATAAGCCAGTAATTCACTAAACCATTTAGTTTGGCGGGCAACAGGGTATTTTGCAATGTATTGCGTGAAAAAGAGCAGACTTGATACGAAACCGTCCTTCATAAACCCAGCCAAGTCATGCCAGCCCGGATATTTTGGGGCGTAACCCATAGCGTGGTATTTGCTTTTGCCCCCTTTTTCAATTAAAATTCCGTATCCGTCGGCTATGGTATCGTGGAAAGTGTCATTGGAAATATACTCGATTACCGCATTTATTTTTTCATCTGTTTCCTTGCCGTAAAGACCATAAAGCATATGCAATCCGGGAATATCGTATGAAAGCGGAAAACAAAATCCATATTCGTCAACAAGCTCATATTTGATAAATTTTCGGTTTTTCCACAGTTCGGGGATTCCTGTAAGTTTATTTCTTTCATCTTCATTGACATAAATATCATAACTACCTTTTATTACAAATTCATACAATTCATCAAGGCTATTAAGTAAACATCTATACACGGTTTCATTTTTTATTTCGGCAAGGCACAAAAAATTCGCATATATAATATTACAAAATCCCGTGTGCTTATTACGAAAAGGCTTGTGATTATACTGACATAACTCATTTACATAAGTTTGCACTGAATCTTTCATGGGCTGTAAGCCGCCGTGCAATCCCAGTTGAATACATTTAAGCATTGCATTATTGAAATGATTGTCAGCACTATCCATAACTATAGGCGTTTTTGAATTGAGATTATCCAGCCATTTCACCACCATCGGATGATTTAACAATTCACTCTCAATTTGCTTCGCCGCTTTTTCATCTTTCATTAACTCCCGCGCCACCCTGTATCGAATGGAAGCATCAGCATTTTCCATTAAATATTTAATATTATCCATTGAAAATCAACCTCTCTAACAGAAAATATAAATTGTACAAAACCTCTATCGCAGTGGTTCTGCTACCGCTGTAGCGGTTTCGTTCTGTTTATTATATCGTGTTTTTTATATATTCAATCCGCGAAAAAATGAATTTTTTTATCCATCTAATTTGTTCTTGTGTAGGGTTAATTATTGTATAATACCAACTGTTCTGACAGACATTAGCAAGCGTTTTATCTAATAAAACAATGTCATAACCACCACATGTATTTTCATTATTATTGCAAATTGAACAATGTTTCAAATGGTTCATAAATTCATCTTTCACGTCAGCAGATACCATTTGTAAATAAGCATCCATTTTACCGTTGTCATTATATACATCGTCTGTCGTACAAACTTTCATTTTCAGCCAATTTGTATCGATGCCTATGTATATAACCCGATTTCTTTTATAATGGACTATATATGACCTTGAATGATACCAAGTAGGTTTAATTTTCATTTCATTAAATATTGACAATATACTGTCCAAGCCCTCTTTCATTGACGGGTCGGACAAATATTGCTCACAACATTCTTCAATCGTTTGCTTAGGCGATGGTGAATAATCTTCCATAAAATAACGGTCACATTCTTTGCACCTATATCGTTGTACGTCATTTCGTTTTCCCGCTTTCTTTACATCCGTTGAATCGCAGTATTTACACTGTAACATAGCATTGCCCCCGTAAATATAAATTCAACGCACGTACCACGGTTCATGGTGGTAAAAAAGTGCGCCCTTTGCTTTGATTATTCAGCCAGTAAAGCTATTGTAACACATCTTTAGTTTTGTTCTGGTTTATATTCAAACTGCGTTAGTTACACCCTTGACAGATTACATTCTATAGCTCCACACTAAATAAATACCCGAATCGAAATGCACCACTCCCCGAGAAAAATCCTTCCGGATATACCTCCGCAGTCCAATAGGCGGATGGATAGGGTATATGTACCCCCTCACTTAAAATTTGGTCGCGTGTGAACTCATAGGCTGCGCCAAAAATGTTTCCGTCAAAATCCGGGTGCGAGTAAACGGCATAGGCGGCGTGTTCAGTTGGTAAATCATAATAATCGTAACCTTCCGGTACGGGTGTATCAGCTTTGAAAAAATAGCCCATCATATTGCATGGGTCTACGTTTACTTCTCCGCCGTTGTGGTGTTCAAGATGGCACAGTGCGGTTATTTCTGCACCATATTCGGGTAGCATAGGTATTAATTTCGGCAAAGACTCCGCAGGGCGCAGCAAGTGTATGTCCGGGTTTTTTGCAAATTCCAGGCCAATAAAGCGTACTTTTCCAATCCCCATGTATTCAAAACTATCACGGTTTATTTTATGACCGTGCTTTTTTACCACTTCCGGCATAAACAATGCCCATTGCACCCCGGCATCGCAGTCCTTCAAATAATTGATATAACCCATATCGTTTGTGTGCATGGAGCCGGCGGCGTAGCCGGCTATTTTTTCCCTCACGCTCCGCTCCCGCATGATGGAAAAATCGGAAAACACCTTTGCTACGGTTTCCCGCAGCCGCTCATCATGAGGGACACCGGATAATTCGTCATCAAATCTATCCAGTGTTTTAAACACCGCCTCGTTCACCACATCGTCCGACATTGCCGGTTCTTGCAAGCGTGTACGCAGTTGCATGTTCTGTTCCTTGAACCGCGCTAATACACCCTTCATGAAAATTTGTTCGTTTTCAACCAGTTTATCGGGTGTCCACTCGGCATCGTCCAAAATCCACCCGGACAGCGCATCGAAAACGCCGGGGTTCTGCCCACGGGCTTGCTTTGCCCATTCCACAAGCCGTTTGTATCTTTCCGCCGGCGTTCCTTCCGGCTGCCCGACTTTGACCCAATCGACCAAATGAAATGCGTTGACAAATTCCAAATCAAACCCTCCTCTTATGGTTACATTAATGGAAAACGGCCGAAATATTTTGATATTATCCGGCCGTATTTTCGACGGCGGTACGCCGTGAAAGCGCGTAAACGCCTTAGAAAAACTCTCTTGCGTGTCATAATGATACCGTGCGGCTGCATCTGCAATTTTACTGTTTGGCTGTAGCAAATCTTGCGCAGCCAGGCTTAGTCGCCTATTGCGAATGTATTCACCAACGGTTATGCCCATCACCACATGGAAAATTAACTGAAAATGCGAACTTGACGCATAAGCCCGGCGGGCTATTTCGTCCATGCAAATATCATCGGTTATGTGATTTTCAATGTAATTAATAACTTGCGACAGGCTTTCTATCCATTTCATGAACAGCAACCCTCCTTCCCAAACATAATTATATTGTAGCGTGACACGAAAAGCCATGTCTTAAAATACGATGATATGTCGGGCGCATTAAAAACAATCTGCTCCGGGTTTGTTGCCCTTTGTTGCGTTAAGTAAGCAAGCGAATAGCCTTTGCGCCTTCACGGTGTCCTTCGTCGTGCAGTGCCAGCAATTTTGCGGTGTCGGTCGTGGCCCTGCCTACCGAAACGGGAAGCTGCGGGCGAATTATCAGGGCTTTTCCTTCCCGTGCAAGCTGTTCGCAAAGGGTCAGCTGCCGATTGTAGGCGTCGTGCCTGTGTTTAATTGCTTCAATTAGATGCGGGTATTTTCTATAGAATAATTTAACTAGCCACAGGTGTTTAAGGGCAGTTGCCGTATATCCGCCGTTGCGGGTCAGCACAATTACATGAAAATTATTGCCATCGGCGATGGATTTTTCGATGGGAATGGGGTCGCTTACGCCGCCGTCCAGCAAATCCATGCCCTTGTGCTTTACGATATTTGCCACCAGCGGCACGGAGCAGGAGGCAATGACTTCGCCCAAATTCGGGGACAATTCGTGCTTGTCAAACCATACGGTTTTTCCCGTTTCGCAATTCATTGCCCCAATTATGAAGCGTATATCGGTGCTGTCAAAAACGTCTTTATCCCAAAAAATATGCCTAGTGGGAATGGTGTTGAATATAAAATCATACCCAAACAAAGACCCGTGCCGAATCAAATTGCGCCAGCTTACATAGTGCGAATTGCCTACAAATTTCTCAATAATTAAGCGCCCGCGGCCGCGCTGCCCGGATATGTACGAGTAGGCATTGGCACTGCCCGCCGACACCCCCACAATGTAGGGGAACATTATGCCTTCGTCCATAAATGCCTCAAACACGCCCGCGCTGAAAAAACCGCGCGTGCCGCCGCCTTCCAAGACGAGGGCCGTGCCTTGGGGCAGTAGCTTTGTATGGGGGACGCCTTTAATTATTGGGTGCGTAAATGAATTGGTATCCATTGCTTGCATTCTCCTTGTAGGGTGATATTCGATAATGTACGCAAATTCGGGTGGGGCGTCAAGCGTACCGCGTTGGCGCGGCGCATGAAAAAAGCCCCCATGGCTGCTACCACGGGGGCTTGGGGCTGGTTGCTACTGCACAATTTCTACATTAACGCGGACATTTTCGTGGATGGCGGCGGCTTTGATGACAGTGCGAATCGACCGGGCGATGCGCCCCTGTTTGCCAATGACCTTGCCCATATCTTCGGGGGCTACCTTTAGTTTTAGGGTGGTGGTCGAGCCGTTTTGTTCCTCGATAACTTCCAGCGCGTCGGGTTGGTCTACCAGGTTTTTTGCGATGGTGAGGAGTAAATCTTTCATGGGGGACACTCCTTACAAACCGGATTTTTTAAGCAGAACGCGTACTTTTTCGGTGGGTTGCGCGCCGTTGTCAATCCACCGTTTTGCGGCTTCTAAATCGATTTTTATTACGGTGGGTTCTTTGGTGGGGTCGTAAATGCCGATTTCTTCCAGGTTTTTACCGTCGCGTTGGGTGCGCGCGTCGGCTACTACGACACGGTAGAAGGGGGCTTTCTTTGCGCCCATTCTTTTCAAGCGGATTTTTACCATTTTTAACACCTCATTAGATTTTTTAGGGGGGAAACCCCGTTTTTATGACATGAACGGGAGTTTTCCCATTAAGCCCTTTTTTCCTTTTTTGCCCAGCAGCCCGCCGGTCATTTGCTTCATCATTTTTTTCATTTCCTCGAATTGCTTAAGCAGGCGGTTTACTTCTTGTATGGTGCGACCGCTGCCTGCGGCGATGCGCCGCTTGCGCGAACCGTTCAAAATATCGGGGTTTTGGCGTTCTTTTAGGGTCATGGATTGGATAATTGCCTCTACGTAGGTCAGCGCTTTTTCGTCAATCTCGGCGTTGTCCAACGCGGCGGTGTTCATGCCGGGCATCATGGCCATGATGTCTTTTATCGAGCCCATTTTTTTAATTTGTTGCATCTGCGAAAGATAATCTTCTAGTGTTAGCTGGCCGCTCATCATTTTTTTGGCGGCTTCTTCGGCTTCTTTTTCGTCGAAGGCTTGCTGGGCTTTGTCGATGAGGCTAAGCACATCGCCCATGCCCAAAATGCGCCCTGCCATGCGGTCGGGGTAGAAGGGCTCCATGTCGTCCAGTTTTTCGCCCATGCCTACGTATTTGATGGGCTTTCCGGTGACGGCTTTGACGGACAGCACCGCGCCGCCGCGCGTGTCGGAGTCCAGCTTGGTAACGATAATGCCGTCCAGCCCCAATTGCTCGTTAAAACTCTGGGCAACGTTGACGGCGTCTTGCCCCGTCATGGCGTCAACCACCAGCAAAATTTCCTGCGGGCGCACGGCTTGCTTGACGCGCTGTAGCTCATCCATCAGCGTTTCGTCAATGTGCAAGCGCCCGGCGGTGTCAACCAATACGATGTCGTGCCCGTTGGCACGGGCATGTTCAATGCCTTTTTCTGCGATGATGGCGGGGTCTACCTTGTCGCCCATTTCAAACACGGGGATGTCATAGGTCTTGCCCACGATTTGTAGTTGTTTGATGGCGGCGGGGCGGTAAATGTCGCAGGCTACCAGCAGCGGCTGTTTGCCCTGCTTGCGTAGCTGCCCTGCCAGCTTGCCGGCGCTGGTGGTTTTGCCCGCGCCCTGCAAGCCCACCATCATATACACCGTGGGCGATTTATTGGAAAACGTCAGCTTGCTTTGGGATGACCCCATCAGGTCAATTAATTCTAACTCTACTAATTTAATAACCTGCTGGCCGGGGTTAATTGCCTCGTGTACGGCGTGCCCCACAGCCTTTTCCGTAATACGCGAAACAAAATCTTTCACCACGCGGAAGTTGACGTCGGCCTCCAGCAACGCAAGCCGAACCTCGCGCATAGAATCCTTGACGTCCTTTTCGCTAAGCACGCCCTTGCCGCGCAGTTTTTTGAAAATTTCCTGTAATTTCTCGCCTAAATTTCCAAACGCCATAATGACCTCACGTTTTTAAAATTGCGTTGAGTTGATGCAGCATGTTGCCGCGCAGGGGTTCTTCTACCTGCGCAATTAAAGTACGTAAATAATCAGCCGTTTCGTGCTGGATAATGTGCCGCTGTACCAGCCCCAGCTTGGTTTCGAGCTGTTCCAATTTTGCGATGGTGCGTTTTAGCATGTCAGACACGGCCTGGGGCGAAATATTGGTCTGCTCGGCAATTTCTGCCAAAGAGCAATCGTCGGAATAGTGCAGCGTAAAGCATTCGCGCTGGTGCTGGGTCAGCATTGCCCCGTAAAAGTCGAAAAGAAGGTGCTTGTGGTGCAAGTCCATGCAATCACTTCCTTGGATTCAAGTATAAATGCTTGATGGGTTGCGTGTCAAGTCCTGTTGCTTGATGGCGTTACCTGACGGGTATCAAGCGTGTCTGCTTGATGGTTAGGCAAGCCGTTCAACTAACGCATTTAACGACGCGTATGAATTGAAATTCTCGGGGGTCAGCTCGTCGGCGGGGATTTCTACGTCCAGTTTGTCGGCAATTTCCCCCACTAAAAAAATAATGTCGTATGAATCGATAACATGGTCATCGATTAGGCGGGTGTGGGTGGCAAAGTCCACTTCGGGGTGCATTTCTTGTAAGATTTCCAGTAGCATACATTAGTCCTTTCTGTATTGCGCCAGCAGGGCAACGCGGTCAATTTTGCCGCCCGGGGTTTGGGGCAAAGTGGGTAGGGGGAAAATGGCGTGGGGCAGCATGTAGCGGGGTAGCTCGGCTTTTAATGCGGCTTGCACGGCGGTTTTTTCCGTGCCTTCTTCTGCCATGTAGTATAGGATAATTCGGCTGGCTTGGTCGTTGAACACGGCGCAAGCAAGCTGTACACCGGGTATGCGCGCCGCCACCCATTCAATTTCATTCAACTCGATGCGGTAGCCCATGTGCTTGATTTGATGGTCTTTGCGGGCTACGAAATAGTAATTGCCCGCGGCGTCCTGATAGCCCAAATCGCCCGTGCGGTAAATGGTGTCGGCAAAGGGGGACAAGGGATTTTGCTTGAAGGCGGCGCGGGTGCGTTCCGGGTCGTTGTAATATCCTGCGCACAGGCACGTGCCGCGGATGCAAATCTCGCCCGTTTCGTTCAGCGGCGGCGGCTGGTCGTTCTCGTCCAGCAGCAGCACGCCCGTGTTGGGGAAGGGGCGGCCAATGGGCACGGTGTCGGCCTCTGTATACGCCCGGTCAAGTACGTGGAATAACGACATGCCCGTTGCCTCGGTTGGCCCGTATAGATGAATGAACCGCGCGTTGGGCACGGCTTCGCGCCATTGGTTTAAATGCTTGATGGCGAATACCTCGCTGCCGAAGGCGATGGTGCGTAGTGTGTGGGGTGTCGCTTTTTTCAGCGCGCCCAACCCGGCTACTAACCCCAGCGCCGACGCCACCCAGCAAATCGTGTTGATTCGATGCTCGTTCAAATAGTCAATCAATTTCACCGGGAACATGAACAGTTGCTTGGGGACGAAATACGTAGTCGCGCCGAATTTTAACGTGGGCAGTAATTCCTTCAAGCAAGCGTCTAAATACAGCGGCGATTGGTTGCCAAAAATCGTCGTTTCATCTACCTGCAAAACAACGGAAAGCTGCTCGATATAGTCAATCACCGAGCGGTGGCACGCGGTTACGCCCTTGGGCACGCCCGTTGAACCGGAGGTAAACACGACATACAGTGGGTCGGTGTCGATGGCTCGCCGACGGATACACGCCAGCACCGTGTCGTCAACTTGCGTTACAATAATATCCGCAAACAAAATAGCTTCATATGAAATGTCCCATTCGTTTAGCAATTGCTGCGCGGGGGTGTCGCAAATAATCAACGCGGGGTTTACCGTTTCAACAATTTGGCGGATGCGGTACAGGGGCATTTCCGCGTCAATGGGCACGTAGTAGCATCCGCCATACACCACGCC
>Ga0209755_10008158_pt1 | contig 11250 bp, 13 predicted proteins | sample TergutCo191P1_FD_187301 | JGI IMG/M metagenome (GOLD analysis project Ga0209755, IMG submission 187301) | Cornitermes sp. P1 segment gut microbial communities from Petit-Saut dam, French Guiana - Co191P1 (SPAdes) (version 2) | ecosystem: Host-associated > Arthropoda: Insects > Digestive system... | reverse complement strand
CCACAGCCTGGTAGACCCATTAAACAAAGCCCCGGTGATAATTGCAGAATTTGATAGCATAAAAAATCTACTACCAGACGGCATCAAGCTGATGTTCTACGAGCAACAAGAAAACGACCTGCCCGGTCTAATAAGCGCCGCAACGGGCAACCGCTTCTACGAGCGAATACGAATGATCCCATTCGTAAGCCTGGGAATGAGCGAGGGAATGCTAATAGGCTTCCGGCCAGACAGAGTATCCCTTTCCGGCGAAAGGGAAAAAAAGGAAATAAACAACGTAGTAATAGGAATCTATAACAGAAAACTAACCGGCAGCGGGCAATATCAAGGCTTAATAAGCCCAGAGCTGGTAGCATAGGAGGAAGTAACATTGAACTTAGAAGCAGCATGGGACGCAATTACAAGATGGCTAGTAGGCCAAGAAGAAAACGAAACAATATACTACATAGGCGGAAGCGAAGTATTACCAACGCCCTTAAATACAGACGAAGAGGCAAATCTAATACAAAAGCTAGGCACAGGCGAGGAAGTACAGGCCAAGGCAGTACTAATAGAACGCAACCTACGCCTAGTAGTATACATAGCCCGAAAGTTTGAAAACACAGGAGTAAACGTAGAAGATTTGATCTCGATAGGCACAATAGGGCTAATAAAGGCGATAAACACCTTCCGGGCAGATAAAAAGATAAAACTAGCCACCTACGCGTCTCGCTGTATAGAAAACGAAATACTAATGTACCTACGCCGAAATACGCGGACAAAATCAGAAGTATCAATAGACGAGCCGCTTAATGTAGACTGGGAAGGGAACGAGCTACTACTATCAGACATTTTAGGAACAGAAGTAGATATAATCTCCCGCGATATAGAGGAGGAGGTAGACCGGGAATTATTGGGGAAGGCATTGGAAAAGTTGAATAGCCGCGAGAAGCGGATAGTGGAGTTACGCTTCGGCTTGTACGGTAGCGGCGAGGAAAAAACCCAGAAGGAGGTAGCGGATTTATTGGGGATTTCGCAGTCTTATATTTCAAGGTTGGAGAAGAAAATTATCGGGCGGTTGAAGAAGGAGATGGCTAAGATGGTGTGAGGAACGCGCTTGAATTACATTTTAATTCAAAGGTAAATTCAAGCGCTTGCTTGGGGTAGTAAATTGAAAAAGACCTTGCAATAAGGCGCAGTGCCTAACGTTGCGAGGTCTTGTTTATAGAAATCAAAGGCATTTTCATCATTTGGCTTTTGACCTCACATTGCTTGCGGAAGGGATAATTGTAAATCCAAATTGCGCCGCTAATTTTTTCCCTCTATCTCGAATACGCTTATTTTGTTCTTCTTTGGTTAGTCCTTTTGTTTCCTCATAAAGTTTTACCCGGATAGCATCAATTTCAGCTTCATGCTTATTAATCATCATCTACCACCTCCAAAGGGTTTGCAATAGTTACAGGCCGATAGCCCTCTCGAATATTGACATTGCTAGTCATAGTCTTTGTTTTAAGCTTATTGATATGCTTAAAATTAAGGCTAAAAATGTATTCCAAATCATTTACTGTAGCGCAAGCTATATGCAGACCGTCATATGTGAACCTAGCGGGTATAATACCTTCTTTAACGTACATATCAGCTAATTCCCTTGCTTCATCCGATATGTCGAGTACCTTTATATTGTATTCTGTGATTAAGCCTAGCATGTTTGACCTTTTTGGTTCTTTTTCATCTTCTAATTCATCAATTACATAAAGAGAAGTAAACGCTTCATATTTTTTAGCCTGTATTTCCTGAAATAGCTTAACTGTGGCGGCGTGGGCTTCCCTATCTGTATCGAAATAATGATTGAATACCGTTGTTTCAAGGTATATCTTAGGTTTTCGCACTAGAATCACCGTCCTTTTTCTTTAGCTTATTATAACAAAACAAAAAACAAAACGCACTATCAAGCAGAAGGTTCCTAAGTTATACATTAAATTAGACGGGGCTACCCCTTAACCAGGCAAGCCCTTATCTAACCACCGTTTCGACACACAATGTCGTTTTTTTTTTTTTTTTTGACGAGCGTTTTTTCTTTACAACAGCTTTTTGTTAATAATAAACTTATAGAGTTACCGCCACCATATTATTGTTCATCTAGGGAGGAAAGATTTAATGAAAAAAGGAAAGTTTGTACAGTTTATAGCCGCATTACTTACGGCTTGTCTGCTTATGCCGGGCATTAGTGTGTCGGCAAGCGAAACGGTGTCAGTTTCGATTGCACCGGGTGTTTACATAGACTTAAGCGAAGAGGCTTTGCTTGAGTTGATAGAGCAGTTTGAACAGATTGAACGCTGGGCACAGCTTGGCATGTATGATGAAGCTGTAGCCTTGTTGATTGATACAAGCGATGATTTTGTATTGATTCAATCAGCGGCTGAGGTTATTACCGGGGAATTTTCAGGCACGGTTATAGTGAATGTACCCGGTGTAAGCTTGGAGGAGGCTGTTATTGACGGTGATCTTATTATTACTGAGGCGGTCGGTGACGGGCGCGTTTACTTGTATGATGTTGAAATTGGCGGAACGCTACTTATAAGAGGCGGCGGCGAAAACTCTATTTTCCTAAGGGGTAGAACCCTGTCAAGCAATGTTTGGGTTGACAGCTACGGCTACAGAAACCTTAGGGTAAGGATAGGCAGAAACGCCCAAGTGAGGACTGTAGATATTACAAGCGGCAGGCTCACCATTGACGGGGCAGAAGAGCCCGAGTATATATATGGGTATGAGTTTGATTATGAGCTTATGGAGTATGTTGCAGTTAGAGCCGCGTACCCGGCTATAGTTATGTCAACACCTCGTGTGGAGCAGATTAATGTACATCATTCCCTTCACCTTGATACAAATGTCCGCTTAGAGATTGCCCCTGGTGTTTCTGTAGGGCATGTGGAATTTGACGAAAGCTTCCCTGGTGATGAAGTTGTAATTATTATCAGAGGGCATATTGAAACCCTAAGAATACCGCCCGGTGCAAGGGTATTATTAGCGGAAGGTGTTGAACCGCCAGTTGTACTTGGTGATGACGATTTTGGCTTTGGTAAATACCCGGATGATTATGAAGGGAATCAAGAAGGGCATGGAGATGGATATGCCGGCGACCTGCCGATACCGTTACCAATACCAACTCCAACACCGCAAGACCCGTCAGACAGCGATGACGGTGGTGTAACGGCAACACCGACGCCGACACCTACACCTACACCATCACCAACCCCGGTACGCGTTTTCACCATATACTACCACACTTACGATGAAAATGGTGAGCCTGTTATTGAGGAAGGAATAGACCCAGCTTCAAGAGCGCGCAGAATAACTGCGGAAAATATAATTATAGTGCCAATCGCAAGGGTGCTTCTAACAATGGGCTTTACAATGACCCCCCAAAGTGAAGATTGTGTAGGTTGGCGTGATGCTAGGGTATGGGAATACAGATACGATGAATATGGTTACCGTTACTACACAGGAGTAGTATTATCGGGTTATCTATGGAGCGTATTAACCCGTGGGGATGACACCTTCAAATTTCTTGCCAGAGAACATGACGGAAGTAGATATTTCCTACATAATGGTTATGAAGTCTACTTGGGTACCTATACAAGAATTTGTGCAGATTCCGGCAGAACCATGCTACCGGCCGATGTTGTGCTTGGCAGAATCGGCTATACTGCCGAAGTAAGCGATGATTTATATTCAATCACAATTTATCGGATTGTTAAGGATTCTACTAATCCTGCTGACCCTGTTGATCCTGTAGCAACTATGGAAACTCTTGAACTGGAAATCGAAGTAAGTGAAAGCGACTACGCTTACACAGCTTCCGACTCATACGAGCCGCAAGATCAAGATTCTTTGCAAGCCGATGAAAGCGCGGACGAGGCCTCTTCCGATGAAAGTGATACAGATTCAAGCACGGACGAAGCAACTTCTGGCGCAGAAGAATCTGCTGACACTTACGAGAGCCTCAGCAAAAGCTAACCGAAACAGGTAGGAGGAAGGGCTGATAACTGTTTTCGTAGGTAAATCGCTTGTTTGAGCAAGCAGGGCGCCAGCGGTGCCCGGCCTTGCGAGTTGCGATTTGCCGTAGAAAACAATTATCAGCCCTTTCTCCGGATGCTCTGGGGGCTACCCCTTAACGAGACACCCCCTTTATCTATAGCAAAATCAGCCAAATTCAGCACCAGCTTTATCGAAAACTTCTTTCGATTGCCTCAAAATCTGCTTGGCATATTTTAAACCAAGCTCTGTATCAGTTTCAGTAAAATCAGAAACATCATCAGGATAGCGAGATTTTTTAGCAAACCTTGTCAATGTTCTTGTCATGCTTGGCGTTAAGCTAAAATCCGTACCAGCTTCTTTGCAAAGCTCGTGTAAAGATTCAATATCATGCGTTCGTGGATAATCGCCTTTATGAAGTATTAAAATCCCCTTCATGGCCTTTTCTATCGCTTGTTGGCAATTATAACAGATGCTTTCTATCGGCATTGGATGAAATGTCTTACTTAAATGCAAACCCACTTCATAATCACGATTTGCGAATTTTAGCCATTCTCTCACAACTTCAAAATCATTCATCCAAAATCACACCATCCCTTTTTATGTCATATTGCAACAGATACTTCTTTTTTGACTTTTCTTCAAATTCGTCAAAGGTATACAGGGATAGGTCAACCGGAAGTGGAAAACCCCTCCGGATAGCGCAAGCGGCATCAATCTCCATATCTGCACGGCGATAGCTTAGCTCATGCACTAATACGCAAATATCCAAGTCTGAATCCTCGCTTTGTTCGCCCCTGGCATAAGAGCCGAATAAAATCACAGTGCAATCGGGATGCACACTTTTAATAGAGCTTGCCACTTCATCTAACAGCTCAGGCAATCTTGTTTTTGCTTCGTTTCTCCATTGTTGCAATAAATCCAACACACTATCACGTTCCTTGCCACAATAATCTTTTAGCTATATCAATTATACCACCAGCCAAGCGAAATTCAACCATCCCACTTCCCCGATTTGCTTTTTCAATCCCCTCCATGATAAAATACATTATTTAGAATACGGAGGAGATCATATGAAGGTAAAAAGAATACTAGATAAGCGCCTGGGCATAGAACTTTCAGAGCTGGGCTTCGGGGCTATGCGTCTGCCTACTACGGCTGACGGCAAAATCGACTGGGAGCATTCCACCAAAATGCTAGACCGCGCATACGCGGCGGGGGTAAATTTCTACGATACAGCCTACCCATATCACGCTGGCGAATCGCAGGTGTTTTTAGGGGAAGCTCTAAAGAAATACCCACGCGACAGCTACTATTTTGCCACTAAGCTACCCACATGGCTAATGGATTCCAAGCAAAAAGTAGCGGAAACCTTTAACGAACAGCTAGAAAATTGCGGGCTAGATTACTTCGACTTCTATATGATACACGGCCTGGGCGAAGATCGCTACGACGCTGTAGACAAATACGACATCTACGAATACCTGCTAGAACAGAAGAAAGCCGGACGCATTAAATTTTTGGGCTTTTCCTACCACGGCAACTTTGAAACCTTCCAAAGGCTATTTGATAATTATAAGTGGGATTTCACAATGCTACAAATCAACTACGTTGACGACATATTGCTAGACGCCGGTAAATTCTATGATGTTATGGTAAAACATGATGTTCCCTGCATAGCAATGGAGCCGATAAGAGGCAGGTTCCTAGCAGAGCCAGCCCCTAAAGCTCTGGTAGAAATGCAAAAATTTGAAGGCGCAAAACACAGCCCAGCCGCCTGGGCACTGCGCTGGTGCCGCGATAAAGATAACGTGGTCGTAACCCTATCAGGAATGTCTAACATGGAGCAAGTTGAAGAAAACATCCAGACATTTGCAGAAAGCCCGGCAAAACTAACAGAAGCCGAACAGGCCATGCTAGTACGAGCAAGGGATATAATGCTAAAAATAAAAACCATCCCCTGTACATACTGCGGCTATTGTATGGATTGCCCGGAAGGTGTTAATATTTCGCGCATCTTTGAAGTATATAACCAGTACAAGCTGTTCCCTAACGAATTTAGAGCCGGCGTAGGCTACGGCCCTCTGGTTCGCGATAAAAAAAGCTTTAGGGAATGTACCGGATGCGGCGTATGCTCCCCGCTATGCCCACAGGATATAAACATACCGGCCAGCCTAGCATCAGTAGACGAAGAGCTAGAACCGCTTAGGCAGAAGTTTTTTAATTAGTTTTATGAAGTTTAAAACCTGTGGATAAATTCCACAGGTTTTTTTAATGTATAACAATAGGTTAAAATTGGCATACTGGAACCAAAGGAGCGAAGCAAAAATGAAAAAAATAATAATCATATGCCTAATGTTAGCCTTAAGTTTCAGCCCAATAACAGTAAAGGCATACTGGCAAGCATTTTCAGAGACCCTAGGCGAGGCAATCCCGCAAGAGGACGGCTTTCTTTTGGTATCCGGAATAGGCCTAACAGAGGATGCCTGGGACGAAATTTTACTATACATTGACGAAGCGGAAGTATACGACCTACAAACCGGCTTCGCGGTAGGCCCGGCAGATATTTACGAGGGCGATACCGTAAGGGTAGCCTACAAGCCTTTAGATCAAATAGCCGGAGATTTCCCAATAGCGGAGGCCTTAGAGGTATTTATCCACGCGGGCGAGCCGGGCTCGGCAGATTTTATGGTAGTGGTAAGCGACAATATCTGGTATAGTGACGAGGGATGCGTTTTTGTGACCCTAGACGGAAAATACCGGATAGTACTGGACGAGGATACTCTACTTTTGGACAGCTACGGTTACGAAATGTTCTTTGAAGAGATAACAGCGGGCATGGAAATGTTTGTGTGGGCAAATTTCGTAACGGCCAGCTTCCCGGGTCAGGTGATACCGGATAAGGTCGTATTGAGGTGAAGGATGAAAACAGCAGTAATAATTCCGGCGGCGGGCACGGGTAGCAGAATGGGAACAGAAAAGCAACTTCTGCAACTAAGCGGCAAGCCCGTACTGGCGCGGACAATCGAGGCCTTTGAAGCACATGATGAAATAGACGACATTATAGTAGTAAGCAAGCACAAGCTAACAGGCTACAAAAAAGTAAGGGCAACAATCCCGGGCGGCGAAACAAGACAAGCCTCTGTACGGGAAGGTTTAAAGGCTCTGGCGGACGATGTAGCCTGGGTGCTGATTCACGATGGAGCGCGGCCTCTGGTGACACAGCAAGCTATTTCGGCGGTGCTGGGCTACGTGCGGCGGGGTTACTCTGCTGTTTCTGGCGTAAAGGCTAAGGATACGGTAAAAATAACGGACGAAAACAATATAATAACAGCCACGCCAAACAGAGAAGCAACTTGGCTGGTACAAACCCCGCAAGGCTTTCCCAGGGAAATTATAACGGAGGCGCACAAGCAAGATTTCATCGGCACGGACGACGCCATGCTGGTAGAGCGCATGGGCGTAGCGGTACGCATGGTAGAGGGCGATTACCGCAACATCAAGCTAACCACGCCGGAAGATATTCTGCTGGCAGAGAGTTTTCTACATAAGGAAGGTAGCCATTGATGAAGGAAGTCACACTATACACAGACGGAGCATGTTCTGGCAATCCCGGCCCTGGAGGCTACGGGGTGGTATTACTGTTCACAGACAGCAAGGGAACAACACACCGCAAGGAGTTTTCCGAAGGCTATTTGGAAACCACCAACAACCGAATGGAGATTATGGGCGTAATAAAAGGCCTAGAAGCCCTTAAAGCACCCTGCAAAGTTGACCTATACTCGGACTCGCGCTACGTAATAGACGCAATAGAAAAGGGCTGGGCCCTAAGCTGGCGCGCCAAAAACTGGATGCGCAACAAAAAGGACAAAGCCCTTAACTCAGATTTATGGGAGCAAGTACTAGAACTACTGGAAATACATAAGGTTAGCACTCACTGGGTTAAAGGCCACGCAAATAACCCGGAAAACGAGCGCTGTGACGAACTAGCTCGTGCGGCAATAGAAACTGTCAGATAAAAACAGTACGCTAAGGCCTTGCCAGGGTTCCGTCAGGCCGTCTTGCGTTTGTCCATGTAGGAAGCTCCTCACTGCATGGATATTTTTTTGCCTCTTCCTCGTTTATGTCTATGCCTAGGCCGGGTTTATCGTTTACGTAGACATAGCCGCCCTTAAGTACCGGGCAACCTGGGAAAACTGTCTGGGATTTCTCAGACCAATGCGACCATTCTTGTATGCCGAAATTCCAGGCAGTTAAATTAAGGTGCATATTGGCGGCGTGTCCTATCGGCGATACATCGCCGGGGCCGTGCCATGCCGTGCGTATAGAAAAGGCCTCGCATAAGATGGCCAGTTTACGTGCCGGTGTTATGCCGCCTATGGCGCTTATGTGTACCCTTATAAAATCTATTAAACGCTCGGATATTAGGTTGATCCATTCTTGCGGGTGCGTAAATAACTCGCCCATAGCGATTGGGGTATGGGTCTGCTGGCGCATATGCCTAAACCAGTCTACCTGCTCTGGCGCCAGGGCATCTTCAAGGAAGAATAAGCGGTACGGCTCTAGCTCTTTGGCTAGGCGGATAGCTTCTATAGGCTCTAAGCGCTCGTGCATATCGTGGCAAAACTCCACGTTAAAGCCAAAGCGCTCGCGCATTGCTTCAAATAGCTTTACCGTGTTTAGCTGATAGGCTAAAGGATCGTAGTACGCGCCTTCTATGGCTCCGTCTGGCCTTGCGGGCAACTCTACATTTCTGCCGCCGTAGCCGCCGTACTGCAAGCGTATTACTTGCACGCCTTGCTCCATATACGCCTGAACGCGGTCGCCTACTTCTTCTAACGAGCCGCCGTCCGCGTGACGGTATACCCTTGCGGCTTCCCGCACTTTACCGCCCCATAAATCATACAGCGGCATATTAGCCAGCTTGCCTTTAATATCCCAAAGCGCCATATCTACCCCAGAAAGCGCGTTGTTTAGCACAGGGCTGTTGCGCCAATAAGGGCTTACCATGGCCATTTGCCAAATGTCCTCTATGTTGGATACCTCTTTGCCTTTAAGCAGTGGCTCCATGTAGTTTTCTATGGCGTGGGCTACAGTTAAAAAGCGCTGGGTGTAGGTGGCACATCCCAGGCCGTATAAGCCCGGCTGATTTGTTTCAATCTTTACCACAACCAAGGCTATGCCTTCCGGCGCGGTGCATATTGCACGTACTCTTTCAATTTTTACGCTCATTTATTTTCCTCCTCCTTTAATATCTCCATCGCCCTTTCGTAACGGTTTTTAGACCATTCTTCGTGCTTCCATGGAATCGCGTTATGCCCTTCCATCATTCCCGGTAAGGCCAGCCCGCCGTCCACCAGCAAAGTAGTACCCGTAACATATTTTGCCTTTGCCATATAGACCACAGCTTCGCCTATTTCCTCTGCTTCGCCTACACGGTGTAGGGGGATGCTTTCTCTTATGAAGGGCGAGTCTAAACTTGCAACCCGCTCCCTATCCCAAATAGCGCCGGGCGCTACGCAGTTTACCCGAATATTAAATTCGCTTAAATCTAGCGCCATAGACTTGCAAGCCCGCTCCATCCCCGCCTTCATGGCGCCGTAAAAGAAATCCTCTGGGTGAACCAAATTAGCGCGGACAGATGTAATTAGAATGATGCTTCCCTCAACTTTATCTCTTATCATGAGCCTGGCGGCCGCGCCTGTACATAGCATGTAATGCCGCAGACTGTTTGTGTACTGAAAGTCTAGGTCATCTGCCGTAAAAGTTAGTATACTGCCACGGAGTTCTCTGCCGGCGTTGCATACCATTAGATCTAAGCGCCCTAGATCCCTATAAGCTTGCATAATTACCCGCTCAGAAGAATCTGCCGCTTCCAACTGTGCCTCGTATATGAAACAGCGCTGGCCAATTTCTTCAATCTGGCGCTTGGTATCGAGCGCCCCTTCCATGTGGCTTGCGTATGTAATTGCTACATCATAGCCATCTTTGGCAAGCGTTATGGCTATGCCTTTGCCGATATTACGGCTTCCCCCTGTTACTATCGCGCATGGATTCATCCCTAATCCCCCCTCTTTAAAACAGAACGCAAGTAGGCCTTTTAACGTTCAATGACATTGTATCTTGGCTAAGTTTGCCGTTTTCCCAGTTGAATACTTGAATTATATTGGAATCTTGGTTGGCTACGAACACTTTATCCCCAGAAGGGTTAAATTGAAAGTCTCGCGGGCAACTGCCGCCGGAATTTACCACGCTATTTAATTTTAAATCTAATCCTAAAACAGAAATGGAATCAGAATCGCCGCCCCGGTTAGATACCAGTAGAAACTTGCCGTCTGGCGAAAGCCGTATGGCCGCGCTGGTACATTTAGGGTCAGGCTTGTTAAGCACAGAAACCGGCTGGGAGCCTTTTAGGTCATTTAATGCAATTACCGCGCATCCCATTTCGCATACTAGATATGTGCAATTATTATCTGGATGGAAAGCCATATGCCTAGCCCCATAAGCGGAAGGCGCAGAAAAGCGGCCAAGCTCATTACCATTAAAGTCTAATTGCAAAACACAGTCAAGACCTAAATCGCAGATGTATAGACTATCTTTTACAGGCTGTACAAAATGAGCATGAGCGGCCTCCTGCCGGCCTGGATAAGCCTTGGTGGGCTTTCCTAATTTACTGTGGTCAATTTTATTTGTAAGACTGCCTATTCCTCCGTCTGTATTTAGCTGGAAGGCCGCCGTGGTGCCGCTTCCGTAATGGGCTATGAATAGTGTTTTTTGGCTATCGCTTACAGATAAATGACAGGGAAACGCCCCTCCGCTTTGTACTTTGTTGATTAATTTTAGACTGCCGTCGCTTTCCACGGAAAATGCGGCCGCCCCGCCGGATTCTTCTTCTATTACTGCGTATATGTATTTTCTGTCTTTAGAGAAGCAAAGGTAAGAGGCGTTTGGTATTTTATAGTCCTCTAATATTGTTATAGCTTTTTGCTTGTCGTAGACGCAATGATATAGCGCGGCAGAATATCCTCCTACGTAAAAATGTTGCATTGTTTGCCCTCCTTCAAATAACAAATAAAAGGGGTTGTCTCGTTAAGGGATAGCCCCAAGAGCATCCGGAAGAAGGGCTGATAATTGTTTTCTACGGCAAATCGCAACTCGCAAGGCCGGGCACCGCTGGCGCCCTGCTTGCTCAAACAGGCGATTTACCTACGAAAACAGTTATCAGCCCTTCCTCCT
>Ga0209755_10008157_pt1 | contig 11251 bp, 5 predicted proteins | sample TergutCo191P1_FD_187301 | JGI IMG/M metagenome (GOLD analysis project Ga0209755, IMG submission 187301) | Cornitermes sp. P1 segment gut microbial communities from Petit-Saut dam, French Guiana - Co191P1 (SPAdes) (version 2) | ecosystem: Host-associated > Arthropoda: Insects > Digestive system >... | reverse complement strand
TGTTCCGTATCCATCCAATCCTGAAAAAGAAAAACGCATCCATGAGAAGTTTATAAAAGGTTTTATGTAAAGATAGGTTAAAGGAATGGAGGCGCCGTTACGCCAGTCTATCACAAAAAATTCATTTGTTTTGATGGTGTGTTTTGAATAATGAGTTAAATTGGAATTTTCGACAGACATCCAGTCACGGTTTTCATGAATGCCTGTTTCTCCGGGAAAACCCGCTTTAAAAGAAAGATTGGAAAAATAACCGGCTTTACTCATTATATCATTTAAACCAAAATCAACCTGAAGCCCCATGTAGAACAGCGGCTTCATGTTCCATAAAAGTTCGCTTAAATATTCGCCCTTTGTTTGGATTGGGTAAACGATCTCAACGGCCTGAGCATAGACAAATCCGAACTGCGGCCCAATCGAAAAACCGTAAGACCATCGCTTTTTTTCTTCAATCACAGCTGTAGGCTCTTCGTTAACATCATTTTGCCCGTCATTCTCTGATAATTCTTCACTGTAAATTGCATAATTTGCCGAAAATAAAAATATGATGACTAAAACAGAACAAAAAGCTATATCTCTCATTAATAAGAGAATAACTGAAAAATACAATCTTGGTCAATTATCTATTTTACTTGCTTTATTGACCATTGTTGTTTTCTCTGTTCCTCTGATTGACTGCAACGGAAAAAAAGAAGACGGGCCTGTGATACCGCCCGTAACATCGCCTTTGTCCCGTGAATATATCGGCTTCGGCGTAATAACAGCATCCTTTACCCATCTTACGGCAGCTCCTGTGGATGACAGCCCTTCAATAGGATATCTTAGAAGAGGCTCTCTTGTACGAATCATAAAAAGACAGACTATTAAAACTGACAATATTTTTGTATCATGGGTATTAACAGACGGAACAGCGGATGATATTAATACCGGAGGATGGTTAAAGGAAGAAGTGATGGATATTTACGACAATGAAAGCCAGGCAAGAACCGCATCGGAGACTGTGCTTAAATGAACACCCTTCTGCTTTTTATTGTTCCTCCGATTGCGGGCGCGATAATTGGTTTTGTCACAAATGTTATAGCGATTAGAATGTTATTCCGTCCTCTTAAAGAGGTTCGTATTTTCGGCGTCAGGCTGCCTTTTACGCCCGGCATTCTTCCCAGGCAGAGAAAAAAACTCGCTGTAAGCATCGGCTCGATGGTAGAGCGCGAACTTCTAACCCCTGAAATTTTACGCGACAGGCTTGGGCGGGACGATGTCAAAGGCAAGATAAAGCAGGCAATATCTATTTTTACTGAAAACATTCTTGAAAATACGCCGAAGGGTTTATCTTCAGGCAGCGGAAATATCATCCTTGAAAAAACGCCGTACGCTCTTGAAAAAGTGTATCCTGTTTTGACATCGGCAGTTATGGAATTTGTTAACCGGCAGGATATCCGCCGTGATATTGAATCGAAGGGAAGGATCATCCTTCAAAATATAATGTCGCAGTTAAATACATTACAGCGTTTTATTCTGACAGCAGGACAGTATGATCAGACGCTGCAGGAAAAAATGCCTAAAATTATTGATGATCTTGTTCTCACTCTTGATAAATCTTTAAAAGAAGACAAAGTAAAACAATCTATTATAAACGCTGCTGTCGGTTCTATCGGCAGAATGATAAACGAAGACAGTAAAAAAATCAGCGCTCTTCTCAACATCAGCGCGGAAGAAAAAATTAAATTAGACGATTTTATAGCGGATAAATTAACAGGCGCCGTTGACGGCAAAATAGAATATATTCTTTCTTCGATAAATATAAAATCGCTTGTTTCCGACAGGATTGATTCTCTTGACATGATCCGCGTGGAGCGCATTATTCTTGACGTTATGTCGAATCAGCTCAAGTATGTGGAGCTTTTCGGAGGCGTGCTAGGATTCTTTCTTGGTTTGTTTCAGGCGGGCTTGAGTTATTTTTTACACTAACTTCTTCACTGCGAAGAATTTTTTGGCACAGAGATTGGATAGCGCGGATTTTACCGGAAAATAGTGTTATATTAGAATAAAACCACTTCACACAGGAGGTACTCATGAAAAACATGGTATTAGCGGGTTTTATTGCGTTTTTTTTAGTGGCTGCCTGTTCTAATCCTGATGGTTCGGAACAAAAGAGCAAATCAAACGGCGGGAATACTCTGCCTGCGCGCGCCTCTTATAATATTTCTATCCGTTACGAAGCGGATTCCAGCCTGACATCTTCGGCTCTTGAGGAATTTGTTTACAACATAAAAACTCCGGAAAAAGCCGAGGCAGGCAGTCTGGCGAATCTTACGCTTGATTATAATCGGCTTGAAATTTCGGTAAAAAGCGTCCATATAAGGGATAAAAACGGCAGCGTGGTCGGTCTGGCATGGGATCAGGAAAAAAGCCAATATGCGTTCATCATGCCGGAATCCAATGTAACTGTCGATATTGTCTTTACGCGAAAGAGCTTTGAGTTTGACATAACTGTATCGCATCCGCAGGATGGTTATGTAATGTCTATCCCTTCGGGCAAGGCGCAGGAAGGGACGCAGGTAATTCTGCTGGTTGAACCTAAAAACCTGGACTATGAGTATGTCAGCGGAAGCCTTACGGTTAGCTCTTCAAGCGGCCCCATAAATACGCTGGAAACGCCTTTACTAAACGGAATTTACAATATTGTTTTTGAGATGCCTGCCGAAGAGGTAAGAGCGCGCGGCGCAAGTTTTGAATATTACGATCCGGAAATAAAATATTTTACAATTGAACGCTCCGGTATTCCGGCCGCAGGCGGTACCGTATATATTAAAGGAAAAGCCGCGCAGAACGAAGAAGTAACCCTTGGCATCAGCCTGACAGCCGGCAGCAGCCTGATTGCAGACAGCGTTACCGTAAAAAAAGCAAACGGCAGCTTTTTACCTTTAGCGCCGGCGATTACGGAAAATCAGTATTCGTGGAATTTCACCATGCCGGCGGAAAATGTCGTTGTAAGCGCCGTATGGCAGAGCGTGCCTGCGTATAACATTGTCAACGGGGGTGTTACTCCGGTTACAGGCGGCATCCTTTCCGTATCGCCGGTTAAAAAACAGCAGACGGGAACGCCGATAACAATAACGCTCCTGCAAACTCCAAGGCAGACAGCAGCTTACGAGTATGAGTCAATCAGTATCATCCTTGGTTCTGAAAATGTAACTCAGCAGGCAGTACGAAACGGCGGAGAGCCTGAATGGATATACACACTGCCTGCGGACGCTCCCGCGGCAGACACCGATATTACGATAAGCGCGAATATGACGCTAAAACCTTCGTATACGATAACCCTGCCTGAGTTGATTGACGGCTTTATTGATATTGCAGGGGACGGTGTAAGCGGGAGTAACCCCGATTATCAGGCTAAGGGCGGATCTCTTGTAAAAGTGTACATATCCCATATTAATACAGTTGATTACCGTTACAGGAAAAACAGTTTTACAGTTACGCCCGCCACGGACAACCTGGAGTATATCAGCGAAGGTCCCATGCACACATGGACATTCATAATGCCAAACGAAGATACCGCGATTTCCGCGGTTGTTGAACTGACTCCGATTCATACGGTTTATACGGGAGTCATGATCAACGGAACTATCACTATAAATGGTTCTGCCGAAACTTCTGTCATGGTAAAAGAGGATTCTATTGTTACCATTCAAACAATACCCCAACACGGCTACATGGTAGGGACATTAACGGCCGTGCCTTCGGCTAACGCGATTAATTTACATGAAACGGCAACTGTCAATATTTGGGAATTTACTATGGGCGCGGGAGATATTACTTTCAATTTAAATTGTAAATTATCAGGCGGAAAACCGCTTTATTCAAACGGAGTTTTTTTTAATGATGAGTTTTTCGGCGGCAACGGCAGCAATCTTATAACCAAGCAGGCGTTTAATCATACGCAGCATACGTTTAATGAGCCGTGGCTGTCATGGGAAGAATTTGTTGATGAGAGCGCGGAAGTTGAAGGATCATTGCTGAACGGAAATACAAGGGCGATTAGAATTCATGTTCCATCCGATAACACGCATCCTGAGAATGGCCAGATTGAAGGCGCGCGAATTGGTTTCTCGCTCAGGTTTAACACGCCTGTTAATTTGGGGGATGTTAGCGCCCTTTCGTTCTGGGCAAGAAAACATAACACTGAATCGCACCGAAACTTTGCTGTGGTTGGTTTCGGCGATACGGGACAGAACACGGTGTACTACTATGGGGAAGGCAATACCGATAATGAAAATGTTATTCCCGCGGAATGGAAACGCTATATTGTGCCGGTGCCTGTTTCGCGTAATCCTTTTAATATAAGCGTTGTATTCAACTGCCACCTGACTTTGGAGCCGGGCCAGACTGTTTACATTGACGAGATAGAATTTCTTAGTCCCGGCGAAGTAATCCTTACTGATATTCGGCTGCCTTCTGTAATGCCGGGCAGTATAAGCCATACGCATACTTCCAACGCGATAGAAATGATTCAACTGGATAAGGACGGAATTGGTTTTACATATTCCACCGCTCCGGGCATAGTCCCTAATTCTACAGCGACCCTTTACACCAAGTCGCAGAGCAATCTCGCCGATAACGATAATTTTACTTTGCTTAACTGGTTCCCGCCTGATGAATTTAACTTTACTTCATCAAATACCAGCCGCGCTGCAGTTTCCGGTCTGACAGTTACTCCGCTTATTCCCAATTCCCAATTCTATCTTGCTTTGACATACCGGGGCATTGCCTCCAGCCGCAATATGTCTGTGCAAATTATGAGCGCCAGTGTAAAAGTAATTGAAGATTTTGATGTTGATAAATTGTCAGGCTGGCTGTCAGACTTTACCGTTAAATACCGCTATTGGGTTACCGGTATGCATGGAGATCCCGGAGGCGGCGGAGGCGGTTCATGGATTACAAACGGCAATCAATCGGACGTATTGCCGCGTCAGGGCGGAAATCTAAGGCAGTTGGTTCTTGCTCCCGCGGAGTCAGGCGCAATGGGCGGAAGACAGCTGCCGGCAGCGGTAGATATTTCAGACTGCGCGAACGTTCGCGTCTATTTTGCGCGGCTCAGCGTATCGGATACTTACGCCTTAGTGCTGTACAACGGCGCTAGCTGGACAGGCTCCGATGCCGAGCCTGCTTATACCCAAAAAGCCGAGGTTCCTTTAGCGGCTGCCTTTGCGCCGAGGGAATGGCAAACTATCGCCATTCCGGTTACGGCATTTACTGCTGACAACTCTGAATTTGATTTAAGCGCTGTTAACGGATGGGCTGTAAAGACGGTGAACAAATTAACAAATACAAGCGCGGATACTAACGCAGCCCGTATCTTTATAAACGGCATAGAAGCGGAGTAAGGAGGAAACAATGCTGCAAATAAAAAACCCGCGCCCTTCTGCGCTTGTCTTTACAGTTCTGATAATGGCTCTGACATTATCGGTATGCGGCAATAATGCTTCGGAAGAGACGGGCAGGAAAGGAGAGTTATCGCCCCCCATGCTCGTCGTTTTATCCAATGACGGCAGCCTTGATCTAAATTGGACAGGCGCGTCTCCCGCTGCTGATACATACGACGTCTATTACAGGCAGGGTAGATTCCCCTATGCTGACGATGTCAGGCGGGGGATCAGGCTCAATAATAAAACCAGCCCGTTTACTCTTACCGGGCTTGCGAACAATCAAACCTATAGTGTTGTCATCATGGCGAACAAGAGAGGATATACCTCCTCGCTTTCATCCGTGCAAGCTGTAAGGCCTCAATCCCCTGATGACGGCGGCGCAGCTGACGGCGTTGTCACGGCCCCTGAGCTTTCAATCATTCCACTGACCCGGCGCTTTATCCTTGAATGGACGTCTTCAGCTCCGCCTGCCAACACATACGACGTCTATTACAGCGAGGGAGAATTTGAAACGACTGCAGAGCTTAAGGCGCAGGGCAAAAAGCTCAGAGATCAGTTAAGCCCCATCACCATCGAAGGTCTTGTTAACGGCAGAATTTACAGCGTCATTGTATCCGCGAACACGAAGAACACGATTATTGACTCTGCGGTTAGAACTGGAAAACCCGGCATTCTTCCTGCGCCGCAAAAATCGGTTAAACGCGGTGTTGGTTACGATTTTAATACGGCGTTTCCCGGCGCGCAGCAATCCCAAAGAGAACTTATAACATGGGCAGACTTTGAACTTTTGGGACCTTCGCTAAGCTGGTTTTACGATTGGGGACACAAGCCGCAGGCCAGATACATAGAAGAGGCGGCAAAGATTTACAAAGTGGAATATAAGCCGATGGCATGGAGCGATATTCTCCCGTCGGATCTGGATGATTATATGTCGCGCAACCCTGACACGCGGTTCCTTTTGGCTTTTAACGAGCCCAATCTTGTAAGCGAATGGGAATCAGCTTATCAGCTGCCTTCCGAAGCCGCCGCGAAATGGCCGCGTCTTATGAATGAAGCAAAGAAACATAATCTGAAAGTTGTATCGCCCGCGATGGCCCTGGTCGGCGATCCTCCGATTGAATGGATGGATGCCTTTCTTGCCCAGCCTGAAATTTCTTTAGACGATATGGCTGGCATTTCTATTCATTCATACATGAACGGCCCCTGCGCGTTCAGGGAAATTATTAATCGTTTTAAAAAATACGGCTTGCCTGTCTGGATGACGGAATGGTGCGCGTGGGACTGGATTGCCTGGGATTATATGTATGAAACTAAGCTTGGGCGAAAACCCGACAGGTATAATCTGCACCCGGTTCATGACGCTGATGCCATAAAGCTGGGGACAGAGTTTCAAATTTATTTCCTTAGCCAGACAGCAATGCTGATGGAACAGGATCCAATGCTCGAATATTACGCGTGGTTTATTCCAAAACGCAGCGAGCATACATATTTACAGTGGCCGTTTATGGACCTTTTAACAATCGGAAACCCGCCTGAATTGACAGCTATAGGTCTTGTCTACGCGCACATGAGCACCTGCGACAAAAGCATATGGACTCCATCAGGACAGCTTATTCAGGCAAAGGATTTTTCCGCCAACAACCTTGCGGAATGGACAGCGCATACCAACGACGGCTGGCAAAATTCCATCACCTTCCGCCCCACCGCCGACCCGCTTGGAGTGTCTGTTCTTGACGTCTGGTTTAAGGAAGTCGAACACGGTTATATGTGGGTTGAATATCAGGTGTATGCGGAGCATTCGGGATATCACGCGCTTACCATGCGCTACAGCGCGCCTGAGGATACGGCTCTTACAGTGTTTGTTGACGGAAAGGAAGCGGTAAAGACAGATTTAACAGGCGCGCAATGGCAAACCGAGGGCAATATAAACCTTGGCAATATATCACGGGGGCAGAGAACAATTCGTCTTATGGTAACAGGCGGCGCTGACAGCGATTTCGCCATTAACTGGCTGATGGTCGATTAAGGGAGGCGGATATGAAAAAATATTTTTCAATTTTTTCGGTAATTCTTTTTGTTTTGATCCTGCTCTTATCGTTTGCGTCATGCAGGGCTGCAGGCGCTAAAGAAGATTTAACTATTGGCGTAACCATATTGGACGCGGATGGAGAGCGCATCAATGTTTCACAAATAACATGTACTTTGGGCGGCGATATGCAGTTCAGATCGAGCGTAATGGGAGGGAGATCGCAAAGCGTTAAATGGAGCGTAAGCGGCGGTAATTCCGCCGATACTTCAATAGACAATAGCGGAAAATTGTCTGTCGGCGCGAGCGAACTTGCCGGCGCTATCCTGACTGTGAAAGTCACATACACAAAAGACTCAAATTTTTTCTCCACGATAGAAGTAAGATGCGTAACGCCCGGCATACCCCCCGATCCTCCGGATGATATTTCTGCAGGACCAAAATATCTCATTACGATTAATCCGGGTTTCCCCGAAGACGGCGGTACAATTACATCTGATAAAGAAACAGCTTACGCAGGCGAATTGGTAACGCTTACCATAGAACCTGCCGAAGGTTACGAACTTAGCAGTTTCAATGTTGTCGGCAATACGAAAGTAACTATTGCAAGCCTTAAAACACGGACTTTCAAAATGCCCGCAAGCAATGTCACGATAATATCAGCATGGAGGCTTGACCCGTGGGCAGGCGGCAGCGATGACTGGGTTACAAAAGACGGCGGGATCGTTTTGTATTCTAACGGTAATTTTCATCCTAATATAGAGATTCATCTGGCAGGCGGCGTTGTTTTACCTACCGGCACTACCGATTTTACAACCAATCCTAATAACGGCAACAAGGAAGATTTTGGTTTGCAGGCGGATAACGGAGGCGTAAGTCCCACAGGCGGCACAAAATCTATAAGAAGAGATTCGATGAATTTGTTTGCGGCTCCCGGATTCGAAGTAGACCTTTCCAGAGTAACCGCCATATCATTCTGGATAAAAGCTCTGCCAAGAGACAACGCGCCTGTCCTCTATGTTGAAGAGTTTGGACTTGGAAGAAACAGAAGAACCAGCAACAACAGCTACAGAGTTACGGCAATGAATACGGTTATAGGCAAAGAATGGCAAAAAGTAATAATACCGCTGCCGGCGCGCAAAGCTGTTTTTGTGGACGAACTTTTTTATGTGTGGGGAGCCAGGCATGGCGATATCTGGATTGATCAAATTGAACTAATTACAAACGAGGTCGTCAGTATGGAAATAATTATGCCTGAGCCGGAACCAATTAACGCGTACCCGTGTAATACAAAGATCAGCAGTCTGTTAAAAGGCCTTAAGTTTGAGTTCAGCTATGAAGGCATAAACGAAAAAGGCTATTTATATGATGATATTAACTTTGAACCATGGATGGGATATCCCTATACCTATAATTTTACAGGCGATGTTACAAGGCATCTTACAAGAGTAATACCCGTGCCGGGCGGAAGCAGTTTTGAATTAACCGTTAGTTTGGACAGCATAAGTAAATCAAAGAGCATACAAATCGACGAGTTAACAGACTGGATGTTCAGCGACTTTGAATATTACTATACGGAAAGCGGTTTCTGGTTCTGGGGTTCAGGCCAGTGGAGCGGATTCGGCTGGGCGGAAAGACCTGACGCCAATAACCGAAAGTACGCCATGCAATGCGGAATTAATAATGAATGGATGGGCATGGGAAGAAAGGGGCAGAACTGGGACTTTACGCCTTTTAAAAGTATAGCTTTCTGGTTCGCGGTAGATTCAAATGTTTCTGTACCCGCTCCGACAGAGGCTAATCCTGACGCGAGAACGGGAATAAGAGTTCGCAGCGAAAGCGGTTATAAGTTTGGGCTTGAAACGGGTAAAGAGGGCACGCCGTCCTACAAGCTGTTTCTTTCCCCGGAATTGAGCGTTTCGGAGGTAAACACTTTTGAACGGTTTGTTTTTAACATGAACGAATTTATTTCAGACGACGCGGAAATGACTCCGATAACCTCTGCTGATCTTTCGGCAGTAAGCGGCTGGAGAATAGTTTGTTCGGACAAAAAAAATCTTTCTTATACGGACGATAACGGTACGCATGAAGGCATTGATGAATGGCCCAATATCGCGGAAATATACGCGCTGATTGAATAGCGCAATCAGCGCCTGACGATAGCAGCTAACGTTTTCCCGCAGCACTCGGTCTTTTGTCTCTGCGGGAAATTCTTCGATTAATCTCCGCCAAGCTGCCCGCAGGCGCCCATAATTCGCTGTCCTTTGTGCAGGCGCATTGTAGTTTTTAGTCCGAAACTTTCAAGCAGTTTTACAAATTCCGACGTCTCTTTTTTTGACGGCTCGCAGAGAGGTTTGTCTTCAAAAACAAAACCTGAGACAGGGTTCCATGGTATTATGTTAACGACGGTATCAAGCCCCTTCGCGAACTCAGCGATTGATTTCGCGTCTTTATCACGGGTATTGATTCCTCCAAGCAACGGAATTTCGAGAGTGACGCGCCCGCCGCCGTTATCCTGAAAAAGTTTAAGCGCCTGATGTACCTTACTAAGAGGATTGCTCTTTGTTACCGGCATAAGTTTTTTACGCAAGTCTTCATCGCCTGTTGTCAGCGAAAGCGCGAGCCTCGCAAAAGGCTCTTTTGCCATTTCAAACAACCCCTCACAAATCCCGCAGGTAGAAACAGTAATCCTCCGCCTCGAAAAATTAAGCCCGCTCTTATCATTAAAATAATCAACCGCCCTTCTTAAATTATCCAAATTAAAAAAAGGTTCCCCCATCCCCATCACAACAATGTTATCAATAACATGCTCTTTAAACCTTCTATCTTCTCCTTTTTCTTCCCCCGTGTCCTCTGTGCCCTCTGTGCCTCCGTGTGAATCCCTTTCAACTACCCGTCTAAGATGCAAATACTGTTCAACAATTTCTGTGCACTCAAGATTGCGCTTAAATCCCAAAGAGCCCGTCCTGCAAAAAACACACCCCGCAGGGCAGCCGGCCTGAGTTGAAATGCAGGCAGTAAGCCGTTTTTTTCCGTCGCTTAACAGAACAGCTTCAATCTTAAAACCGTCATGCAGGGTAATAACGATTTTTTTTGTGCCGGTGTCTTCATGGCAGGCCGTTACGCTGCCGGAGAAAACCGTGAATTGTTCCTGTAATTGTTTTTGAAGGGAGGCGGGAATATCGGTCATCTGCTCAAAATCTGAAACGCCGCGGACTATCCATTTATAAATTTGTTTTACGCGGAAGGAGGGCAGAGAAGCAAGGTACGGCTCAATTTCAGAAAGCGTTAGTCCTGCAAGCGGCTGTTTCATTTAATGTTTTCAATCATTTCAGAGATCAACTGGTTCTTTAAACCGTGTCTTTGATAGTTTTCCAGAGAAGAAAGCGCCGACCGTTTATCTCCCATTTTCAGATAACAATCGGCAAGTTCCGCGTATAAACGGCTGTTTTTATTGTCCTGATGAATTAAATTTTTAATTGATACTATAGCTTCGTCGAATTTTCCCTGTAATTTGGCGAGGAGGGCAAGTCCCATTACGGCATACGTGTCAAATTCAACGTTTAAAGCTCTTTCGTAGAAATCTTTTGCTGTTTCGTAATCGTTTAAGTTACGGCAGGCGTCTCCCGCGCGGGTTAAAATCATTTTGTTCTTCGGATCCTGAACAAGGATGCGGTTCCAGTATTCAAGGGATTTTTCAAAAAGATTTAAACCGCGGTAGCAGTCGGCAAGGCCGAACAGAGCGTAGAAATTTTGTTTGTCCCTGTTAAGCGCAGTTTCAAAATAGGGGAAAACAAAA
>Ga0209755_10008156_pt1 | contig 11251 bp, 6 predicted proteins | sample TergutCo191P1_FD_187301 | JGI IMG/M metagenome (GOLD analysis project Ga0209755, IMG submission 187301) | Cornitermes sp. P1 segment gut microbial communities from Petit-Saut dam, French Guiana - Co191P1 (SPAdes) (version 2) | ecosystem: Host-associated > Arthropoda: Insects > Digestive system >... | reverse complement strand
AAGAAAATACATACAAACATACACACAATGTAAAAATAACCAATAATTAATGTAAAAATAACCGATGTAAATTCAATGTAAATAGCATGTAGTGTTACTGAGTGTAATGTAATGGAGCATGCGAATAAATATAATATAAAAAAAAAAATACATACATACATACATACATACATACATGCATACATATTCATTCCACTGATCCAGTTTCTGCATCATTTGCATCTGAATATGGAACATGTCAATAAATATCAGACAACACAAGACACATAAAAAGGAATACCTTTACAAGATAAGACAGTAAAACAAAACCAAACTCACACATTCACAGCAGTAAGCTATATTATTACTCCAGTTCATCATTCACAATGGAACAGTTTCTTGCATAAGGCTTATTCTAATGACATTTAAAATATTTCAAAACTCTAGTTATAAAATTTACACATAATTGATATAAAAGCATTTACTACTGAGGTAGTCAGTCGTAAAAGTAATTTTGTACTTTATATATTGTCTTTGTCCATCTTGCATTCTAAAAATTCAGTAATTGAATAAAAAGAATGAATAATAAGGTATCTTTTTAAATTTCATTTTTGGCCATGCAAATGATCTTTATTTGTGTTTATATAACCAACTATTTTCACTTTTTTACTATGTTTACTATGTTTTACGTGCAACACGAAAAATGTTTACCTTCAGTAACTAAAAACTATGAACTATATTACTCCCTGAAGATAGTCAACTAAGACCGAAACATGTCGGAGTCTTTTTAAAAAATTGGTTTTAACCAAAGTGATTGTTTTTAAAGTTTTAAGTTTTTAAAAACTTAAAAACATAGTGATAAAGTGCAAATAGTTGGTTATATAAGCACAAATATGGTATCTGCATAGCTTGTTTTTTTAATATTTTCCTGTCAGTTCTATAACTCTGCATGTTGCTTGGAAGGCTGTTAAAGATTTTGACCCCAGAGGGCTGAATAAATGTTTGTTTACTGAACAGGTTAAATTAAAGCACGACATGTGCTATGGTGAATTTATATTAAAAAATATAAAGATTGAAAGAATGTAACTTTGTAGCCTTTCTAGAGAATATGGTAAGGAAAAACTGTGTTTATTGGTCTCAAGTGTTCTCTTTCGACTGGGAAATGGAGCAGCAGAATTCTATGATGTGGCTGTGAAAACTTAACACTTACTGCAAAGTATTTTGCCTGTTACACACAGCCGAACACAGTGCTTAATTCATTCTAGTTTTCATAATGCAGCAATAATGTGTTAAGTAGTGAACCTTAACTTGCACCTACTTTGAAATGCTGGCATGGTGTTGTCATATGTAAAGAACTTATGTTTAATTGATTGATGATAAAAGGTTTAAATTCAGTAAGTCCATGTAATTGGAGGTTAGCCACTGTGTGCTGTTTCATCTTGGCTTTCAAACGTTGCTGCAGAATAGTATGTGTGCAACAAGGTTACTTGCTCCCTGGGCTTTGTACATCCTCTTGCATTAACCTTTTGCCGCCGGAATTATTTTTTAAATTTTAGCACACCCTGTATATAAAATGTGAATAATACAGGAACTAAACAAGTTAGAATTATGAAACAAACAGCATTTTGAAGAGAAAAAAAACGGAGAGTATATACTATGTTTAAAATATTCGGTACCTATATCTGTTGAACAAATATATAAAATGCAACTTTGGAGGTTAGCGGTGCGGTACATCAACTATAGTTGACATTAGGCGTCTAAAGGTTAAAAATGACAGTAAGTTGGAAACATGCGGGAAGTTAATATCAAGATGGATCATCAGGAAGTGGGATGTGGGCGTATGGATTGGATCGAGGTGACTCAGGATAGGGACAGGTGGCTGGCACTTGTGACTCCGGTAATGAACATTCAGATTCTGTAAAATTTCTTGACTGTCTGCAAACCAGTTAGCTTCTCAAGAAGGACTCTGCTCCATGGAGTAAGTAAGTAAGGAAAGAAACATTCGTGAAAATGGACCTGCTTCCACCGTCACTTGAGAGGATGCGGAGTTACCTGCTCACTTGGGCGTGACAGAAGGAGCCGTTCTCAACTACTGGTCCAGCCAGCGAGGATACACTTTTCTGTCAGACTCAGTTCAATATGTGTCTCCCACTCTTTCACACCATAATGGAAACAGACACAATCTCAAACTGTTGTCGTTTTCATGGAACGTGAAACATCTGACAGACAGTATAAACCAAGGAACTGGTACGAAACCTAGTATTCCATCATGTGAATCCTTCAAAAATGTGTAATATGTGTGAGAATTATTTTCTTTTACTTCTTTTTCTCTTCTTTTACTTAGTTTTTTAGTTTCCTATTTATGTATTTACTCTTACTTACTGAAACAAACACAGGCAGGGTTTTCTACAAGTATATTAAAACTTACACAGTGAGGCAACTTCCACCTCATTTACCCCAAGCCCTGTTTGAACATGCATCTTTATAGGTTGAAATGTCCACGGCTGTGAAAATTTATACAGTTGAACTCAGTTATAATGTCATGAAAGGGACTGAATATTTTGTGTCCATAAAAACAAGTGTTGTTCTAACCAAGTACTGTCATGTTGTGGTTGAAAGTGACAAACGGTTGGTACCACAGAGTAAGTGATGCTATTGACAAGGTGTCCCTTAAACCACTTGAGTTATAACTGGGTGTGCCAGTACTTTAGTATGGTTCTATGATACCTTCAGTAGTTTGTGATTATAACAAATATATGTATCGTGATTTGCAGCAGTGTATGGTAATTGCGTTTAAAAAATTATCAGTCATGTGAAGTTCCTCTTTCAGGTATTTTTTACTTTCTGAATGCATTTGAGTGATATTGGTCTGTGAGACCAAATTATACCTTCTGGAATATGGTGTTCATGAGTACAAGAGATACTGCATTGACATAGTGATTAAAGTATACAGTTCGGAATGAAAATGTATCTTTATATCCGACAAATATTCATTCTGCATTCATTCATTTTCTCCTTTAGTTGCTATGTGGAATGTACAGCATTCATGAAGGCAACACGTATTACTGTAGTTCATTTACACAGCATAATGGCACACACTCACTCACACACAAGCACGTGCATACACATACATGTGCATGTGCACATACACACACACACACACTCAAATATGTTTATTCAAGAACTGGATTATGTAGTGTTAAAGAATATTTCTTATGTAGAAATTGAAAATAATATTAAAATGTATATTATTTACACTTTGAACATCACTGCCTCTCACCTCATGGAAGTAAATTACTGTATGAAGAATGTATCAATGTTTTGAAATTAATGCAACATTACTGGACAGACAAGTGGTTACTTTAACAGAAAGTGTAACTGTGAGTATGCAGGTTGGACAAAGTGCACAGTGCTCTCTAGATGTACACAAAACTTCTGTGTTAATCACAGAAGTGTTGTACCAGTACTTCTCTGCAAAGCAAATACGTAGTCACACTCCCTGTGACTTGTAAGAAGTCTAAATGTGTACCTACACACATAATATGAACATATGCATGCACAGAGAAGTGTTGCTGAATAAACAGTGTCATCATCCTGGGCCCAGGTGACAAAGAAGTGCAGTCGGGAAGTGCCCTTGTACTGAGAAAACTGTCCCAGAATACTTTCAATGTGAAATGGATTTTAAATCCTCTGCTGCTTCATACATAAATAAAATTCAATGCACAAACATTCATGCATAAGACATGTTTAATGAAACTCTTGTGGTTACATTTAAGGCCAGATTATAGGTAAAATGAACAAATAACAATATAATTTTTAGTCCCTTTTAAGTGGTAGAGCCATAACCTACCCATATTGTAGCATGTATTTAAATTTGCCATAAGGAAAAGTAGAACTTTAACATCTATAGGTCTGTGCATTGCTAATATATTCTCAAAGTACAACCAACAAGATTTGAATTTTCACAATTTATTTATTTCTCTAAGACACTCTACAGGTTTCAGACGGTTTTTCTGTCCATCATAAGGAGCTCAGAACTGCACATACAGCGTCAGGCATTTGTCAGACCATTATTGCTACCTGCTGCTGGCCTGGTTGGGATGGAACTGCAGTTCCATCCCGACCAGGCTAGCAACAGGTAGCAGTAACAGTCTGACAAATGCCTGAAGCTGTATGTGTAGTTTTGAGCTCCTGATGATGGACGGAAAAACCGTCTGAAACATGTAGAGAGTCTTACAGAAATAAATAAATTGTGAAAAGTCACATCTTGTTGGTTGTACTTTGAGAAATGCAGAACATTTACAGTATACGATCTACATAAATCTAACTTTCAAACACTTTATTTGAAGCACCATACTTTTTGATGTATAACTATCCCGAGACTTCGCTAAACTTTATTGTGGCAATGGTTCCAGTTCAAGCAAACTAAATGCAATTAAGACAAAATTTCAAATGTTTTTAGAGTACACATAGACTCAGAGACTAAACAGATTTGTTGATACATCACAGAATCTCAACTTTTTCAGTCAATAAAACATTATCTCCCTGGCTTGTACTTTGCCTTGGTTTTGCTTGTTCTCTGGTAACAGTATTCTTGCAGGTAGGTTATGAGTCACAAAAATTTATAATCACATGTGGGCTAACTTTTGTCACCACAACATGAACAGTGACATGACAGTGTAGTTTTAAAACTTTTAATTCACCTCTGCAATGTTAAACAATAATTTCTAATATAGAAAACAAAATGTTTTAACGTTTTTCTAATGGCCATCAGTTTCCAAATTGGCAAAAACCATTTTGAGCACACTGCAAAGGAGGTGGAGTCTCACTCTAATTTCACCAGCTAAAGTGAAACAAATGTGAACGTTCTCTTCTAAAATAAGGTTTTCCTTGATCAGTATTGATATTTACAATAGTAGAATGACATCTACTGCCTTCCAGTCGAGTTGAGACTGCCAGAGTAAAATATTATTTGATATACTGAGTTTTATACTGTGTGAACACACATCAATGTCTTCAGTCAGTCACTGTTTTATCTTGTTCTGTACCTTTATCATGCTTCAATTTAAATTGTTCTTCTCATTGGTTTTGCATACTGTTGCTATTAAAAACTATTTCTTAAGTTAAGAAATGCAATTTTATAATTAACAGTTTGTACAGATTGAACTCAGTTGGGTCAGTCAGTCCTCTTTCAACAATGCCGTGAATTCTAGATTACTGGCTGGCACAAAAGTTACTTGATATCAATGTCAAGTGTCTTTTGTACCACCCTCTATGTTAATTTCAGTTTACAGGCAAAGTAGCAGTAGTTATGCATAATATATTATGCACCGTCAATACACAACATACATCAAACAAGATGCAATAATTACAATTAGGTGATATTTGGCTACATGTTTCGGCCGTGACCGGCCATCTTCAGGACAACTAAGAACAACAATTAAGGTACAGTAAAAAATATCACTCAATGGGATCTCATTTCGTTCACATTAAACCTTGATAAAATATGAAAATTCTTACTTAAGATTATAATAGTGAATAGTAGAGTAGAATGGTAAAACTAAAACTAAAACTAAAACTAAACTTAGTTTTATCAATCTACTATACTATTCACTGTTTTAATCTTAAGTAAGAATTTTCATATTTTATCAAGGTTTAATGTGAACGAAATGAGATCCCATTGAGTGATATTTTTACTGTACCTTAATTGTTGTTCTTAGTTGGCATGAAGATGGCCGGTCACGGCTGAAACATGTAGCCATATATCACCTAATTGTAATTATTGCATCTTGTTTGATGTATGTTGTGTATTGACAGTGCATAATATATAATACGGATTTGATAATACACAAAGGGATGGCCTCTCAAAAAAAAAAAAAATTAACAGTAGTTCACTTAGTGTAGGTTACAAATGTTTTATTTAGTCAGGTTTGATAATTACCGTAAATATTGTTGCTAGGATGCTTTAGTTGAATGTACTTGACAGCTGTTCAACTTTCTAACTTAAAGTTTATTAGTCCAGCATTGCTGCTGCAGGTGACTGTGACAAATTTTCACTCTGCAATGTATCTGTGTGGGAAGCCTTATGGAAACACAAAGCGAGAATACAATATACCTTGTGAAGAACAAGTGTGTTACCAGCCACCACGGTGCACACAACACAGTCCCTCCTATAATCCTTCATATCATAATGTTTCTAGAGGTGCTGTGCATTATAATACTTCAAGCGGGTTTCAATCATGTTGAGATTCTTAAGTACACAAAAGCAGCTGTATAATGAATGTCACATGAATATCAGTTCAGCCTCAACAGGTTTTTGGTGGGACACGTCTGTACGTGCGTCGGTGCATCGTATCAATGCTCTCCAAGTACCACGTTCCAGGGAACAACACATCTGGTGAAGCCAGTGGTGTGTATGGTGCTGCAATACACAGATTATGAGGTGATAAAATCATTATTCTATTTAGCAATACTGCATTAGGTTTTACAACAAACTCAGAGATAAACAAATGGCAGGAAAACTGGTAAACTACAAAGGAGATGGTCCTTGTACAACATTTTCACTTTGAAAGAAAATTAATTTCAGTTAGTTAAATTCTTCTACCTTAGAAATGTGAACAAGAAAGGTTTAGTAAGGAACTGTTAATTACTTAAGGTAGCGATATCACAAGTTCTTACTGGTAATAAAATTCTGATTGAAATCTGGTACAAGGAACAGAAATTTTCAACATCCTTGGTGTATGAAAACACTGAAGTAGAAAGTGTCAAACATGATGGGACACAAGTGTCTGAATGAGGTTACTTAAAACATCATTTTTCATACTGATTCAAAACATAGGAGCCTATAACCTTACCATTGTGATGATTCTGTTCACGTGTCTCCATAATGTGTGCAAACTCTTCTGGAGACACTTTTGTACGTTGACCCAGTAGTTCTTTAATGTGTGAAACACTGTCAATAAGTCGACTCAAAGGAGACCCAGGTGTGGCATCGGATGAGATACGCAGAGAGTACATGGAGGAGCAGAGCCCAGAGCCATAAGAAAACAAACCCACGCGTTTGCCTGCTAGCTCATGGATGTCTCTGCTGCAAACAGATATTCCCTCATTAATGAAAATAGAAGTGTATAAGTAACACAGTGATTAAAGACAGGGTGTTGAAGAGGGAATTTGATTTAGGGGAAGAAAGGAACAGTGACTGGAAAAAATTGCATAGTGGGTTTGAAAATTTGTATCTTCACCATAAATCTTTAGGATAATCAAGTAAAGGAGAAGAGATAAAGGGTGCATATAACATGCATGGGAGAGATGAATAATTTATGCAAAAGTCTGGTCAGAAAAACTGAAAGGAAGAGCCTTCTTGAAATATCTAGGCGCAGATGGGGAGTTAACTTGGTCCATTAGGGGCGAAGAAGTGGTATTATGGAAGCTTATGGACTACTGGATAGTGGAGAAAGAGACTGTATATGAAGATTGTGATCATGTAGTCACATGGATGAAGGATTATGTGGAGAGCTCCGTTATAATGGAATGGTGAAGGAGTTGGATAGATCGTTTATGGTACCTGTTTCCCTGAAAACCTGGGAATGGACACAAAGTCACAACAACTGTCTAACTTAATGGCATACATTGCATATCCTCATCATACATTGCATGTCCTCATCATACATTGCATGTCCTCATCATACAAAGAATCCTATTTCCGATCTTCAGCCAGTGTGACCTCTGAGTGGCCATCAGCTATGACATAACAAAGGGCTGATAATTCTGACAGGGGTGCTAGCTGGTCTTCCACAATATTGACTTCTTGTCCGAAAGATTGCCGGAAATTTCTTAGCATTCTGCATGGGCAAGGAAAGACTTTCAAAACAGTGGATATGATGCATGAATAGCACGCCACCATTTCTGTCTTATTCAGGAACTAGAGCAGTATACAGGAATTGTTACTCCACTGTCCTTGTCTTGAGCAGTGCCAACATGATTCATAAATGTTCTGCTCCAACATTTGCCAGTTATTCAGTCACAACTTAAGTATCCAGTCCATCCATAAGAGTTATAGTTGTTGTGGGGCATTCTGTTTGAAAATAGGATAGGACAGGGCTGCAATTTGTCATAAGTCCCAGTATTCTTGAAGTTTGCATGTTTACATGTTATATATATATATATATATATATATATATAGGGGTAATTTCACAATGTCACAGTGCACTTAGGTACAATATCATAAGTGCTCAAATTGCCATCCTTCGTTATTTACACATATAACACAAGAATAAACTGTGTGTTTCGCATACTAACAACTGTAAACCTACTTTTGCCCACCCCGGTATATACATATATCTTTATTTTATATCCTTATTGTTGCACCGTGCATATCATCGAATTATTTAATTAGTATACCAACTGATGCACATACATAAAAATTCCACATTAAAACATTAAAATTGCTCCAACATGTTTCGATCCTAAGATCATCATCAGGGAGCTATACTTTCCTCGCTAAAGTCATTATTAAAATTAGTCACTGATTAATTTCGTTGTACAAACAGGGTGTTGTGGCAGCATGTCTTATTGTGCAATGTTATGTTGTCGCGAGTGCACGACTACAGGTGTGCGTTCTGTGTTCTGCTGTGTGATATACTAATTAAATACTTTATTTTATAATTTACAGTGGTGCATCACACACACATTTGGTCTCTGCAGGTCATATTACATCTTATTTGACTTATGCTACAAGAGCAGCCCAGTCAATTGAAGGACCAAAAACTTGACTATCAAATTTGTCTTTTATATTTTCTGGAGGGTCTTGTCTTGCCCTGTGTTGCATATGTCTGTGTTTTCATGATACTCTATTACTGCAGCTTGTTGCCTGCATGATTCTCTAGTAAACATATTACATTTTGTCCTACACATATGGCAGTGTGAAAACAAAATGCAAATTACAAATTGGTGTGCCTTTGTTTTTCTACAGTACAGTCTACATATACACTGATCACCTTTCAACTGACCAGTTTCTTGCATTAGTTTTGTATAAGAAGTAAATAACATAAACTGCAGTAATTTAAGATAAAAATGGAAACAGACTTACCTAACAATATTCTTACCTAATTAGAAGTGACACTAGACATCCATACAGAGATGAAGTATACGTGTTTCCCACTTGGTAAGCTACCAAGAGAGAAGGCTTTGTTTTCTCTTCAAATGTGCTTTTACTGTATTCCATAAATGCCTTTTCAATATCACGATTGAAATACGTGTCTTCCAGATTCACATTACTGAAAACAAAATGGATACAGGATGATATATTATTCAACTATATGGAATGTAAGAATTTTAGCACCACTGTCTTGTGGGATGTGGTGACATTTTATCCACTAGAATGTAGTGAGTTTCCAGCACAGTGTACTGCCTGTATCTTCAGAGTCTTCAGGTTAAAACTCAGAAAGTAATGGCAGGATGACCATTGGAAACATCATTCAGTTTCTACAAGATTACACGGAGACTCAACCCAGGAGACAGTGCACTGCAAGCCACTGTTTGTTCACCATAATTTGTGGCACTGTGGTCATATTACACTGAAATACTCTCTAATAGGAATCTTCTGTCCACAGACTTTCATGGCACTAAATAAAGGTGGCACTGTATCATGGGTTGACTGTGTGTCTGTGGGTGTGTATATAAATATATGTGTATGCATATGTGTTTATATGCACATATATATATATATATATACACATACATACATACATACATTTATTTATTTATTTAGACAAGAGTATTATTAAATAGCATGATATATTACTTCTCTATTAGTCCAAATGACTTTTAGATTTGTGTTGGTTTTGTTTCACCTTGTATATGTTATTGAAATTAGAATTTGGAAAATTTCTATTATTGAGATTTGAATATGGATTTATAATAAGAGGCTTATTGTTTAAAATAATACATATGTTACATAGAGGCCTACAACAAAACAGAAAGGGATCTGGCATTTCACATCAACATTAGAGGTGACACTGTAATGTACAGATTTACTCAAATAAACCTGACATCAACGAAGGATCCTGCATAGAACAATAAGTAAAATTATATATTGGATCGATGGCCATAGCCTTGAAAACTCATAATGAAAAGAAATTTAAATTTTCATATCTAGTAATCAAAAGCAATATACTTTGAGTAGCTGAACTCATTGCTAAACCAAGTACATCAATAAATGATGATAATTAAGATTTATGGACTACTGTTTAGATGTGGCAACTTATGCAAGGCAATGAAATTTTAAAATATTTATTCTGTTGTACATACCTGAAGTGTTCAAGTTCAGGGTATTTAAGAGAGCGTTCCTTTTCTGGTAGCTTCACAAAGTCATTAAGAACAAGTCTAGCTAGAGATTTCTGAACTAGCTTGCAGTAGGGAGTGTGAAACAGAACTATATCCAAGTACTTGAGATCAATAAGTTGATTTTCAGATCCTGGTAACAAGAGAATGACAGTCCACATTTTTATTTTGTTCTTTGTATAATGTGTTGTTCTATATTATGAATTTCTTTCCTGTCTGAAAAAAAGGAGCATGTTTGAAATTAACATTGCAACCCTGGCTAATTGCCTATAATTCAAAGCACCACCAGAGTGTGTCTGTAGTTAGATACTATGGGTTTCAAGGAACTGTACATTTTATTTAACTGACTCTCTGCACTTTTATCACTTATACTTGTGGATTTTCAGTAAATTATTATTGTTACATTAAAAAATGTGCCAGTTCTACACTCCTGATGAGTGTACCCTGTTATATCATGTAGTGTGTCACATTAAGAAGTTAATTTTACAAGTGAATCTTGCAATATTTTATCTTAAAGTAAATGGTTTAGTAAAATATTATGGACAAATCTTATGTTTATTGTACCGTGCATCATCTTGATAGTTGGATAAAGATAGACCAACTTCATGTCACTTGCTTTATTATTTCACTATTTACTGCTCAACATGTTTCGAATGTACTAACATTCGAAACATGTTGAGCAGTAAATAGTGAAATAATAAAGCAAGTGACATCAAGTTGGTCTATCTTTATTCAACTATTATGGACAAAGTTTTCACGTTATTTCTGAGGGCCACATCGGAAGGTTGCTGAGCCTACAGTTGGCCAAACCTGCCCTACAGCAAGTTGTATGTAAAATTAGGAGTAGGAGGCAAAGAACAGATATAGGGAAATATTCTTTTCTAAATAGGACCATCCAACACTGGAACCAGTTACCGGCAGAAGTGTTAGG
>Ga0209755_10008155_pt1 | contig 11251 bp, 7 predicted proteins | sample TergutCo191P1_FD_187301 | JGI IMG/M metagenome (GOLD analysis project Ga0209755, IMG submission 187301) | Cornitermes sp. P1 segment gut microbial communities from Petit-Saut dam, French Guiana - Co191P1 (SPAdes) (version 2) | ecosystem: Host-associated > Arthropoda: Insects > Digestive system >... | reverse complement strand
CAGCCTTCACGGGCGCAAGCCATTTTCCCTAAACCGTCTTCCTCACAGGTTGGCTCAATTTCTACTTCGCCGTCAACCGCCTGCATGTCGTGCGCATCGGGGTCGATGTCAATATCTTGCGTCTCGATGTGAGTCGCGTCCTGCTCGCAGGTGCGCGTTTGCAAGCCTTTCGTCACACAAGTCGCGGCTGTGGTTACTTCCCACTCACCCCATGTGTGGGTGTGGGTTGTTGTGTTGCTGCCGTCAGGCTCTTTACAGCCGATGAGGACAAGTCCGATTACGATTACGGCAATAAACCATATCTTGTTTTTTTTCATCATTGAAAAATCTCCTTAATTTGAATCGCGCAGCAATGTTTTAAAACAATGTTTTTTAACATTGCCAATCAGCCGGATCCATTCTTATATACGGGTAAAAATAACCCATGATTCCGAAAATGTGTATGTTGTTTTGCTCATATTTTCAAAAAAAGAAGATTTTTTCTTCGAGCTGAGGGGTTTAAGACCTTCTGCACGCTTTCGCGTGCGAGCTTTAGGGAGTTCTTGGGCATTGAACCCGAGTCCGATACCTCATGAGAACTTAAAGATACCCTGCGCCCGGACAGACGGCTTTTCTGTCCGGACGAAGAGTTTTCTAACCTTTCACTTTGGAACGTAGCGTTTTGCGCTGTTTGGTTTTCCCGGTGTGGCGCTGCTTGACGCTGTTATGTACCAGTCTGATTTGGTGCCGGTATTTGCTTTAGTTTCATCGCGGCAAATAGTTCGTGTGTTTGTTGTGCCTGTGCTGTTGACAGCTTCCGAGGGACCGGGAATTTGTCCGTCAGAAGATTTCCATGCGTCATTGTTGAATAATAGTTCGGCGGCTTCGGCAAGATAATCCTTACCCCACCAATCTCCGCTTTGACTTGATACTAAAACGGCGCTGAGTATTTTATCATCCTGATCCAGTACATAAATTATTGCCGCCTCTTTGTGTATGCGTTTTGTATTTCCTTCAACCCAGAAATCTCTTGCTGTCGGCATCGCGTTTGCGCCGCTTGATTCATCGAGCTTAGAGCTCAATTCATCCTTACAGTTTTCTTCAACTGTTCTTAAATGAAGCACCACATACTCATCCTTTTTTACTTCCGCAGGTTTGAATTCGTAGATTGTCTCTTTGCTTGCGGCGGAATTCCCCATGATTACCACACGCATCGCGCCCAGATTACCGCCTGATTTCATTTTGAATTCGATGAATTCGGTTTTTGGTTTGGAATACTCTGTGCATAATTCATTGATGATTAATTCCGGCATTCTGTTGTTTCTGGAACGGAAAGAGACAAGCACATTGATCGTGTTGTTCTTTTCGTCTTGCGCAAGCAGATCGGCTGTAAGAAGAATGCCCGGCGCGATTCCTTCTTCCATCTTGACTCTTACAACGCTGCCGTTTTCTACCGAGGCAACAGCAATGTCAGGCTCAAACTTCAACTGCTTGACTGTTACCTCTCGGGAGAATTCAAACTCGACCTCGTCTTCCGATACCGCCCTTGTCCCGTTGAAGAGCAGCGCCTGCGAACTGCCTCCAAACATCGCCGAGACCCCTTGGTCTCCGGTTGTGCAGGAAGCAAGCGCGGCGCACACTAAGCAAGCGCAGACTCCCAGCAGCAAACAATAGTTTTTTTTCATAAAAACCTCCACCTATATATGGCGCGCAGATGCGCGGCGCTTGACCGAAAAAGCGGATTTTTTCAATTATTTTGAAGATTTTCGCTGTTAGTTTGATATGAGTGAAGCTTACTGTTCACTATTCATTGTTCTTTGTTCTCTGCTCATTGTTCATTGTTTCCCGCTATAGACAAAAATGTGATAAAATGCTATTTTATTATAATATATCAATTACAGAGGAAGAAAATGGCTAAAAAAGATAAAAAAAATGCGGATCATGAGAGAGAATCGATAGGCGAGGGCGTTTCCAAAAAATTTAAGCAAAGTCCTGCGCTTTATATTGGGTCTGTCGCTATCCTCATTCTTGTTGTTGTGACCTTTGTGGGCGGCGATTTGCTTTCAGGCGGCGGTTTTGGAGGCAATAGAGGAGACCTCACATTTGGTTATTATGATAAAGTCCCTATCTCATGGGTGCCCGGAAATATGTTCTCTCAATATGTTGATCGGGTTGTTCAGTATTACCGTTCTCAGGGGCTGGATGCCAATGATTTTAGATTTGAGTCTCAAGTCTGGCGGCAGGCTTATGACGCGACTGTCGTTCATACGGCAATTCTTAGGATAATGAATAAATCAAAATACGTTGTTCCCGGCAGAACAGTCGATAGAAATGTCGCGAAGCTTCCGCACTTTCAGGATAACGGGCGTTTTTCTCAGGCTCTGTACAGGCAAATGTCGGATTCGCAGCGCAGCAGTCTTTGGAAACAGACTCAGGACGACATGAAAAAAATGGCTTTTTATAACGATACGTTCGGCACTTTAATAACTTCATCAGAATCTGATTTTATAGCTGAGATGGCGTCAACAACAAGAAGTTTCGATGTTGTTTCATTCAAAGTTGATGATTATCCGTTATCTGAATATATTTCTTTTGCGCGGGAAAACGCCAAGCTCTTCAATTCGATTCACCTGTCGGTAATTTCCATAAACAGCGAGAAGGAAGCGCAGCGAATTCTTGCTTCCATAAAAGACGGAACTATGCTTTTTGAAGACGCTGCAAGGGCTCAATCGCAGGATATGTATGCCGACAGGGGAGGGGATATGGGAAGCCGTTCCTTCCATGAGCTTGAGCAGGACATTCCCGGCGAAGCGGATCGTGAAGCGGTTTTCAGTCTTGAAAAAGGAGCGTTAAGCGGCATTATCAGCAACGGCAGCCAATGGTCTTTTTACAGAATAGAAGAGGAAAAAGCAGAAGCTGATTTTGATGATGAAGCTGTCATGGAAAAAGTGCGGACATACGTTGGAAGTTTCAGAAGAGGTTTAATGGAAGACTGGGCTTTTAATCAGGCTAAAACATTTATCGAAGAAGCAAAACAGACAGATTTTGCCGCCGCGGCGCGAGCCCGTCTTCTTGACAAACAGAGTTTCGGTCCTCTTCCCATCAATTACGGCGGAGTTGATCTCTTTACTACTCTGGAATCATTTACAATACCCGGCTTAACTTCGCAGGATCTTGGAAGCATTGCACGTAACGAAGACTTCTGGAAAACGGCGTATTCTGCCGAAATAAACACCCCCTCAGATCCGCTTGTTCAGGGAAACAATGTTCTGGTTTTTCTTCCGACAGCGGAGGAAAAGGCAGATGAAAGCAGCGTAGAAAATATTTCATCAATGTACTCATCATACTGGGTAAACGGCAATACTGAGCAATCGCTTAACACCTATTTTTTGAACAGCGATAAAATGGAAGATAATTTTTGGGATGTTTATTTCCGCGTCTTTAATCCTTAATGTACCATGAAGGGAGAGCCCTTCACTAAAAACGGAAAGACGCTTCTTTCCGGCATTGATCCGATCCGCCGCGCAGAGCGCACGGCGGATTCTGTCTCTTTAACCGGTAGAACCCTTTATTTTTGCCCGTCTCCTCTTTACGGTTACGGTCTTGAGCGTTTTCTTTCCCGCCTTGAAGAGCAGGCTCCCGATTCCGCGGTATTGTGCGTTGAAGCCGATACAGAGTTGTATGCGCTTTCTGTTGACAACATTCCCCCTTCAATTACTCAAAATAAAAAGTTTCACCTAACAAATATTTCAAACGAAGCCGCTCTTGCTTTCTTTGTCCGCGAAACATGGGGGGCATCGGCGTTCCGCAGAATTGAAACTTTGCGGCTGACAGGCGGCTATCAGCTTTTTCCTGAGTTATACGCATCTCTTTGCGATACGCTTCAAAAAGAAATCGCTTCAGACTGGAGCAACGCGCTTACTCTTGCAAAATTAGGAAGGCTTTACATACGCAACTTTTTCCGTAACCTTGCTTTTTTTGAACAGTATCAGTCAATCTCGAATTTGTCTTTCGGTGACGCGCCGGTATTAGTACTTGGAGCCGGTCCGTCGCTTGATCAGTTAACAGAGAACAATGAGCAGAGAACAAAGAATAAAGAACAAAGAACAGAGAATAAAGAACAATTAACAGAGAGCAGAGAACAGTTGGCTTTTAAACTTAGAAGTCCGGAGAATCGATCTTTTAAAATTGTTTGTGTTGATACTTGTCTTGGAGCTTTAAAAGACAGAGGTATTGTTCCTGATTTGGTTGTAATTCTTGAGAGCCAGCATTGGAACTTGCGTGATTTTTCCGGGTGTAAGGGTTGGAATGTTCCCGCCGCGATTGATCTGTCGGCGCTTCCGGCATCAGCAAGAGCGCTTAACAGCGCATTAGGTGAAGATTCCCGCGAACGCGGTTATTTTTTCTTTACTCCATGGACGGCTCTGCGGGTTTTTGATCGATTAAGAGAAGCGGGACTCCTTCCGGCTTCAATTCCGCCTTTAGGATCAGTCGGCTTAACCGCTGTTGAAATAGCCTGCCGTCTCACAAGAGGTAAAATAATTCTTTGCGGACTGGATTTTTCTTTTACTCAGGATAAGTATCACGCGCGCGGAACGCCGGGGCATCGCAGCCGTCTTAATTCGCAGACGCGGCTTAAGAGTATCGCAAACACTCAGGCTTTTGCTGCCGGTGTTTTTCCCGCGCTTTCAAAATCCGGCGTTTCTGTTTACAGCAATCCCGTTATGCGAAATTACCGCGATCTTTTTGAAAGAGAGTTTGCCGGCATCCCGCGTTTGTTTGACATTGAAGGAAGCGGGCTTCCCCTTGGCGTGAAAACGCTTACGATGCAAGAGGCGATGAGGGAGTTGGGAATTGATAAATTAAACCGCGAACCGCCGCGAACCGCCGCGAATCAGAACAGCAATACCGAACAGCAAGTTCATAATGTTAGTGTGGTTCCCGATAGAAATCCTGAACTAATATCTTTTTTTAAAAATGAGAAAAAACGTTTGGAAGAACTGCGAGGTATACTTTCCGGCGAAATAGCTTCTGATCAACAAAGACTTGAAATTCTCATTGATGAACTCGATTATCTTTGGGCGCATTTCCCGGACTGCATAGGATGCAGGCGGCCTGATTTAAGCGATATTTCCTTTTTAAAAAGAGTGAGGGTTGAGATTGAGCCTATGCTTGCTTTGATGGATAGGTAAATTGCGAAATAATTTTGGGCTTTTACCACGAACCACACGAACAGGAGCGAACAAAGAGGGGAAGAGGAAGAAATTTACCACGAACTACACAAACGAAGAACGAACTTGTTGTTTGAAATGGTTATTTAACCTTTTCTCTTCTTCATTAATTATTATACTTTGAGGTAAGATAATTTAGAGGAAGAATAAAAGATATCGAAGTAAGGGTTCGAGTTTGTTCGTGTGGTTCGTGGTAAAATTCTTGGATTTTGTAATAGTTCGTGGTAAAATTCTTATTGCATTTACTGTTTGAGTACCAACTTGACTGATAGCGGCATATTGGTGTATATTAGAATGAGAGCGGAAATATACTGAAAATGTTATATCAATTATTAATCGCGATTGCGGTTACAATTTTAGGTTTTTCAATGGCGGCTTATTTCCGCCAGTTAAGAAAACATCAATAGATATTCCTTTTTTTCAGATATTTAAAAAACACTGAGTAAAATGCGCTAAACACTTGAATTATTTTAATAAAAAAGATATATTATCATATATATGCAAAAAACAACATTTTTTAACAAAAAAAGTCCAATCTTTCGTAATATAGCTACGATATTGTGCACCCCTGTTAGATACACTTTATTTTTAACGCAGTTTTTGTTTTTTTTGTCAAATTCCATTCTTTTAGCTCAATCCAGCGATGGGATGTTAAACAGGAGGCTTGTCTGGAGACCCGCGGAGCATACCATCGGTTATTCTGTTGAAATCGACAGATTGACAGGCGGGACTTACAGCAGCCACTTACGCGAATATACAACCGAAGTACATCTTGATGTTTCACTGCCGACAGGCGATTATCGTTTTCGTGTAATTCCGCATGATATTCTTGGAAGGTCGTATGAAGCAGCTGCTTCCGCGTGGATAGATTTTAAAGTCTTTCGCCGCCCGGGAATTGTTGAAGCGAATATTGTTGTTATCGGATTGAATGAGGAAGAAGAGCGAAAGAGAAGTGAGGAATTAGAAAAGAGAAGTGAGGGAATTGAAAAGGAAAATGAAGAGTTAGAAATCAGAAAAGATGTGAGGCGGTTTAATTCATTGGGAGTTTCTTTGGGAACTTCTTTTGTTGATCCTGTTGTTACCGCTTCGGCGCAGGGGACTTTTTCTCCTGTAAGAAATTTTTATATTGAAGCCGGGTGCGGCTTTGGTTTTGTAAGCGTGTATGACGATGCAGAGAGTTATTACTCGGTTTATCCTTTTTTGAATTTAGGGTATTTTCTGCCTTTCAGTGAAAGAGGCGGATTGTTTTTCGGCGCGGGGGCGGGGTATATGATAAGCGAATATTCGTTTAAGTACGGAAAAGATAATGGTGAGGTTTTTGCGGTCAATATAAATGCCGGTTTGAATTTATGGGATACGCTTAATATTTCATGGGCTTTACGCACCGACTTTGCTGTATTAAATCAAACGTTAAAAGTAGGTTACACCTACCGTTTCAGATAGGAGGCTGTTATGCGAAAGTATAAATTAGTGTCATTATTTGTTTTAACAGTAATTTTGTTGTTTTCTTTGTTTTTTGCGAACTGTGATATTCTGGGAGACGATATTGAAACAATACGCGAGCGGGCGAGAAATTCAAGTCATGTTCCGGTAAAAGACATTACAGGAGTGCCGACATTGGTAACTGCCGGAGTTCCTCTGACTCTCTCGGGAAATGTTGAGCCGAAAAAAGCGACAAACAAGGATATTATCTTCAGCGTTCATGAAGCGGGAAGCACAGGCGCTGTCATAACCGAGGGCAATGTACTGACTGCGCCTAACGCCGGAACCGTAACTGTAAGGGCAGAGATAGCAAACGGGCGAACCGCAAAGACGCCTTTTATTAAAGATTTTAGCGTAACGGTGAGCGCGAGATCGGAGATTACGGTGTCACAAACAGTATTTACCCCTGTTTATGTAGGTTACTCGCAGCGTGATGCGCAAACTGTTACGATAAGCAACATAGGAACCAAGGCGGCAAATGTTTTTGGCATCGCTCTTGGCGGAACAAATGCAGCTTCGTTCAGATTGATAGGCAGCATCGGAAGTCAAAACATAGCAGCGGGCGGCAGCGCGATTATTCAAGTGCAGCCCGCGGAGAATTTAGGCGTAGGGACATATAACGCGACAATTACCGTAACGTATGATGAGGGGAGAACGGCGTTTAACACCGTGTCGTTCGCTGTTAATCCTGTCTCCATTACCAGCGTAGTCATTACCGGTGTTGCGGCTCCTGTAAGAGGTGCTGTGCCAAGCGCGGAATCATCAGGGGTGGGTATTTTTACCAGAAGCAATGTAACATGGTCGCCTAACCACAATCCGTTTCAAGGCGGAACGATTTATACAGCAAGTATCACGCTGACTGCGAACAGCGGCTACACCTTTACAGGGCTTGCAACAGCGACGATTAATGGAAGCCCTGCGAATATTATAGCTAACACAGGCGCGGCAGTAATGCTGATGCGTGAATTTCCGGAGACTGAGCATGTCCCAGCAACTGTTATCTTTAATGTAAACCACAGCGACACAGCAGGAGCAACACCGCCTAGTTTCGTATCTGCGACTACTGCGGCAGGCAAGCTCACCGAACTGCCAACAGCACCCACACGCTCAGAGGGCTGGGGCGCAGGCATGACCTTTGTTGAATGGAACACCCAGACGGACAGCTCAGGCATAAAAGTGGACACAAACACAACGTTTACCGAAGATACTACTGTGTACGCCAAGTGGTTGTATACATCGGGGTCACCCGCTGTAGACGGTGAAACGCTGGTTATCGTTGCGCCTGCCTATGAAACAAATCAAGGTGAAGATCCGCTCCAGGGCACATGGCATCCCAACAACAAGATAAACTCTGACGGAAGCGTCTTCTTCTCAGGAGACGCTGAAAGGTACAGCGGCGGTTCAATCAGATTTATGTGGGATGTTCTTGATGTTGACGATTACGACTTTGTAGTGCTGTCTTTTGTCGGCGAAAGACCATCCGGTACCACAACATGGATGTCTTTCATTAACAAGACAGGCAGAGGCTCCGGTGACTTTATATCTACTCCGGTTACAGGTACAGGCAGCTACAACCTCATCTTAGCCGCAAGCGGATCTGTTCGTTTCGCAATTAAAAACGCCAGAGATAATGGCTACTATGGAGGCGTAGTAGTAGACGGATATAAAAGCGGTATTGCCCTTCAGCGTAATGGTAACGGGTCGCCTCCTTCCGGCATTGGCGGTACGATTAAATTCACTAGAGCAGTCTTTAGCAAGGGCACACGGTACAATATCACATTTGATATCGGCTATCCAGAAGGTGAAACAATTAACGCCATTCAAGCCGTATCAGGGGTTGCTATAGGTCCTCTGCCGGTACCGGCTGAAAGAGAAGGGTATAAATTCGTCGGCTGGAGAAGGATGGATAATAGCGCTGGAGTTACCGATGCGACCTCAATGCCTGCTCAAAACATTGATCTGGAAGCGGTATGGTTTAAATCTAAGCCGACCGAGCCGATAACTGTTGATTTCAATAATACTACATTCTCTGCTATTGGCAATGCAACATGGACAGTAATAGATGGTGGAGCTGGTTATGAATACTCTACAACAAATTATAATCAGCACGCGAAATTTGAGGTTACACTTCCTGAAGGTTTTGTCCTAGCAGACTATGACAAGATTTCCTTCACACTTACTGCTATAAGCGGGGATACCAATTACAAGAGCTGTAATGTACCCGGCGGCAAGCCCATTACTGCGTGGAGTGCGCCTCACGTAAATAACGCGACCAATGTAACTACTTATGCCGGTACGGCGCAGAATGTGCTTTCTTTTTTCCCGCTAGACTTGACCTTTGACATTGCCAAGACCAAAGAACTGAACGCCACGACCTTGACTGGAACATTTGAACTCGGCGTTGCTATAAATTGCAATGCTGCCTCATATAGGATTACCAATTTCAGGATCTACCAGGACGAATAGTCAAAACGATGCGTTTAGGGGATGAAGAATTTACAACGAACCACACGGAGAGCAATGAACAGAGAATAAAGAACAGAGAATAAAGAGCAAACTGTTCTTTGCTAATTGTTCTTTGGTAGTTGTGCTCTCAATCTAGCGATTTCAGCGTCACGTTCAGCGATTTCGGCTTTATGGTCAGCAATCTCAGCGTCTTTATCGGCGATTTCCGCTTCACGTTCGGCAATTACATCCTGCCATTTTTTGTCGGTTTCTTCGCAGCCCCTGCTGTAGGCAAGCATTCGGTCGACATTGTCTTTCATTCTGTCCATTTCTACGGTCATGTAGCGTATATAACTGCGGGGGAGTTTTGATACTTGTTTTGCTGCATGCATAATTCCTTCCTCTTTACTGCATAGTTCTTTGATTAATTCTTTTGCTGGCTTTTTATGGTGATTCCTAAAGAATATACACCATTTTTCATCTTCTGACAAGTTTTTTAGTTCGATTTTGCCGGAATTATAAGCGTCAATTAATTTATCCAGTTTCGGCATTTCGTAAAAAATTATTTGTGAAGTGTTTGTCAGCAAGTCGTGTTCTGTTTCTTCTCTATAGCCGTAGCGGCGCGGCAGTTTGCCGCTTTCTTCGAAAAGAATGTGGTTAAGAAAGAAAATCTGGTACACCCGCTTTATGTTTTTATACAAATGACCTCTTCCTGCCTGAGCGGACTGCATCATGGCGGAATAATAAGACGAGCGGTTTTTTAAATCGTCGTTTGTTTTTGCAATCTGCATCTCAATATCGGCGGCCTCTCCGTCATTGAAATTGACTCTGATGTCAAGCCGCGGAGACTTGCCACCGTGATATACAGGCAACAGCTCGCTGTTCAGAACTTTTACCGCGGTAACTTCGCGGCGGGTACAGGCGGAGAGCAGATGCCGCAGGGCGATACGGGAGTCATCCGTGTCGGAAGCAAGCATTTTTTTGAAGACTTTGTCGTCCATCACGTTGAGCGGCGTATCGGAGAGGGTTTCTCCCGGCGAAAACCGTCTTTCAAGAAGGAATTTTAAGAAGCTGAGTAAGTTGAACATAAGCACCTCGTAGAGAAAAAATATAACTGTCAAAAAAGATAGTTATATATATATGGGTTGAAAGTGCCGTTTTGCTTGACCGAAAATGATAAAAAGTGAAAATATTTTTGAAAGTTTTTGATAAGAACCGGGAACAAAGAGCAATTAACAAAGAACAAAGTTCAGTCCGCAATCTACGATTGGACTTCATGCTAAGCCTTCAAACAACTCTCTGCTCTTTATTCTCTGCTCTCTGTTCGTGTGGTTCGTTGTAAATTTCCTCTCTTCTTCCCCTAAATTCCCTCTTAACTCAAAAATCTAGAAGCTAAATCATCAACCCCAAACAACACGTTCGTTCTTCGTCTGTGTGGTTCGTGGTAAATTCCTCTTTTCTCTCTGCCCTTTGTTCTTCACAAAAAACTCGTTGCTTTAACCAGCCCGAATACCGTATAATTGGTTTATGGGCTTATCCCAATTCCCAGACCTGAGTTTTTTGTACTGTATAACGGTGAAGCCGCTTTTCCCGATGAGAAAACCCTTAAACTGTCTGACGCTTTTGAGAAAACCGGTTCTCTCCGGTTACCTGAGAAAGACGCTCTTGAACTTGTTGTTAAGGTAGTCAATATCAATCAGGGCAAAAACGAGGCTCTTGCAAAGAAATGCAAAACGCTTGCAGGGTATAGCGTTTTTATCGCCAAAGTGCGTGAGTTTGAAAAAGAGTGCGGTGACAGAACAGAAGCGATGAAACGGGCAATAAGATATTGCCGTGACAACGATATATTAAAAGCGTTTTTAGAAAAAAACGGAACGGAGGTAATTAATATGTTACTGACTGAATGGAATATGGATGATGCCTTAGCTGTACGATTCGAAGAAGGCAGGGAAGAAGGCAGAGAAGAAGGCAGAGAGGAAGGCAGAGAAGAAGGCAGAGAGGAAGGCAGAGAAGAAGTTGCCAGAAATGCTTTGGCGAAAGGTCTTTCACCTGATATTATATGCACTATAACCGGTCTTGATACAGAAACCATTATGACCCTTCAAAGCTAGTAT
>Ga0209755_10008154_pt1 | contig 11252 bp, 12 predicted proteins | sample TergutCo191P1_FD_187301 | JGI IMG/M metagenome (GOLD analysis project Ga0209755, IMG submission 187301) | Cornitermes sp. P1 segment gut microbial communities from Petit-Saut dam, French Guiana - Co191P1 (SPAdes) (version 2) | ecosystem: Host-associated > Arthropoda: Insects > Digestive system... | reverse complement strand
GAAAAACCCGAAGTTTTAAAAAGACATGCAGTGCACATAGTGCGAAAAATTAAACAATAGTACGCCAAATACAAGTTTTCTTGTCATTTTAACCTGTACAGATTGGGAAGTTAAATAATAGCTTCAACCTTATGATAATGGGTTTGAAGGAATTTGTCAAGTAGTTTTTTTCGTTTCTATAGTCCCATAGCGTGGCGTATGAAGTGTTTTTTGAGGAAACTTGAATTTTCAACTACCATTAAGCCAAGATTTCTCAGTGCCTTAGCGCAGAATATTCTGTTGGAAAATATCCTATTTAATCCATCAGTTGTAAGCGCCATAGTAAAATTATCAAAGCATCTATCGCGTGAAATTCTCTTCAGCAGATAACTACTGCCAACGTCAATACCAGACGCTTTTACAGCAGTTATGTGTCTTATAACACTTTCTGTGTCTCTAATTCCAAGATTAAGCCCCTGTCCTGCAACTGGATGAATCGAATGGGCTGTATCGCCAATAAGCAAAACTCTGCCTTTATGCAGCTTTTTTGCAAAAGCAAAGCTTAAGGGATAAGATTTTCTTTCACCCTCTAATTTTATTTCTCCTAAATAAGAACCAAATCTTTTTGTGAGCTCTGCGATAAACTCCTCTTCAGATAGGCTAATCAGCATTTTTGAAATTTCAGATTTTTCTGTCCAAACTATTGAAGAAGTATGACCACCCTTCATCGGCAGAATCGCAAATGGACCACCGGGAAAAAACCGCTCCACAGCTAAGTTTTGGTGATGTAGTTCGTGTTCTACATTAAATACTATGCTACTTTGCTTATAATCAAATTTTATTATTGGTATAGAAAATAACTCCGGTAGTTTAGAGTTTTTACCTTCAGCGCAGATAAGTAGCGATGATATTAATTGCCGGTTATCGTCAAGAGTAACTTCCACAAATCCCGCATCACAAGCGATTGTTTTATAAGAATGCGGAGAGTATATATTCAGTTTATTCAAAAAATTATTATTGATTGCACTCCATATGGTAGCGTTATTGATAACATAGCCCATTGGCTCTTCACTGACCATTTTATGATCATAATGCACAGTAACCGGACTATTTCCATCTAGTATGCATATATCAAGTATCGGTTCAGCTTTGCTCTCTATGAACTGCCAAATCCCTAATTTTTCCAGTATTTTTTTTGACCCCTGAGAAATAGCAAATGCTCGATTGTCATCAATTACGTGTGGTAAGCTATTTTTCTCAATTACAGCTACAGACACAGAGTCATTACTTAGGCCAATAGCAGTAATAAGACCAAGCAACCCGCCACCTGAAATGATTACATCATAATTCATTTTATTCACGCTAACCCTAAATTACATTTTATCTGTTTTAAAAATAGTTTAAATAGTCTTTACAGATTATTTAAAAAAGACTCAACATCCTTAGCAATGTCTTCATAAATCCCTGCTAAACCTTCACTTAGCATTAAAGGATTTCCACAATCAGAAGCGTGACATATTTGTGGATCTAAAGGAACTTTGCCTAAGAGTTTTATTCCTAATTCTTCGGACATTTTTTTTGCGCCATCTTTTCCAAATATATATATTTTTGAGTTGTCTTGAGCAAAATAGCTCATATTTTCCACGATGCCAATAATCGGCACGCTAAGCTTTGTAAACATATCGTAAATTTTACAAGCTTCGATCAAAGCAAGCTCCTGTGGAGTTGAGACTATTATCGCCCCGGTTAAGTTAAAATTCTCCATCAGACTTAAATGCACATCACCGGTTCCAGGTGGCGTATCAACTATCAAATACTCTATATCGGACCATTTCGTTCCCATTAGCAAATTATAAAGTGCTTTCGTGATCATAGGTCCGCGCCATATTGCTGCACGATCTTTATCGATAAAATAGCCGATTGAAATAGTATGCAACCCATACTTTTCTATAGGCATTGCCTTGCCATCATGTATCTTCGGCTTTAATTCCTCAGCACCAAGCATTTTGGGAATCGAAGGACCATATATATCTGCATCAACTAGTGCAACTTTGCGCTTTAATTTTGCCAATGAAAAGGCGAGATTTAGTGCAGCCGTAGATTTACCCACACCTCCTTTACCAGAGGCAACAACAATTATATTCTTCACTCCCTTGATATGTAGTTTAGCTCTTTGTTGTCCAGCTTGCTTTTGACCAGTAGCAACAACGGTCACTTTCCCTACTCCTGGTATAGCTTTAACAGCTCGCTCACAATTTCTTCTTAATTCTTCATTTGCTTGTATGTTACCAGAAATCTCAAGCGCAAAACCAACATCTCTGCCCTTAATAACAATTGAGGATATTATGCCAAGAGCGATTACATTTTTACCACTTTTTTGCTCTATGGCTTTTTTTAAGCTCTCTCTTACAACTTCTTTGTCGATCATTAGACGCTTTTCTAAAACGCAAACAAGCCTGTCAGTAAAACCTCCAGCTAAACTCTACTCCTTATTCTTCGCCCTTCCTGCACGTTTACGCTCATTTGGATCAAGAAATTTCTTGCGTAAACGTATAGACTTTGGAGTTACTTCCACTAATTCATCATCATCTATATATGCTATCATCTCCTCCAAAGTCATTATTTTTGGTGGAGTAAGTTTTATAGCTTCATCACTACCTGCAGCTCTTACATTTGTTAACTGCTTACCTTTGAGTACATTTATCTCCAAATCATTGTCGCGGCTGTGCTGACCAACAATCATACCACAATATACTTTGTCTTGTGGCTTGATAAACATAATTCCCCTATCTTGCAAATTAAAAATTGCATATGCCACAGCTTCACCTTTATCAGTGGAAATTAATACTCCATTGCGTCTTCCAGAAATTGGACCCTTATGAGGAGCATAACTGTGAAATAAACGGTTGATTATACCAGTGCCTCGAGAATCAGTTAAAAACTCCCCTTGATAACCGATTAGTCCTCTTGATGGCACTAAAAATGTTAACCTTGTTCTACCATTGCCAGAAGGCCTCATGTCGGTCACTTCACCTTTTCGGAAGCTGAGTTTCTCCATGATGATTCCACTATATTCATCATCTACATCGATTACCACCTCTTCTATAGGTTCAAGTTTTTTACCGTCTTCTTCTTTAAATAATACACGAGGACGCGAAACAGAAAGCTCAAAACCTTCTCTTCTCATATTTTCAATTAAAACTCCAAGCTGTAGCTCACCACGTCCACCCACTTCAAATGCCTCGCCACTTGATGTCGGAGTCACAGTAATCGCAACGTTCGTTTCTGCTTCTGCATATAAGCGGTCCTTTATAACAGTGGAAGTAAGCTTTGTTCCCTCTTGCCCAGCGAAAGGTGAATCATTAACACTTATAGTAATCGCCATTGTTGGCGGATCGACCGAAGTCGAGCTTACTGCAGTTGTAACCTCTGGCGTCGCTATAGTATCTGAAACTGAAGCTTTCTCAAGCCCTGCAATTGCTATTATGTCTCCCGCCGCAGCTTGCTCTACTGGAATGCGTTTTAAGCCAGAAAATGAGAGCAACTTAGTCAGTCTTCCACGCTCAACCACTTTACCATCAAGATCAAGTACCTTGAGGTCTGAATTGACTTTTGCAACTCCTTGATAAACTTTTCCTGTCAAGATTCTGCCAAGAAACTTATCAGACTCAAGTAAAGTAACCAGCATAGCAAAAGGTGCATTTTGGTCGTAAACGGAAGGTTTTATGTAGTCTATAACCGTTGAAAATAATGGGCTTAAATCTTTTCTTTCGTCAGAGAGTTCTTTAACACACCAGCCATTTCTACCAGAAGCGTACAATACTGGAAAATCAAGCTGCTCGTTAGTTGCATCAAGGTTAAAAAACAATTCATATATTTCGTTCAACACTTCATCAATTCTGCTGTCTGGCCGGTCAACCTTATTGATTATCACAATCGGCTTCAAATCTGCTTTTAATGCTTTCGATAACACAAACTTAGTCTGTGGCATGGGACCTTCTGCAGCGTCAACCAGCAACAACACACCATCTGCCATGCATAGCACCCTTTCTACTTCTCCACCAAAGTCCGCATGCCCCGGTGTATCAATAATGTTGATTTTTTCATCGCCCCACATTATTGACGTACATTTTGCAAGTATCGTAATTCCGCGTTCACGCTCTTGATCGCCACTATCCATCACTCGCTCTTGAACTTCTTGATTCTCACGAAACGTGCCACTTTGTTTTAACATGTTATCGAGTAAAGTAGTTTTGCCATGGTCAACGTGCGCAATTATCGCAATATTACGGATCGATTTAAATTCATTCATTTCTTATCATTTCAAATTTAATTTAGTAATAAGTATACATGTAATATACTTGGAGTAAATAGACCTTTTGCATAACCATATAACAAACTTTTAGCAGCACTAGGCACATACCCAATATAAAAAACTACTTGACAAACTTCGCCGTTACCCTTATCATAGTATTGAAGCTATTTATTTATCTTCGCAATCTCTGCAGTGGATTAATGACAAAAAACTTAGGGTATTTGGCGTCTCATGTTTAAATTTTTGCACTATGTGCACCTCAGTCTTTATAAAACTTCTGGTTTTTGCCTATACAAGCTGAAACGCGCTTATAAGTCGTTTAAGACAGTATAGAACGTCAAATAGACAAGGGAGAATTTGAATACTAGCTGCCTTAGAGTTTTTTTGCCTTTTTTTCCGCTCAGTAAAATTCTTAACGTTTACAGTTTTGGTTATTTGCATTTAAAAGTAGCTGAATCGTAGCATTGAGGATAAAAACGCCGATATTTGAGGTACATATAAATAATTAGCCACCGACGGGGTTTCTTTTGCCTTTTTTTCTCGTTTGGTAAATTTCTTAAATATTTATTACTAAACTGGATCCAAGTGCCAGCTACTTGGATGACAAGAAAAAGGAGGCGCTGGCCTGCTAATCACAAGGCTGCTTGTTTTAACACATCCAAAACAAAAAGATTGAATATTTCTACAGAATTGTGTATAATTTTTAATACTTTTTAAGTGAATCTCTCATGGCTTTGTCAAAATTTCTCAATCCAAAAGTGGAAGAGCTTTTTAAGTGTTCTAATACTCCCTCAACAACAGGTTTACGATGTCCTACTGCCACAGACTCCTTTGCATTACCAAATCTTTTAGATTCTCCATTATTTTGGCACGAAGTAACAAATTCAATGAAGTGTGTGATCCCTGTGTAATGGGAATTGGTATTAACAGTTGCAGTTTATATTTCTCAGTGATAAAATGATGGTCTGTGTATAATTTAATATTATGATTGGCTTACTGTTTGTTGCGCTGTTGCTTTTTTGTGGTGGTGATGCACTTGCAAAACAGGAACCACGTCCAATAGCTGCAGACAGCCACATAAAAGTCATCAATTATAATCCACAGGCTATACATAAGTACACTGGTTTTTATGGTTACCAGTCGAGCATATTATTTGAGCCAGGCGAAGTAATACAAAACCTTTCAATGGGTGATCCAACTGGTTGGCAGCTCGTTCCTCAAGGTAACAGGTTATTTATCAAACCTATAGATGATATCGCTGACACTAACGCAACTGTAATTACTAACAAAAGAGTTTATTACTTTGAACTTCATGCTGAGGAAGCAACTGGATTGGATGATCCAAGATTAGCATATGAAGTAAGGTTTCTTTATCCGCTATTCAATAGTGATGAAATTTACACAACCAACAACGGTGATATTCTCGAGCAAGCTAACCCCAACACTATTCCTGACATAAGTGATATTGAGGTTGTAAAGAAAGGCTTAAATTTTAATTATTCCATCTCACATGTAAAAGGTAGTGAGTCAATAATACCAATTAAAGTTTTTGATGACGGGAAATTCACATATCTGCAATTTAATAAGACAAATTCTGATTTTCCAGCAGTCTTTATGGTTGATTCTGCAGGATATGAATCTCTAGTAAATTTCCGTACAGTTGATGATTATCTTATAATTGAAAGAGTGGGCTCGGTGTTTACCTTAAGAAACGGATCAAGTACAGTCTGCTTGTTCAATGAAAACATGCCTTTTAAAAAGGGTAAGTAGCTGTTAAAGGCTATAGTGCCTCAGGTACAGTACTTTTATCCGTTTAGCAGCAATAGTATCTTGACTCAAACAATTGTCATACCAGCATTTCCATTAATCTTCAGTGTTGTACACGTTCTTTTCTTTTTCTAATCTCTCCTGCTCTTCAATACAATATATGGCGAGCGGATTAGCTTTAAGTCTTTCGACTCCTATTTCTTCCCCTGTTCCTTCGCAATAACCGTAGGTGCCTAATTTTATTTTTTCTAACGCCTCCTTAATTTTTTCTTTTCTGTCTTTTCTGCGCTGGATTAATTTTTCGTTTCCACTGTCTTCATCAGAATAATATGCACTGTCCTCTAGTTCTTGCTTCTCCAGCTCAGCAAGCATCGATTGCAACTTTGAGCTAAAATACTCTAACTGCTTTACGCTCATATATTCTTCGTCTTCTGAAGGAGTGTAATCTTCTGGTAATTTTATTTTTGGTAACTCTTCCATAACTGTACAATCAGATAACAAAATCTGTATAATTTGCGAACAAGAAATTATACTACCTATAAGTAAACACTATAATTTATAATAAACATTTAAAGTCCTGGTATGATTGGCTTAATAAAAAAATTAGCAATATATGATAAAAACCTTACCTATATAATATGTGTTTTTATTGTAATGTTAAGCCTATCTTTGTTCACACTTGAAAATAACAGTGAACAAGAAGTTATGTTAACATTAACATGGATATGTGCTACATTTGTTTTACAAATCTCTACAAATAATTTATTTGCTTCTGATTATCACGACGGAATATTAGAGCAAATTTTCATACAGCCACTTTCTTCTAAGTTTATAATTACTTGTAAAATTTTTGCTCACTGGTTATTGTTTGGGTTACCGATTTCAGTGATTTCTTCCATATTCAGCTTCGTAGTTCTTGGTAATAATACTGAACACTCAATAGCAGTAGGCTTATCTTTGTTGCTCAGCACATTGATAGTAATCAATATTTCAGCTGTTGGAAATGCATTAACGATTGGTCGAAACAACTTAGCATCAGGAATATCACAAATTCTTGTTTTGCCCATTATAATGCCGGTCTTTATATACTTTAAATTATTAGTTCAGCTTGAAAGCTTATCCTTGAATATTCACACGTTGCTTATTACTGCTTTAATTTTTGCTATTCTGATAATCAATAGCATTATAGCTGCTCATATGGCATTAAAATTTGCTGTAGAACAGGATTAGAAGGCTTTGCCATTATTTGAGATCTTTACCACTGACAAAGTCTAAACCTACTAAATACATTTCTGCAGATTCAGATCTACTTGATTTTGGTTTGAAGTATTTTACTGTTTTAAATATTTTTTTTAATTCATTGTAGAAGTCTTTATCGGACTCTCCTTGAAAAATTTTTACTACGAACTTGCCGCCATGATTTAGGAAGTGCTTTGCAAAGTTCAATGCTGCTTCGCATAAAAGCATGATTCTAATATGATCCAACGATTTTAAACCACAAGATTCTGGGGCCATGTCAGATAAAATTGCATCGAATTTTTGGTCTTTAAATTTGTCCCTTAGAATTTCAAGCTCATTTATAATATCACATTGTATATATTCTACTCCAGCAATTGTATTCACTGGTTTTATGTCAATGGCAACCACATTTGCTCCTTTCTGAGATGCAACTTGTGACCATCCACCTGGAGAAGCACCAAGATCAATGACTTTTTGCCCTTTTTGGAGTAATTTGAATTTATTATCTATTTCTATCAACTTGTACGCCGAGCGCGATCTGTAGCCATCCTTATTGGTTTTTTGTACGTACTTGTCATTTAAATGACGATGCAGCCACCTGGTTGAAGATAGTTTTCTGCCTTTGGCTGTTTTTACTCTAGTTTTTATTGTTAATACCCTACAAGAATCACTTATTATTGATTATGTCTTTTAGCTCTTTTTCAACTACTTCTTTCACCAGTGTATGAAGATACTTGTTTAGCCATTCCGACAATTGAGGTTTTAAAAGAGATGTGACTAATTCTTCAACAGTAAGACTTGCTCTTTTTTGTTGCTTGTGCTGTAGTTCACTTTGCATTCTTCCAAGTAACTCTTTAATCTCTTCCATATTTTCTTTTAAGATTAGATGGTCATTATTTTGCGTTTGTGAGCTACTGTTATCTACTTTTTTATTGCTAATATGCTGCAAGTGAACATCTTCTTTTTCCTCTAAATCGTGGCCATGACTATTAAATTTGGTGTTATCGAAAACCATTTCCTTATCCTGACCGTTGTTGTTGATGTCTTTTTTTTCATCCTCCTCCTCTTTACTATCTTCTTCTGAATCTTCCAAGTATTCTTCTTCAAGATACAGCACATCATCATCTTCTTTTTCCTTCTCTATTTCCACTTCATCACTACTTGCATTTTTGCCCGATATGGCTTTTTTTATGTCTTCTAGGATATCTTTTACAGATTGATTGCTTCGTTCATCATTCATAACGCTAATACCATTAAATTTAGAGATTTATACTATTTATCATAAAAAGCAAATTATAAACACTGATTACATAGTTGCTTTTTGCTTCAACCAAGTCCGAACGTGCTTTGAATAGTGCATCTTCAGTATCCAAAAGTTCAGTTGTGCTTTTCAAATTTAAGTTGACCTCTTGCTCAACTCCTTCCAACGCTAAAGCTGCTGCTTTTTCGGCTTCGTGACTTGCTTTAATGACAGCCTTTGCTGTCAGAACGTTATTCCAAGCGTTCACAACCTCTTTTTCTATATTTTTCACTGTTTCATAATAATCATAAGTGGATTTTTTTGCATCCATTTTAGCTTTGCCGATACCAAAAGCATTGATTCCTCTTTTAAAAATTGGAATATCGAGAGTGAAAACAATATTGACGTTTCCTAACAGCTTTTCCAATAATAGCTGATCCTCACCTCCCTGCTTAAGATTTGTACTTGCACTAAGGTTCAAAGAGGGCAACCACTTGGAAGTTTCGGCAATCACTTCCATTTTAGCTGCTCTTTTTTGATAAACCGCTGCTTTTAGAGATAGATTATTGGTTTTTGCTAATTGTAAGCACTCATTTAGCTTCGGAACGGAAGGTAATTGATCATTAGCTTCTGAGAGTTCATCAGGATCCTCACCAATTAAATGAAGGTAAGCAATGTTTGCCAATTTTAACTTACCTTCAGCATCAACTCTTTCTGACACTGAAGATGAAAACTTTGCTTTTGCTAATGAAACTTCAGCGTTTGTAACTTCTCCAAGAGAAAGGCGTTTTTTCATTGCTGACAAGTGCTCCAAAGAAACGCGTTCTTTGTGCTCTCTCAATTTTAACATTTCCGTCCTGCGTAGAACGTCAACGTATACTTTCACGGCGTTAAGCGCAATCTCTTGTTTTAACTGTTGAAACCGCATCTTTTCTGCCTTGAGAAGGTGACTTGATCGGCTGAATGTGGCAAAAGTACCACCACCGTCTATTATTTTCTGGTTAAGAGTGAGACTCTTTTCGTGATTAAAGTTCTTATCAAAGTTGTATCGTAAATTAATCTCAGGTAAAAACCCAGCTAACCCGGCAGATTTTAGCTGTTTTTCTGCACTTTTGTATTGGTAGAATTGAGATTTTAGTTTTGAGCTATTTTTAATGGCTTTACTTATAACTTCTTCAAGATCAATTGCGTAACAACTTATAGCGCTAAAAATGGTCGCAAGCGTAATAATCAACCGAAACATTCTACTCCTATATATATTGGTCGCACACAGCTAAGTTACTAGCACAAATTGCTTTAATAATCAATAACTAATGTTGTTGACACTATTTAGAAATTAAGTGTATCATGGCTTACTATTGTATAATTTTAGATGATGAAAACTTTTTTCTTAAAAGAAAAACAAATTGATAAAAAATGGTTTGTCATAGATGCAGAAGGGTTAGTAGTAGGGAGACTTGCAGCATTTGTAGCGACGCTATTGCGCGGAAAACATAAACCTGAGTATACACCTCATATGGATTGTGGTGATAATGTAATTATCATCAATGCAGAAAAGGTGCATTTTACTGGAAAGAAACTTAAGAAGAAAATTTACTATAAGCATACAGGTTACCCTGGTGGTCTGAAAAGAACTACTCCAGATAATATTTTAAATGGTAAGTTTCCTGAGCGTGTAATAGAAATGGCAGTAAAAAGAATGCTTGATGACGGTCCTATGGCACGCAAACGTTTTGGAAATTTGTATGTTTATTCTGGCCCAGAGCATAAGCATCAAGGACAGCAACCTGAAAAGATAGATTTTGCTTCTTTAAATCGTAAAAATAAAAAATAATGGAGTAAAAATGGAAAATTCTGTAACAAATCAATCAGAAAAAATAACTAAACCAGTAATTGATTTGCTTGGTCGTTTATATGCTACAGGCCGAAGGAAGGAATCTGCAGCAAGAGTATGGATAAAGCCAGGGAGCGGGAAGTTTATTGTTAATCAGAAAGACAAGCTACTGGATTACTTTAAAAGGGAATCAGTGTGCCAAATGGTAAAAATGCCATTTATTGTAACATCTATGCTCGATAAATATGATGTATTTGCTACGATAAAAGGTGGAGGGCTATCTGGTCAAGCAGGTGCCTTAGCTCATGGAATAAGCAGAGCTTTAAGTAAAATAAACCAAGACTTACATTCTATATTGCGCAAAAGAGGGTTCTTAACACGAGATTCACGTGTTGTTGAGCGTAAAAAATATGGTCAACACAAGGCTCGTAAGAAGTGTCAATTTTCTAAAAGGTAGTTATTTTTTTTATGGAGCTTTTTGTTAATCATTATGCAAATATTAAAGAAAGTGTATGATATATTCTATTTTCGCGATAAATTTAGTTGACTATTGATATGAACGTAATATGCTGTTTGTGTGAATTTTTCAATATTAGGGTAATTTATGAGTAAAGAAGATATAATAAAACAATTAAAAGAAGATTGTTCTTGTCAGAATATAAATATAACAAAATCTGACTTGGGCAAGATTCATGATGCGTTTATAAAAATAATAAAAGATGAGCTAGATAGAGAAGGTGAAATACGCCTGCATGGAGTAGGTACATTCTCTACTGCTATAAGTCGGGAGAAACAATGTCGTAATCCTCAGAGTGGTGAAATCATGACTGTCCCTAAAAAGACAAGAGTGAAATTTAAAGCGAGCAAGACTCTTTTAA
>Ga0209755_10008153_pt1 | contig 11252 bp, 9 predicted proteins | sample TergutCo191P1_FD_187301 | JGI IMG/M metagenome (GOLD analysis project Ga0209755, IMG submission 187301) | Cornitermes sp. P1 segment gut microbial communities from Petit-Saut dam, French Guiana - Co191P1 (SPAdes) (version 2) | ecosystem: Host-associated > Arthropoda: Insects > Digestive system >... | reverse complement strand
CAACTTACAGTATTCAAAGCAACCTTCATGAAAATGCCAAGGTTGTAATACTGGAACGAAATGAGGGCAATCTTTGGGTAAGGATCAGATATGGTGACAACAACATTGGGTATGTCAACAGTAATTTTTTGTCATATTGATTACCAGTATAGGAAATTTGGTTTATGTAAACAACGAAAACTTGCGGTGGCGCAAAAAAAGCGAAAAGCCATCAGCTTGGTTTTGCAAATCACTGTAACGGCGGCTTATCTCTTTGTCCTTTTTGTTACCGACGTGGTCAGTGGAGTATTAGCCCGTATGGGACACGCAGTTTTTGTTAATGCTAACAGACGTAGGGAGACTACCGCAGGCCCATCTTAATTGTCCGTTGGGCAGGGTGAATTTTGACAGCTGTAGGGTCGTACTTGCGTAATGTCATTTCCGGCGTTTGGTGGTATATTCGCTAATCACAACTCGAACGGTAAGGCAAAACCATGAAGCAACCGAGGCGGAAACAGAAGCGGGAAACGTCGCACATCTTTGACCGCACCATCAAGTACTTGTTATACGAAATTGGGGCTAAACGGTGTAGAAAATATAAAATGAATGCAATAAAATATTAGTTTAAAAATAGGCTAACCATTATTTATTAGACGCAGAAAGAATTATAAATATTTTGGTAAATCCCATGAAGCCCTTAAAATACGGATGATTTTTATTCTTTTTTCTTCTTCAATGATTTTGTACAATACAATATAGTTATCAACAGTCATGCGGCGGTAGTCTAGTTTTTCTTGATAAATTGGATACATATAAGGGTTTTCTTTCAAATTGGAAATATGTTTTTTAAGTGCTGTCGTAAAACGTTTTGGAGTTTTTGGATAAACTTTGATAAATAGGATTTTATCTCTTTCTTATCTTCAATAGCAAGTATCAAAAATTTAACACTATATTTCAATCGTCTTCTTCCCAGAATTCTTCTTCTGTAAGCCATTTTGCATCAGGTTTTGCCATTTCACGTTCGGCTTCGGCGAGTTTTTCGGCAACATAAGCGGTATGGGCTTTTTGGGATAGATAATCTATATAATGATCGGCTTCCTCCAATAAAGCCGCGGGTAAAGACTCGGCTTTCCGTATCATTTGTTCGACTTGTGGCATAGGCTTTCTCCTGCTTATATTATACTGTTTTTTATGGCTTTGAAAAGCTGTTTTCCCCATTTCTCTCCAAGAGAGACAGTATAAAATGGCTTTTTTAGTATAGAACGTTATTACTTTCAGACAAAATAAATCATTATTTACATAATGGCAATAATTAATGTATAAAATATGAAAATACTATAAAAATTGTAGAGTACGCCCCAACTTCGTATAACAAACGGTAACAGCTCCGTCGCCCTGAAGGGCGACGGCGGGGTTCCAGTCGGCTAGGTCATGGGCTAACGCCCATTCCCACGCCTCCCTCCACCCACATTTTGCCAGCCCTGGTCTTGCTACGCAAGCCCTTATTCGGGCTGGCAAAACGTCAGTTACCTGTAACGTTACACGAAACGGATACCGCCAACACCGTTTCCCTGATCCATTTTGCTGCGATCCAGGGAGAGTGGCTTTCTGGGCAACTATGATGGTATAATGGTACTTGAAAGCATATCGCGAATGCACGATGAGCTATATGGGGCGTATCCAGAATTCCAGGAGGCAGGTATGGCGGTAAAAGAGCGGGTTGAATTCACATTGGCAGATTACAGACGAAAGCTCATCAAAGAAACCGAGGCGATGGTCACGGCCAAAAGCGAGGAAGTAGAGGCGAAAGTAAGAGCCGGAACGAAAGACGAGATACTCGGCCTGTTTAGGCAGGGGTACACCGTGGAAGAAGTGGAAAGAATGCTCGCCAAGGAACAGTGAACTTAATCCTTTTCGAAGAACATGAAGCCGACAAGCCTCTTCCCAAGTGCGACGAGCGAGTCGTCCATCTTCTTAAAGTGTTGCACAAAAAAGAAAGTGACGGCTTCGGCGCGGGCGTACTTGGCCTTGGCGACGGCAAAATTGAAAAAATCAACGCGGATGATTCGCTCGGCTTTTCCCTAGACATGCACACGTCGCCCCCGCAACGATTGCCGGTTCGCGTTGCCGTGGGGTTTCCCCAGCCAGTACAGATTCGCCGGCTTCTTCGCGACCTTTCCAGCCTTGGGGTGGAGGCCGTCGATCTTGTCGGCATGGACCTGGGCGAAAAGAGTTACCGCGATAACAAGCTTTTGGATGACGGCGGCGCACGGGCGGCTTTAATCGAAGCTGGAAAATTGGTGACCGCCACCGTCCCACGGTCCAGGTCTGGGCTTCTCGCTCTGCGGGGCTTGCCCCTTTGGGCCTACGGTTGCTCGTATATGCCCTTTTTTACGATAAATGGCCTATTCAGGCGGTACTGATTTCCGATCTGACAGCATGTGGAACATCGTCTTCTACAACAAAGGTGGGAATTTTTTCAAGAACGGTGCGGCGATAAAGGGTTCCCTTAGCCTTCCCCATCCACCGGAATCGCCTGCGTGACTATATCCCTAAAGCTTATCCTACAGCCAGGCAGCACCCCTACGTCTACACTGAGGTTCTCGTCCAGCTCGAAAACGGTTTGCCGATACCTGCCATCCGTCAGCTCGTACTTGCGGACCTCCTCCTCGTCCACGGCCCAGTACTCGCGCACGCCGGCCTTTTCGTACTTGTCCTTTTTGGTGACGAAATCCTTCTTTACCGATCCTTCGGAAACCACCTCGACAACGAAGTCCGGTGCACCCCGGCAGGAACGGCCATCGGATAGCTTGCTTTTGTCGCACACCACCAGAACGTCTGGCTGGACCACGGTTTTGTCCGACTCGTCCTGCTCGTAGAACAGGCGCACGTCAATGGGAGCGATAAAGGCCCTACAGGGCTTGCCGTCAAGAAACGTGTCTAACTGCCTGTGTATTTTCCCCGCAACCCATTGGTGACGCAGGGTGGGGGCGGCCAGCATGTAGGGCACGCCGTCGATCAGCTCGCAGCGCACGTCCTCGCCCCAGGAATAGTAGTCCTTGTAGGTATAGCCCTTCGCGGGAAGGTTCTCCCTACGAAAGTTATCCTCGCGTAGTTCCATTGCGTTTGCCATTGTGCGGTCTCCTTGCCGTTCTTTTACTATACTTGGTGGCCGCCCGGCAGTCAAGTTTGCGGAAACGGCGATTCTCCGCGTGTAAGAATCCCCCGCAGGTATTGAAAACCAGTTTCCACATGATTATATTCTCTGTTACGAAATAGTTGCTACGAAACAGTTTCCCGTTCTTTTGCGCCCAAGAAGGAGTTTCGCGATGAAAAAAATGTTCGGAAAAATTGGATTGCAGGCAAAAATCGTCGGGCTGGCCACTATGGTCGTGGTGATGGCAATTTTGGTGACACAAATCATGGCCACCTTTGGTATGCGGAAACTCAGCATAGACACCGCGCTTATCATGGGGGCAAGGGCGCTTAACGGTTATGTCAGCCTTCTTGAAAGCAGGATGGCCCAGGTGCATGGCCGACTGCGTCTGATTGGCAACCAGTTGGTGGACGAATGGGGCGGTTCCATCTCCAGCGACTTCCGAATCCCAGACGAGGTGTCCAGGGCACTTGGCACGGAGGTTACGATCTTTGCCAGGGAAGGCAACGATTTTCTTAGGATAAGCACCAGCATTACCGATGCCCAAGGCAACAGGGTTGTCGGCACCTGGCTTGGACCGGACAATGCCGCGCTGGAACCCTTGCTGGCGGGCGAAAGCTTTCACGACAGGGTTCGTATCCTGGGTGTCGAACACTTCGCCTTTTATCGCCCCATTTTCGCGGACAACCGCAGGGACGTTATAGGCATTTTGTCCGTGGCCACGGAAATGGCGACGATACATGCTCTTATCGAGGATGGAATTCGGTTTCAGCTTTTGGAAACGATTATTACATCCCTGGTTATGATTGTCCTGGCCATCGTGCTTCTTATCGTCAGTTGCAGAATCATGCTGATCAGACCGATCTCCCACGCCGTCTCCATGTTAAAGGAAATTTCCGAGGGCGAGGGGGACCTTACGAGGGAGCTGGCGGTCGATAGCGACGACGAGGTGGGAAAGATGGCCCATTATTTCAACATGACGCTGGAAAGGATAAAAAGCATGGTCGTGAACATAAGGGCGCAGACGCTTTCGCTGTCCGAGATAGGCAACGAGCTTGCCAGCAACATGACCCAAACCGCCGCCGCCGTGAACCAGATCGCGGTCAACACGCAGGGGATCAAGGGTCGCGTCCTTAGCCAGAGCGCGAGCGTCACCCAGACCAACGCGACGATGGAACAGGTCACGGTGAACATCGACAGGCTGAACGCTCATGTCGAAAAACAGGCCAACGCGGTTTCCATGTCGTCTGCGGCGATAGAGGAGATGATCGCCAACATCCAGTCCGTGACGCACACCTTGGCCATGAATTCACAAAGCGTCAAGGAACTGGAAAACGCTTCGGAAATCGGGCGCATGGGTTTAAGCGATGTTGCCGCCGACATACAGGGGATTTCCCGCGAGTCGGAGTCGCTGCTGGAGATCAACTCCGTAATGGAAAATATCGCCAGTCAGACAAACCTGCTTTCGATGAACGCGGCAATCGAGGCGGCGCACGCGGGGGATTCGGGCCGGGGATTCGCGGTGGTGGCCGACGAGATTCGCAAGCTGGCCGAATCATCCGGCGCGCAATCAAAGACGATAAGCGACGTGCTGAAGAACATAAAGGGGTCTATCGACAAGATCTTGCTTTCCACCAACAACGTGCTGCACAAGTTCGAGGCGATAGACAGTGGCGTAAAGACCGTCGCGGAACAGGAGAACCTTATCCTTTGCGCGATGGAGGAACAGGGGCATGGGAGCAAGCAGGTCCTGCAGTCCATTGGACAGGTCAGCGACATCACCGAACAAGTCAAGGGGGGATCGAGGCAAATGTTGGAAGGAAGTAGGGAAGTCATTCACGAGGGCAGGAATCTTCAGCGGGTGACGCAGGAGATTACCGGGGGCATGAACGATATGGCCGTGGGCACGGATGAAATCAACGCGGCGATTGCCCGTATAAATGAGCTGAGCGCACGGAACAGCGAGAACATTAGGGCCTTGCTTTTGGAGGTTTCTCGGTTTAAAGTAGAGTAGCCCGTCCTGTTTTTGGGGGCGGGCCCGTCCATCAGGACGGACCCGCCCTAATGGACGGGTACTCTACCAAGGGGGAACCTTCTTTACTATGGACAAGACTGAGATTATCGGCCGTGCAAAGGATTATATTGCCAAGGAACGCGATGCTGGCTTTCGTAAGGAAGTCGAGGAACTTCTGGCGAAGGATTCGCCGGAAGCCATTAACGAGCTAAAGGACAGGTTCTATCGTGCCCTGGAATTCGGCACGGGGGGCTTGCGCGGCGTGATAGGCGGCGGTTTCAATAGAATGAACACGCTTGTCGTAAAAAGCGCCACGCAGGGGCTGGCGAGTTATCTAATCAAGACCTTCCCCGAAAAGGCCGCCGCCGGGCAACTTTCGGCGGCCATCGCCTTTGACAGCCGCCGCTATTCCGCCGAATTCGCCGAGGCCGCCGCGCTTATTTTCGCGGCCAACGGCATAAAGACCTTTCTTTTTTCGGATATGCGGCCCACGCCTGAACTTTCGTTCGCAATACGTCAGTTGGGCTGCGACACCGGGATTGTGGTCACCGCCAGCCACAACCCACCCCAGTACAACGGCTACAAGGCGTACTGGAACGACGGTTCCCAGGTAATCCCCCCGCACGACGAGGGAATTATAGCCGAGGTGAACAAGGTAGATGCGATCAAGGAGATTTCCAGGGAAGAAGCCCTGGACAAGGGGCTTTTGAAGCTCATAGACCGCGAGGTGGACGAACCGTACCAGGCAATGGTAAAGGCCAGCCTGTTCCGCCCCGAGCTTATCAAGGAAAAGGCTGGCGAGGTAAAGATCGTGTTTACCCCCCTGCACGGCACTGGGGCCATGCACGTTGAAAAGGTGCTTGGCGACCTTGGGCTCAAGGTAATAACCGTGCCGGAACAGCGGGAAGGCGACGGCAACTTCCCCACCGTGGCATTCCCCAACCCAGAGGAGGCCGCCGCGCTGGACATGGCGATCAAGCTTGGCAAAAAGGAAAAGGCGGACGTGGTTATGGCCACCGATCCGGACGCGGACCGCTTCGGGATCGCCGTGCCGGATCAAAAGGGCGAGTTCGTGCTTGTCACTGGGAACCAGATGGGCGTTCTTATGGCGGATTACCTGTTTCTTTCTCTTAAGGAGCAGGGAAAACTGCCCGCCAACGCCGCTATGATCAACTCGATTGTTACAACTGGTATGCAGAAGCGAGTTTCCCAGCTTTACGGCGCGGAATGCTTCGAATGCCTTACCGGTTTCAAGTGGATTGCCGACGTTATGCGTCAATGGGAAAACGGCCTTGCCGCCGGCGACCCCAAGGCGCGTACCTTCGTGTTCGGCACCGAGGAAAGCTACGGCTACAACATAGCCGCCGCCGTCCGCGACAAGGACGGCATTTCCGCCGCCGCGCTCACCGCCGAAATGACCCTTTACTGGCGGAGCCAGGGCAAGAGCCTTCTGGACAGGCTTGACGAGCTGTACGCCTCATGCGGTTTCTGGCAGGAAATTGGCATATCCAAGTACTTCGAGGGGCCGGAAGGACCCGCGATCATGAAGGGAATCATGGACAAGTACCGCGCCTCCCCCCCGGCGGCCTTGGGCGGCATTGCCGTGTCCAAGGTGCGCGACCTGGAAAAGGGCGCGGACGGCCTGTCCCCCAGCGACGTGCTTCAGTTCTTCCTGTCGGACGGCACTGTGGTAAGCGCGCGGCCCAGCGGCACCGAGCCTAAGATCAAGTTTTACGCCTCGTGCTGCGCCGAGGTTGGCGACGGAGGGCTTGACGCGGCGAAACTGGAGGCCGCCCGTAAGCTTGACGCGATAAAGCAGGATATTCGCAAGGTTATAGGGGGCTAGGGTTACGGCAGATGAAAAAAAGGATTACGGAAAAATCGCCGACCTCGCTCATTGTGTTGCTGTCGGCGATAACTTTATCGATGACAGTTTTAGCTGGATGCTCGATTAACACGCTGGTTGCGAATGCTCTTACCGGCGACGGCACGTCAACGGTCTTTACCGGGGACTCCGACCCGGAATTGGTGGGGGCCGCGCTTCCATTCGCAATCAAAATGTACGAGGCCCTTCTGTACTCAACCCCAAGGCACCAGGGGCTACAACTTACCACTGGCTCGCTATTCATAATGTACGCCAACGCCTTTATCCATGGCCCCGCCGACAGGCTTCCCATCTACGAATGGCAGGCACGAGAGGATGCCCTGGCCCGGGCCAAGCAGCTCTATCTGCGCGGTCACCGAATTCTGCTTGACGCGCTGGAGCAAAGGCACCGGGGATTTGCCGCCGCCGCCCAGAACGCGGACACCATGCAGACGTTTTCCCGAAGGTTCAGGCGGCAAGATGTGCCATTCTTGTACTGGACCGTAGCCAGCGGCCTTGCCGCGTATTCGGTGGACGTGTTCGACTTCGATCTGGCCGCGAACATACCCGTGTGGCACATAATGATAGAAAGGGCCTTCGAGCTTGATCCCGACTTTAGCGGCCTGGACGAGTTCCTTCTCTTATATTTCGCCTCGCTGCCGGAAATGCTGGGCGGGGACAGGGATAGGGCGCGGTACCATTTCGGCCGGGCAATGGAAAAATCGGGGGGGAATTCCACTGGGGCCTTGATTTCGTACGCAAGGTCCCTGAGCGTGCCGGAACAGGACTTCGACACTTTCGAGGAACGTCTGCTACGTGTCCTGGCAATAAATCCAGACGACAACCCCGCTACAAGACTGGTCACCATTCTTGACCAGCGTATGGCGCGTTGGCTGCTGGACAATGCCTATAATTTTTTTGCTTTTCTCCCTTTTCCTTACGATTGACCTTGCGGGCGGATTGATCGAAGACGGGCAATCCGGTAGAATGGGCCTAGGTAATCCATAGGCTCCCTGATTGCCTGGCATGTGTTTGTTAAAGGAGAACAACATGAGAAAAAGTGTAGCAATTGTTTCCGCCGTTTTGATATTTCTCTTTACGGCGCCTGGTGTGGTTTTCGCCCAACGGGGCGGTAGGGCTGGTGGGGACACCATAGAGATACGGGTTGCATCGCCGCTACCTAGGAATTCCGACTGGGGTAGGACCCTGGATCGCATTGCGGGCGAATGGGCCAGGGTTACGAACAACACGGTGCGTGCCCGCGTCATACATGACGGGCTGGAGGGTGGCGAGTCGAGGATGCTTTCCTCCCTTTCCACCAACAACGTTCAGGCCGCGCTCTTTACATCTTTCGGCCTTTCCGAAATAGTCCCAGAGGTTATGAGCCTTAGCGTCCCGTTTAAGATTAGGGACGATGCCGAACTGGAGGTCGTACTAGCCGACCTGCTCCCTGTTTTCGAGGACAAGGTGAACAGTACGAATTTTGTCGTTCTGGCCTGGTCGAAGGCTGGTTGGGTAAATATTTTCTCGCGGGATCAAATCCTGGAACCCAACGATCTGCGTAGGATGCGGATTGCCACCAACATCGAATCGGAGAACATGAACTCGGTTTTCCGGGGCATGGGCTTTAATCTGGTGGAAACCGAAATTACCAGTATGGGAACGATGCTTGCCAGCGGCACCATCAACGCGGTTTACCAAAGCCCTGCGGCTATTGCCCCCATGGGACTGCACAGAAACCTTGGCCATATGCTGGACATGCCTATTGCCCCTTTCATGGGCGGTATAGTTCTTAACCGCGTTACCTGGGACAGGCTGGGGCCAGAAAGGCAGCGGGCCATGATGGACGTTACGCGGCGCATAGCCTCTGAATTCGATTCCACCATGCCCAGAACCGTCGCCAACGCGGTAAACATGATGCAGAGGGACGGTCTTAGCGTCAATATTCCTAACCAGCGGCAGCGCGAGCTGTGGCAGAACGAGGTGGAAAGGGCGATGCCCCCGCTTCTTGGGCACACCTTTGACCGCGAAATGCACGACAGAATCAGCATGATACTGGAAAGGTCAAGAAACGGACGCTAACGAATGTCCGTCAAGCTGCCTAAGACAATGAACACCCTTTCGACCGTGATTTCATGGGCGGAAAGGGGCATTTGCTTCGCCTCGCTTGCGCTTCTCGCGATTATACCCTTTGTTGAACTGGTGTTCCGCCAGTTCAACATACCCATTCCGCATTCCCGTGGGCTTATGATCCACTTCTTTCTGGTGCTGGTCTTCTTTGCCGCCATGCTTACCACGAAGTCTGGGGGACATATCGCGATTGGGATTGTTCAGTACGTTAGAAACGCTCGGCTGAAACGTGTGCTGGAGCTTATCGGAACCCTGATCGTTGTTTTTTTGCTTACGGTTCTTGCTTGGAACACGCTTCCGTACATTAGATATGGCCTTACGGGAAGAACCGTGGGGGCCATACCCGTCTGGGTCTTTGCCATGGCCATGTCGCTTGGCTATTTCGTCATGGCCCTGCGATTTTCCCTGGGCCTTCGCCATTGGCGGGGGCGACTAGCGGCCTTCGCGGTTATGCTGCTGGGAACCGCCGCGGCCCTGCCCGCGACCGCAAAGTTGATCTGGTTCTTCGACGTGCCAGAGCCTTTTTTCTCTTGGGTTGATGCCCTGTACGACATGGCTTTCGTGTTGCAGGTTCCGGCGATTCTGCTGCTGGTGCTTGCCGCTCTTTCTGGGATGCCGATTTTCGCGGCAATCGGCGGTATAGCCACGATTATGCTAAAGGCGGCGGGCCAGGAACCAGAGGCTTTTCACATACCCGTTTTCGACACACTGACCCGGCCCGATCTTGTCGCCATTCCCCTGTTTACGCTTACTGGATTTTTCCTTTCGGAAAGTAAGGCTGGGGAACGGCTCGTTCGAACCTTTCGGGCTTTCTTTAGCTGGCTGCCTGGGGGAATCATTATAGTCGCGGTGCTAATAAGTGCCTTTTTCTCGTCCTTTACTGGGGCTTCTGGGGTGACGATTCTGGCCTTGGGCGGGATACTTTACACCATCTTTAGAAAAAACGGGTATTCGGAAAGCACTTCCATTGGCTTGCTTACCGCCGCTGGTGGTACCGGGGTGATGTTTCCCCCCAGCCTCGCGATAATCCTTGTCGCCAGCACCAGCAACATGATTCTGCACTTTATGGAAGTGCCGACAGACTACACGGTAATCCATTACTTTGCTGGGGCGATTATTCCGGGAATGATTCTGCTGCTTGCGATGATAATCACCGGGGTTGTCCTATCCGCTAGGGACAAAGTTCCCAAGGCTGTTGCTGGGCGGAAAAGCTCTTGGACTTACAGCCAGGATCGTGGGTTTTCGGGCTTTGGGGAAACCTTTGGGTCCCTGCGGGAATCGCTTTTGGAGCTTCTTTTGCCGGTGGTTTTGGTTGCCGGGTTTTTCACCGGGCGGCTTACGCTTTTGGAAGTAAGCGCCGTTTCGGTTATTTACGTGGTGGTCGTGGAAGTGTTTATCAAAAGGGACATTGCCGTCCGCGATATTCCCAGGGTTTTCGCGAAGGCGGTCCCGGTGGTGGGCGGGGTGTTGGCCATTCTGGCGATGGCCAGCGGCCTTTCCCATGCCTTTGTCTTTTCTGGGATTCCCGAAAGCTTTGCTTTTTGGATGGAGGATACCGTACATTCCAGACTGGTCTTTCTGTTGTTGCTGAACCTTGCCTTGTTGTTGGTTGGTTGCGTGGTTGATATGTTCTCTGCCATATTGGTTCTGCTTCCCTTGGTTGTCCCCTTGGGCTACGTTTACGGCATAGACCCACTGCACCTGGGGATAATCTTTATCTTGAACCTTGAAGCGGGCTTTCTTACCCCACCTGTTGGTATTAACCTATTCCTGGCAAGTTCCCGGTTTGAAAGGCCCTTCATGCATATATGTCGATATGTGCTGCCATTTTTCCTGGTGCGGATTGCGGTGTTGCTGCTCATCGCGTATATACCATGGTTCTCGACCTGGCTGCCTGGGCTTTTGGGGTAGAACCTGGTTGCCACCTTCCGAAAACGGTAAAATTGTACTTGACAGAGTTGGCTAATGCAGGTAATCTGGAAGTTGTATGAAAAGGCAGGGAAATTATAGCCCGTTTGACGGAAACAATGCTACATATGAAACATTTTATATTGCATCAATTGTCGCTATGAGTATGGTGAAACGCATGTTTGATGCCCCCCCCCCCC
>Ga0209755_10008152_pt1 | contig 11253 bp, 7 predicted proteins | sample TergutCo191P1_FD_187301 | JGI IMG/M metagenome (GOLD analysis project Ga0209755, IMG submission 187301) | Cornitermes sp. P1 segment gut microbial communities from Petit-Saut dam, French Guiana - Co191P1 (SPAdes) (version 2) | ecosystem: Host-associated > Arthropoda: Insects > Digestive system >... | reverse complement strand
AAAAGGTTGTGAGTCTTACCTTATTAGAGGGACCAGCCTGGCATTAGCCTGTTGTGACTGAGGAAAGAAAACAAATCTGCCATGAACTGTCTCTGGACTAAGATTTTAACCAAGGATATCATCAGTTTAAAGCCATGTCACTCACCTGCATTCACTTTCAGTGCCTGTGCTCTCGCTATGAGGTCAGGTAGCCACTGCTGTGCCTCACCCACAAACACGGCTGTACTGAGGGCCATGCAGCGCTGTCCTGCTGCCCCAAAAGCAGCCCCAACCAGCTGATTTAGAGAATTTTCTTTATTTGCATCAGGCATCACCACACCATGATTTTTAGCTCCCATATTGCTCTGCACACGCTTCCCATTGCGAGATCCTCGTTCATAAATGTACTTTCCCTGTAATGACAAAATCTGTAAGGTGGCATACCACACAAAGAACACAGCAAAGCCCTTCTACAGATATGCAAATACCATACTGACATGAATACAAAATTAACCTCCTTCACAATTTAAACCTTCAGGAAAATAACTACACAGAATATATTTAAGTCTGTTTGTAATTACAAGACAACCCCCTTTCTTTCAGATGATGAATTAGGACAACCTTCTCATCTCATGTTCAGACACACTGAGTACAAACTCTATGGAGTATCAAGAAAGCACTCAACTTGATGTTGCCTTCAAATTTTGCTCTTGATTACATATAGCATAACCATCTGTTAATGAGATTCCTTCCAAAGGATAATGCCTGAAAAATACACACACACAATGGAATTTATGTGCATCTCCACAAAAAAAAACCAGACATTTTCCAAACATATACTTACTGCTACATCAGATCCTACAAATGAAATAGCTTTGATGTCTGGGTTATCACATATGAAGTTGACAGCCTCATGTGCACCATGAATCACATTCACAACACCAGGAGGACATCCTGCCTCATTCAACAACTGCATCAGCATCATGCATGCCCCAGGGTCTCGTTCTGATGGTTTAAGGACAGATGTGTTCCCCAGAACAACGGCAACAGGAAACATCCACAGAGGAATCATGGCTGGGAAATTGAAGGGCGTTATACCAGCTGTCACACCCAGAGGCAAGCGATATGAGTGGGTGTCCAAATCCTTGCTGATATTGAGCAATGTTTCTCCCAGCTGGAGGGATGTGACACTGCAGCAGTGCTCCACCACCTCTGTAGACATACCAACATAACATGCACATTTATTCCATGTTCTAGTATCCCCAAGTATTCCAAACATTAACAGGTGTTTCCCACACTTATAAATCTCCACGAAAACTAGGAATCACGTGGGTTTCAATTTGTCTGAACACTCAGATTTTTTAGTTTTCTTCAGTTGCCCCTTGAAAATAATTGGATTGTAAACAGGTCATGGCCAGTTCCTTCCATATCCTTCCCAATTCATCCCCCATCTGGCACTACACACACTGAGGTATCTGCAATGTTAATAAATAAATCAAACTAATACGTTCTTCATGGATGGGACATTCCAGCAAATTATGAATGAAGGATGTAAAATTTCTTTTTTCACCTTTGAACAGACCGGATAGGAGATGCGAATGAGAATTCAGCATCTGAACACAAGATTATAATAAAATTATGAAATTAAGCAGGTTACTTCCTAGAATTCCAGTATCTGTACCCATGGCCTGTCCAGATCTCTAACAAGAGTACACAAAGATTTCATATCCAAGTCCAGAAATTAAATTTCTTTCCAGAAATACTGACTTCCTGAACAATTCATACAGTAGGACAGGCACTCCACTACTTATGAAGAAGTTCAGTTCCAGAGGTCTCCTCATAAACTGATTTGTTTGCAAGTACAGTTTACTCCTGTTGATACCAAACATGTTGAAAACAGTCAAATTACTATCATTCATCACCTCTTTCAAGGTGCTATACAATGTCCACTTTAGTTTCCATCATAGTAGTGCACCTTTCCTTACTACCACCCTCAACATTTTCAGGCAATTGGATATATGTATAAGTTTCTTTGTACGTACAGAAGTTTGAGAACTAAATGTCCATAAGCAGACCAAAGCCTGTATCTACTTCAGACTTAGAACAAAGCTGATACAAAGTTCAACCAGCACAACTATTCTGCGCTAATCTCCCACAGTCACTCCAACAACTGTATCTTAAACTACAATGACACCTCACATCAGTGGTCCACAATTTCTCCAAAAATCTAGGAACTGCCTCAAACTTCCAGCTGCCAGAAGGATGACATGAAGCACGTTCCATCCTGAAGACCCACAATATTAGGCACAACCAAACTTATTGCCCAGGAAGCCTGGTGCCCAGGATTTGTACACACCTGCCTCACATTATGCTCTTGAATGGTTCCTGAAGGAGCAGCATTAAAAAAACAGCATTCATTGAGGTCATTATAATATTCTGCTTATGCAGATATGTTCCCTACCTTATACGTTTTACTTGTAAATGCCATGGCCAGCATTACTGGTTTTACTCCACTGTAATTATCATTCCAGTAGCATGATTGTCAGAAAAAAAAATGTTACATACCACATAAACTTGACAGACACAATCAGAAATTTAAATCAACACAAACCATTGTAATATTCTCTTAAGTTATTCCTAGGACCGTTCCATCGCTTAAGACAGAGGTCTGATCCCAGGCCAGCCCATGCTGAATTTGCAGTGGACAAAGTGACTCTAAGACAGGTTTTTCTCCAAGGTGTTTGGATTCCCTCTGTCAATATCATTCCAACACAGCTCCATACCCATTCAATCATCTGTCAACAAAGCTATGTAACCTTCAGAATGACAGCATTATCATATAGCATATCACATTAAACACTGCAGAAAGGTTCAACAATACAGGATTATTAAGAGGGACAACTTCTTGAATGCAGAAATCTGAAAATTCTGTATTTAAATTTACAGTCACTTAACTAGAATATTATTCCATATAAACTCTGCATTACATGATCAATTTTCAGTATAGAATCATTCTTTAAGTCTTTCCTTCTTTGTCGATGCTGACAAATTCTTGACCACAGGACATATTTTTTACATGCACAAAATTGTTCATCATTTTCCACTGATAAACACAATTCAGTGTCCCTTTTATTGTTTCCCTGAACATGGTAGCTTTACTGCATAGTAAGGCTACATCAGTTGACACTCCCATCAGAATGAAAGGGACACTGTAGACATACATTAATGAGCAAAAGATCACAACATTTAGATCTTATAATGCTTTCAGTTTTTGTAATTTCTCAAGTACATATTTGTCCAGAGGTGAATTTCTGGCACTCTCTTTCCAAAAAGACTGAATGTGTGCATTTGTAGAGCTCACACAGTCTTTGGAATGTACGGTAGGACCTAATGGGTGCCCTGCTGGGAAAGTCACTAGTTTTCCAAGTGAGCCATAGCCTAATGATCTGTGGGGATTACTCCGTGGCCATCAGCACTGAGATCATCTCCTTCTTCATCTGCACTGGAAGGCTGACAATGTCCTGCTTTACATATGGAGAAAGGGCATCTTCAACTTGGAAATAAATTTATAAAAATCGGGCTGATGCTTAATTTCACTTGAAAGTTTCACCTAATATAACAGCCTCCTCCTCCTCCTCCATCTCTTCCTTGCTCACTCCCCACATCCTGCTATATGCTCATTCTTCTAGAGGTCACTAAATTAGTTTCAACTTAAAATCACCTTTAGCTTTCCCACCCAAAAGTAGTGCATGTGATTCCTATTTAGGACAACATATGCAGCATCACTCTCTTCCAAAACAAGACAATTTCATCCACACTGAAAGCGAATTCTTAACGTAAAACCACTTGCTTTGATAATACATTACAGAGTTACACAGCAACCATGTTCTACCCTCTCAATTTGCACTCTCTCATTTGGTGATACAATACACTCAGGTCAGGCACATGCTGCCTGTTGCAATGTCCCAAACCAGCACTAACCAATGAAGAAAGATTCTACTAGTGAAGTCTCAGCTTCATGCAAAATGTCAGGTTCTCCCAGCAGTGCTGCTGAAGAGACAAGTTTCTTTGGATGTCATGCAGTGTCATTGGACAAGTAGTTCCCACTATTTTGAAGGATCACATTGCTTCCATCATTAGGGTCAAGTACTCACAGAACTCTCAGCTTCCTCTTTCTTAATGTACTACAGACTCCCAGCTTTCTACATGAAAGCATTTTGGCCCATCGCCATGCATGTTTTCAATCAGTAGGATATTCTGTGAATCATCTCAGTCAAGACCACATCTGGTACACTCTCTCTCTCTTGTTCTTTTCACACTTCCAGCATACTTAAGGAGTGTCCATTTGGTAAAAGCAGTGAGACTGAGCATCCAGTCACCAATAGCCTGACACTCCTCAGCTTCTTTACTGCACATTAGTTGCAATTTCATATTCATACTAATGGCATTCTTCTCAAGTTTTGCGCAGAATTACAAGCAGCCTCACTTGCAGAGAGTTTAATTTGTAATATGGTTAAATTCAAGGTGCTTCCTGAAGCTTTAACATAAGACTGCTACTATGCATGCTGCTCCTTGGGTCCATTGGGTTCTGACTGGAGAGCACACAACTGTTACTGCTTATTTAAACAAATAAGGCAATTAAAAGGAGACCAAACAATTTACAGACACGTCAAAAAAATGCAGCAGTGGCACTGTCTACTGCACACAATATTTCATTTTGTGAGTTATGTTCATATTTTTCCTACAGCCAAGACCATTAAATAAACAAGCAGCATTATATGAGGTCTCACTGTAGAGCACATTTCCCTCATCTCACTAATCTTGATCACTGCCACCTATTTTGTAGTCCTAATTGACACTGTGTTGTTAAATAATCTAATAGCAGCATTACTTACGCAGTCCTCGTAAGACGTCCCCCTCAGCGTCAATCAACGTCTTGCCCTGTTCTGTTGTGATGATCTTGGCCAACTCTTTCTGTATAGAACAACAAAATTTCTAATGCTGCTAGTTCATGAATCATACACACCTTAGGATGTTAAATTTTGGGTTCTCCCAGCAATGTTGTTGAGGATTCATGTGTTCTGGGATGTAACACTATGCTGCTGGGTAAGCAGCATAGTGTCACAGCACCTTAATCTTCAAAAAACAAATTCTCCTTGGAGTGCTTGCTGCTGAATATGAAGGCACCAACATCCTTTTAATTGTCAGGAAGCACTCAACTAACAGCATAGCATCACATCCCAGAAGACTTCCATCCACAGGCTACAAGGTTATAGGATCAGAAGAACTGTATTAAGCATGAAAGGACAGGAAGGACACCACAAAGACTTCACACACTTGCCTAACCACAGAACTGACCCAGAAGAATTAACTAATGGTAATATCTCTATATTAGTAATCACAAAACAATTCTGTACATGTACCCTTCACATAACAACTGTCACATGCATCATTTCAGGCTTCCACTGCGATGTAAATGAGGTGTTTGCTGTTCTGGGATGATATGCAGTGTTGATTGGCAGGTAGTTACGGACATTTTGGGACAGCCTGTTGTTCCTCTCTTCTAGGGTTGCTTGACCCATGATGATGGCACTAACAGACTTTTCCAAAACTTCTGTAATTAACTACCAAGCTACACTGCATAACATCCCAGAACAGCACACACAACATTTGTCAAGCTGAAACCTTAAATATAACTATTTCAAAACTCATAAAAACATGGAAAAAAGCATGTTTGATATAAAATTTTTGTTTATTTTTCCCTAAGACTCTTGTTGGAAACACTTATTGCTCCATGTTTAGTGAGTTACACTCAAGATGCATGCTGAAAGGGACATGAGTGTTCATGTAAAGTGTCCATTATTGATGCCTGATTTTAGAAATTGAAAAGAATATGTGCTTGCTATTGTTCCAGTTATGATAATAAACATAGCTGCGAGGTACAATTCTGTTACTTTCCACCGTGCATGGATTTGATTCCTGGAGGGGCTAAAGATTCTTCTCTTTTCCAAAATATCCAGAATGAATATGGGGAAAAGCCTCCTGTTCAATTGGTACAGAATATTCTTCCCCAAGGAACAGAGCAGCCAGATGTGAGGGTGACCACTCAGCTCCTTCCAGTGCTGAGGTTAACAATGAAAGGACATGTACATATACATATATATACACATACATGTACTCCAACCACATGCCTTCACAGTGTGCACAGTAGTAACTTCCCCTTTTACCTTCTATGTTGCAAAGACATCACAAATTGCACCGTTCTTTCATGCGTATGTCATTGTACACTGCATTAAGGCAATAACAGTACATTTGCACCATCTAAAAAGCTAATATTGCAACAGTTCTTTAGATTTGTTAAATGCAATTGACAATTCACATTTTTTTTATACAGACCACATCTCCAGCTCCAGACTATGTGATTTTAAAATATTTCAGCTCTACCACACTCCAAGCTCCACCCTCCAGTTCACATCCTCATACTAATTTTAACGCTCATCCTTGCACTTACATATCACTGATCAACTTGGTTCAAGCTGCAAGGCTTCTGACCTGTATGCAAGAGGTGCCTGGTTTGATTCTTGGATGAAACATCAGCTATCTTGACTGAGGTTTTTCACTATTTTCCTCAGCTCCTCCAAGCAAATGGTAGGATAGTACCTTAAATCATGCCACAACCACTTCCTGCCACATCCTTTCAGGTTCATATGCAATTACTATCCTAGCTACATAGCTCAGTCAGAATAGTGACCAGGCTACAGGCAACATTCCTGAGAAATCATGGTTTGTTCCCCAACAGGGTAAACTGATTCAATTCTTCTCCAAAGTGTCCAAACTAAATCTGGGGTAAAATCACCCTCTCTTTTGGGGGGTAGTAGGAGCTCTATAGCAGGGGAAAAATGGCCAAATCATAAAGCTGACCACCCACTCCCTACTTAGTGCCTAGATTAAGATGGGTGCAGCCATACCTCCACACCCCCTACACGCCTTCATGGCATGACAAGCACAGGGACAACTTTAACTGCACCATGCCACCACTCAAAACTACAGAGTCAGAGCTGCTCAAAAGTCAATAAATAAATAATAAATTAATTAAATTAACAAACGCATGCAGAGGGACCCTAACTGATCTCTTCACTTTGTGTTTTCTAATTAAAATGATGCTACACAATAAAATATATCCATATCCACTGAACAAAACAAAATTAACTTTTGAACTTCTAACCATGTCAATAACATTTCAAAGTGTAACGTAACTGTGTATTTACCATGTTCTTCCTGATAACGTCCTGATATCGAAACATCACCTGCTGGCGGGACAGTATTGACAACTGAGACCATGTCTGAAATGCTTCCTTGGCTGATGCCACTGCCTGCAGCATCTCTGCCTCTGTGGCTTTTGGTACCCTTGCAACTACCTGCAATATTGAAACATAATTAAACTAGACTGCAGTGTATGTACTTGTCTAACACAACTATACGATGGTAGAGATACATATATAATTTATTACATAAAGAACAACTACATGTTTCGACACTTTACACTAGCCATCTTCAGGTTGAGAAATGAAAAACTTAGTAAGCACTATACTCAACTTCTGTGGGTTGTATACAGTGGGGAGGTAAGAGGTGAAGTGGGTACGAGATCTCGCTTGTGTTATGTAGGATGGGTGGTGTGGGTACATGGGTTCTGCTATTATGCGCTATTCTAGGTTAATATATTTGGATCTGTGGTATCATCTTATGTTCGTAGAGATTATATGTACATGTGCACTTAGCTTATAAATACACAGTGTGCAATTTTTATATAAATGTAGTTTCTATAGTTACAGTGGGTTCATTGATCTAATCACTTTGTTATTATATTTACTATTATAACACATCAAGTTTGATTTTTATAATTTGTCAGTTCAGTATCTGAAGTAAAACTATTATAGGATGGAATAAAAGTAAGGTGAGTGAGGGAAGTAAATTAGCAAACAATGGTGTGGAAAAACAACATACTGGTACAAGCAAATTAAATTAAATTACGGTAATATTGAAGTGTTAGGTTTTGATGTGTCTCTTCTGGTGTCATTGAGTCGTGCATGTTCTAGTTGAAATGTTCAAAGAAACAGGGCTTCAAACAGTCCAACTGTCTATGTGTGTAATAGTGATGAATGGCAGATAGGACAATCCTTAGAAGCACAGCTTTGTGTGTCGTATGTGTCAGCTGGTTATTCAGTGTGTGTTAGTATAGGTCATTCACAGTGTGGATCTACAGTTCTGAGGGTCAGAAGGTCATTGTGCTGTGTGGTGTGTGGATTAATAGCATTGACTGGATCGTCTCCCTGGATTACTGAAAGCTGGATGTGTATATGCAGGCGCAGGTGGGTTTTTGGTTCGGTTCGTGCACTATCATGTTTGATGATGTCACATATTCACTTTGTATGTGCATTGTATGTGTGTATCACCGACTAGTCACGTTATGTGAAAGTCGGTGATTCTGCCATTCATCTCCAATGCCCAGCATGGGAGCAGGCTAGGGTGTAGGCTTGATGTATAACATACGAAACCCTACAGGAAGTGACTGGTGACTGTAGATATACAAAACACACCCTCTAAATAAGCAGCATATCCTCTGAATCGCTCACAGAAATATCAACAGTTGCAGTGTTACCAATAGTGTACAATGAGTGACTCATCTTCTCACTCATAACTTCACATAACACACTCATAACAAAATTTATATACTTTCAGCAAAACATTCCAGTGCTATATTACGCTCAACATTCACACAGCTACCACATTATTTCATACTTCACACAAAAATGAGCTCCAGTGTTTAAATCCATGGAGAAAAGTCTTCTTGACAAATTACAAAATGCTCAACTGGCCAAGCAATTATAAGCGTTTTGGGATCAAAATCTACTTTAGCTTCCACATAAGGGCCTGCCATTGGTCCTTATCCTGAGCTGCATGACAGTAATCTAAAATCCCATATCCAATTCTTAAACTCATACCAAAGCATGACAAACGCATCAATGTGCTCAGCGATTACATAAAAAAATAATGATACCTCAGTGGACAAACTAACCTACACTTAACATTGTAATGACTTCTCAATTAATATTTATAACCAACAGAACCCACCATACAGAACATCCTTCACACATACTGATGCCATTAAAGGAAGTCCCATTAATGTTGAGGACTTATGGCACTAGAAACTTCACATTCTCCCCCCTGCTGTATTCCCCTCCAGCCCCTCTAACCCAAACCAACAAGCCTAAATTGCTTGTTACTAGATAAGATTATTACACCAATTTCACTACCAGTCTTTGTGAGAACAGAACTGTTACACTGAATGGACACTGCTGCAACAGAAGTGCAACATCTTGAGCAATGTGGCGGTGGTCATTCCATGGTACTTCTTTCTTAAGCCTCAGTACAGTTTTCTTCACAAATTCCCAGTAAGCAATTGTCATACCTCATTCGTGGCTGGGTTATGTACATCAATCCAGTCCTTTGTTTTGGACTCCACAAACTTTCCATTGATAAAGAGTTTTGTAGTTGGCACTGCTGACATGCTGCGACTCCATGCTACTATGGCAGTTCGAGCTCGATTCATCAAGACAAGTCCCTAGGAGACAAATGGGGAGGTCCATTACAACCAAACAGGAATATATAATAAGGACGATACAATATTATAAAATCTTCAGTGTGAAATGTCTTGTAGTTCGGTAGAGCATCACATCCTCATAGTCTCTTCAATGAGAACCTCCAGTATCACATGACAGAAAAACTGTCCATCAGACAAACACAAACATGCATCAGTGGATGAGGGGTTACTGACAGTCTAAGGAAATGTTTTCAAGGGTCCAGCAGCCTGACCCTCAAGATGAAGCTACTACAATCCTTGGCAACATCAAAAGCCACTCCCCCAATAACACAGTGGCACATCCCAAAAGACCTGAATACTCAGTGACAATGCTGTGAGTACCTTAAAACTCGCACACAAACATTTGTTCCATTATTTCCCTACATTATCATGCCCTTTCATCATTTCAACCATTTCAGTACAATGAACCTCTAAACTGATGATAATATACACATGTACCCTAACAACATTATTCTGGAATTATGTGTACCAATCTAACATAGATTGTTATGAATATTACACTTAATTTCATGGTTCATGTCTTCTGGGTTGGCATGCTGAGGTAGTAGAGTTATTGATTCCCATCATTTCAAAGGAATATAATGCCATCATCCTCAAGGGTCGAGAAATCCTTGAAAATGATAAAGACAACAAACCTTCAAAACATCAGGAATCTGTAAGCCTACCAGTGAGCGTAACAACCTAGAAGACGAATTCCACATTTTCCATTCTGTGCATTACAATTAAATTTCTATAATTTACATCAACAAATGTACACAACTGTATTAGAATTATGAAAATATAACAAAAACCACTAATATCTACATGTTTTGTGGCTTTATTGGCCCACCATCACAGAGTACAATAAATTTTTGGCTTAAATCATATTAACCAGGAAGACATAAACCCTCACTCTTGACCCGTGTTACTACGCTAATGTGGGAGACCAAGGTTCATAACCTTACACAACAGAAGACAAAATTATATTCTGTATATTTTAATATTCATATTTCTAGACAGAAAATTGGATGACAAAATGTTATGTTTTTCATACCATGCATATTCTTGTAATTAATATATCAACCAAACAATGCACTTAATAAAATACAATTTATGACAAATATTAATCCTCTACATGTTTCAGCATCCTCCCCAAGGACCTCAGATGGATGGATTCACTGGAACAAACTACACAACACTACAATTCATTTTTTGTGTCTGGTTATCAATCCACTACTACACTACACTATGCTACAGTTTGTCATTCATAGCTGTCTTCTCGCACATATATACAACTTCACAGTCTTACAAGCTTGGCTCATCCTCTCAGTTACCTTAGCAAAAGAAAATCGGTTGTCCATAAATAACACACAATTCTGTGTAAAAAAGTTGTCTATGCTGAAGTGCCATGCCCTACATGACCTAACTACTTGACTAGCTAATAATAAAGAAATTCTATGCCTGTTTAAAAACTTCAACACCATATTAAAACACCACACCATGGTTTCCTGTGCTGAACCAAATGTTGGCAGTTCACACTCCTAAACCTCCTTCACATGCCCAGCCCATTTCACCCTCCTTTATCTGATCATGCTCACAATATTGTGAAGACTACAAACCCTGCAGCTACTCAC
>Ga0209755_10008151_pt1 | contig 11254 bp, 8 predicted proteins | sample TergutCo191P1_FD_187301 | JGI IMG/M metagenome (GOLD analysis project Ga0209755, IMG submission 187301) | Cornitermes sp. P1 segment gut microbial communities from Petit-Saut dam, French Guiana - Co191P1 (SPAdes) (version 2) | ecosystem: Host-associated > Arthropoda: Insects > Digestive system >... | reverse complement strand
CTGCGTTTGATTTCAGGTCGGAAAGCAATTGGTCCCGTCCTGCCTTGTTTTGGTCTTCCTCCATTGGGAAAATAACCATTAATTCATATCGGCGCATATATCCTCCTTATGGCCATATGTCCGGTTTGATAACCGGCAAAGAGGTTAGAGCCTCAAGTGACAGGGCTCTTGGGTAAATAGTAGCAAATTTAAGGGGTTATGCCTAGTACTTTTGGGTCAATCGCCAATAAACAGCACTTCAGGCTCTAAAACAAAGCCTGTCTCTTTTTTTACCTTTGCCGCAACCTCGTTCATAAGGGAGCGGATATCCGCTGCGCTTGCGTTTCCTGTGTTAATTACAATATTGCCGTGGAATGGAGCTATTTGGGCTCCGCCTATTTTAAAGCCTTTTAATCCAAGTTCATCAATTATCTGCCCTGTAGGCTTTCCAAAATCGCGGTTATTTTTAAAGGCGGAGCCCGCGCTGGGAAAAAGATAATGTCCTTTTTTGCGGCGGTCTTCTCTGTTTGTATTCATTTCCTTTAAGCTTTTTTCTTTTTCACCTTTCTTTAATTTAAAAGCCGCGGATAAAATTAAGCAATCCATCTCCTGAAACGGGCTTTTTTTATATGCAAATCCGACACCGTTTTTTACATCTATTTGTTTAATTGAATATTCATCTTTTTCCCTGTAAAGAATTTCTACATGGCTTAATACATCGGCAACTTCACTTGAATAACAGCGGGCATTCATCCAGACAGCACCACCCATAGTACCGGGCATTCCTGCGAGAAATTCAAGGCCTGATAAATTTTTAGCGAATGCAGTATCTACAGCTTCGTCTACGCTTGTTCCGCTTTTAAAGATCAATTCGTCTTCATTTTTTTTTAAAGCGCTTGTGTGCTCGCCTTTCCATGAACCCATATCCAAAACAATTCCTCGTATTCCATTATCGCTTACAACAATATTCGCACCTCCTCCTAAAATAAAAAAAGGAATTTTTTCCTTACGGGTAATATTTAATAATGAAACGCAAAAAGAAATAAAACCATCACCGCCAGGGCATAGCCAAAAATCAGCTTCTCCGCCGACTTTAAAAGTAGTATGCTCCTTCATAGATTCGCTGCGACGTATTTCTACCTCGCACGGAGAAATTTTTAAACATTGCTCGATAATCTCTTGTATTTGCATTACTCAGAATCGGGAATTGTAATACCCAGTTCTCCCGCGATACGTCTTGCTTTTCTTGCGAGACTTTCATTTTTATCTTTTGTCAGGGCTATTATATCTTCGCTGAGAGCGTCAAGTTTATTGTTATTCGCAATATCTAAACCGTACAATTTTTCTATTACGGTGCCGCCGCGCATAAACTGGGAAGCGAGTCTTTGAGTTTCGGCTTTATTTCCTTCTACTACAGCTTCGCCTGTAACTCTTAAGAACCCATTGTAAAGATTTGTTTGGTTCCTTCTCTTCGCGTCTTCAAGCTCTGTAATTAATTTATTAATGTCTCTTCCGCCTGAGTTCTTAATAAGCATATCGGCGGCAAGGATACGGACACGGTCTGCATTCTTTCTTTCTGAGAAAAGAGCCAAAAGCACATCAAAGGCTTCATCATTGGCAATGGCGCCAAGAGCGCGAATTGCTTCATCTTTTACGTTAGGAACTTCATCGCGTTCTGCGCGGAATTTTAAGTAAGGGACAGCTTTCGCGAGCTTGCGATCGCGGCTTGCCTGAGAAGCGGCAATTCTTGTGCGGTAATATGAATCTCTAAAAGCATCTAAAATCGCGTTGTCTACGACGTCTCCCTTAAAAGGTCCAAGAGCGCCGACAGCGGATGAGCGCACGTTCGGATCATTAGTGCCAATGCAGGTGAGTATAGCGTCTAATCCTTTTTCGTCACCTATCTTTGAAAGAGCGCCAAGGGCCGCAATGCGAATAGGAGTCCTCTCGTCTGTATTTGAAGCTAATTCCGCAAGAAAAGAAACGCCTGCCGCTGAACCTGTTTCGCCAATCGCGCTTATAATTACACTCCTGTTATCATTACCGGGCTCACGATCATTGTAAAACTCAATTAAAAATTCTGCCGTTTCATCCGCCAGTTTTTTATCGCCTGAAGAAGCCTGCCCTATAGCGCGAAAGCCTGTGCTTAAAAAGCGTCTTTCTTCTGTGTCTAAAATTTCCATGATTACAGGAACAGCTTCCTTCGATTTCACCTTACCAAGATAATCCAAGGCGGATAAAACTGTTTCGTTGGTTTCATCTTCGCGCTGTGTAATTGCTTTTATTGCGCGTTCTTCAAGACCGCCTTTCGCGCGATCTCCAAAGAAACTAAAAACTCCCGTTAAAACTCTTTGGTTCTTGGAATTTTTTAAAAGATTAATTAAATCATTATCAAGATAATCAGCGTTTTCTGTTCTGAGTGTTTGGATAAGACCTGCGATTTCTGTTTCGGTACCGTATTGGATTATTTCACGCCGGGATTCTTCGGCGTTCTGCTGTGCAAATAACATAATAGGAAGGAAGAAGAAGATTAACCACAAATAGAACCTTCGGTTCTTACACGAACCACTCAAACCTGTAGTTCGAAATCTTATCTTAAATCCTCTAATCATTTTCATCTCCCATATTATAACACGCTAAAAATTCTTTTTTAAATTCAAGAAACCTGTTTTCTTTTATAGCTTTACGAGCATTATTAACTAATTCGTTAATGAAAAACAAATTATGATAACTAGCCAGCATGGAACAAAGTATCTCCTTGGTCTTAAAAAGATGCCTAAGGTACGCGCGTGAGTAGCCTTTGCAGACTTTACAAGCACACTCTTTATCTATCGGCGAAAAATCGCTTGTGTTTTCGGCCTTTTTTAAGGCAAATGGTCCTTTATGGGTATAAATGCGTCCATTTCTGCCTTCTCGTGTAAGTAAAACGCAGTCAAACATGTCAATTCCGTTCTCGATTGCGGATAAAATGTATTCAGGCGTTCCAATTCCCATGACATAGCGGGGTTTTTCTTCAGGTAATAGAGCGGCAGTATAAGCCAGGGTTTCAAAAAATAAATCGCTTGGCTCCCCCACAGACAGCCCGCCTATCGCAATGCCGGGTGTGCCGCTTTGGGCACAAACTTGCGCGCTTTGCTGCCGTAAATCATTAAAAAAGTTTCCCTGCACAATGCTAAAAAGGCTACCCTTGTAATCGCTTTCTTTTGTTACATTCTGCCATTCGTTTACAGCCCTTGTTAGCCATTGGTTTGTAATATCAAGAGCTTTTTCTGCTTCTTTTCTGGACGCGCCGTAATGCGAACAATAATCAAGCTGCATTTGAATATCGCTTCCAAGCGTTTTTTGAATAGTTACAGCCTTTTCTGGGCTTAAAAAATGTTTTGAGCCGTCAACATGAGATTGAAACCACGCTCCTTCCGGTTTTATTTTTCTTAAAGAGGAAAGCGAATAAACCTGAAAGCCGCCTGAATCTGTCAGAATATTTCTGTCCCAATTCATAAAGCGATGAAGCCCTCCGGCTTTTTCAATTACTTCCTCCCCAGGTCTTAAATATAAATGATAAGTATTGGAAAGAATTAAACTAAAACCAATTTCTTTTAAATCTTCTACTGTCAGGGCTTTTACAGTTCCATTTGTTCCAACAGGCATAAAAACAGGAGTTTCTGTCTCTCCGTGAGGAAGACTTAAAGTTCCGGTTCTTGCTTTGCAGGAACTGTCTTTTTTATTTATACTAAAGCGCATTATGTCTTTGCGCTCCTTATAAGCATAATTCCAATAAATACAAAAAACAGCACAGGAAACCACGCTCCTATAAAGGGATGTATATAATCAAGCCCTGCCATAGTCATGCTCAGCATTTCTGCAATATAGTAAATAACCGCAACAGATAAACTTGTAAAAAGACTCATTAATAATATATTTTTTCTAAATCTGCCGCCCATCGATACAGAAAGTATCATAACAATAAAAGAAGTAGCCGCAAATGAATATCGGTGATAATAATTTGCCTGTGCATGATAATAAGAAAGCCCAGCTGCGCGAAGATCCTTTACAAGCATTCCTGCGTCTTTTGCCGGAAGCTCCTCAACAATTACAGCGCTTCTTCTGAAAAGATCGGGGTGTTCATCGTAATCTTCGGTATAAGGTAAAGGATGCATGCGTAATATATTTTCTTCATCGTGCGTATAAATAACGGCATTTCTGAAGTCCCAGTAATTTTCTTTCCATTCCGCGGATGGAGCTCTTATTTGAGATACAAACTTACCGCCATCGTCCATCTCTATAATATTTACACCGTTTATTATAAAATTATCAAAATCAAAAAAATCAACCGAATAGGTTATCCTTCCATTATTTGTTTTGATTACTATATCGTTATTTGTCATAGTAACATACTGATTCAGCGCGCGTCTGGAAAGATCATTTTTTATTTTTAAAGTTGGTATTACAATCGCATCATCAAGAAAAAATGAGAACAACGAAAAAACAAAACCTACAAACAATAAAGGTATGCTAAAACGCCAAAAAGGAATACCTGTAGAAAAAACTGTCGTTAATTCATTTCTGGCATACATATCGCCAAGCGTATACGCCGCGGCAAAAAGAAGAGAAATTGGCGTAGCATATGAAACGCTTTTTGGAATAAAATAAAATGTTATTTTTAATATAGTTGATATAGGTACATCATTGTTCATGTATCTTAATAAATTTGAAAAAAGATCAATTAAAAGAAGCAGAAAAACAAACATAGAAAGCGCGACAAAAAAGATCGGAAAGAATTGGCGCAGAAGATATCTGTCCAAAAGCATTATTTTATTCATCTTCTTACCTTAACAAGCGCTAGAATAACACCAACCACAAGACAAATAATATTCGGCAGCCACATTGCCCAAAATGGAGGAGCATTTAAACGAATGCCTGATGCCTGCCCTATAAAAAGCATAGACCAATACAATACAGCAATAAGAACGCCAATAATAAATCCGACTGTTTGTCCGCTCTTTTTTGCCATAAGCCCCAGAGAAACCGCTAAAAACACAAAAAAGAAAGCTCCAAAAGGAACAGCGAATTTTCTGTATATCTCAATTATATGAATATTTAAGGATCTGTCTCTTCTTATTGTTTCTATTGCGCTAGTTTCACGTAAAAAACTGGAAACTGCTGATGCTCTTCGATTCCAATCAGGATAATCAGGACCTCGTCTTAATGTATTTTCCAGATTTAACGCGGTTGCGTTAAATCTTAATTTTCTTTCATTTTCTCTTTGAGCTACATCTACTTTTTTTACTTTAATCGCGGCGTTCACATCACGTGAACTCATCTCTCTTGGAGTTACATTCCCGGCTGATGGAATAATATCTTCATTGGAAACCCAATATCTAAGCATTTCGCTTGAAGCAAAATCATAATCTTCCCTTACCACTTCTTTTGATGATGATATAAAAGCGTCTTCTAGATCCAGGCTGAGCCCCTGTCTCCCTCCGTCTTTTAATTCAGCTCTGCTTGCTAAAATAATGCGCCTCTCTCCGTCATCTGTTTTATCCAGTATCAACACATTTTTTACAGCTTTGCCGTCAACCCCGCCTGAAACTATAATAGTATTCTTAAACCGTTTTACAGAGTTTTCCTGCAATTCCAATGCTGGCGTAGAAACGGCAATTTTCTTCCATAGTTTATTAAATTGAACCGTTCCTGCGGGAAGTAAAACATCATTTGTAAAAAATGATAAAATAGAAACAAGAATTCCTACCGCAATTGCCGGAAAAAATATATTTTTATAAGACAAGCCTGACGATAACATTACAAGTATCTCATTATCTGAAGTCATGCGTCCGACGGTCATTAATGTTCCCACAAGGGAGGCAAAAGGAGCTGACATTGCTATTACCGTCGGTAAAGAAAAAAGAATTAGAAGCGCGACCTGATTAAAAGGAACATGTTTTGTAAGCACCTCTTTAGCCATTAAAAGTATCTGGTTTACAAAGAAAATGAAAAAGAAAAAACAAAAGCAGATAATAAAAGAAAAAAGCATTTCTGATAATATGTATTTAAACATTGTCGGCGAAATTAACCTGCTGCTTTCGCCGGGAATACTTCGCCAGGAAAAATCAGGAATTTTAACAGAAGAAATTTTTTCTCTAATAAAATTTATTTTACCGGCAAGGAATAAAATAAATTTACTGGATTTTATCCTGTTAATTAATATTATTAAATTGGATACCAGAGATATAACATATTTATTTTTTTTAATTTTGTTAATAATCGCTGTTAAATAATTAATACCTATCTTTAATTTAATAACCAGTAAATTAAAAAGAATATAAATTTTTGCTGTTATCTTTAAAGACTGAAGCCTTACATATTGAGCAAGTGATTTTATCTTTTTAACCTGCGCCTGTAGATCCAAAACCCGCGCTCCCTCTTTGACTTGGTGAAAGCTCTTTCGCTTCTACAGCCTGTACCCGGCAAACGGGAGCCACTACAAGCTGAGCAATCCGCTCTCCATCTTTAATTATAACATTTTGCGAGCCTAAATTTATCAAAATTATATCTAAATCTCCGCGATAATCGCAATCTATTGTCCCTGGGGAATTAAGCACGGTAAGCCCATGCTTTAACGCCAAACCTGAGCGCGGACGCACCTGAGCCTCAAAACCCTGCGGGATTTCAATTTTAAGCCCTGTGGGAACCTTTACCCTGCCAAGGGGCGGTATGGTCACATCCTCATCTAAAAAGGCGCGTAAATCCATACCGGCGGCTCCCTCGCTTTCATATTGAGGCAGCGGTATGCGAGGGTTGGTTTTAACAACTTTTAATTCCACTGCCAGTAACCCTTTTTTAAACCACGAACCACTCGAACACCACGAACCTTTACTTCGAAATCTTAATCCTTAACCTATGAATATATGATAGCTCTCAAATATTTCTTAGGTTCAAAAATAAGACACGGACAGTAAGTTCGAGTGGTTAGTGTGGTTCGTGGTAAAATTCCTATTGTTGTTCCAGTGCATCAATGTACGAAAGGTTGAGCCTGCCCTGTTTGTCGATTTCCAGAAGCTTGACAGGTATCTGCTGACCTTCCTTTAGCACATCGGTAACCTGAGCGATTCTCTGCCGGGAAAGTTTGCTTATATGCACAAGCCCTTCTTTGCCGGGAAGTATTTCTACAAAGGCGCCGAAGTCCATTATGCGTTTAACAGTTCCGTTGTAAATCTTGTCAACTTCCGGGTTTGCGGCAATTCCCATAACAGCAGCTTTTGCGTCCTCGGCGTCTTTTGTATTCTTACCGAATATTGTTACAGTGCCGTCGTCTTCTGTATTAATTTTAACGCTGTACTGTTCGCAAAGCGCTTTAACATTTTTGCCGCCTGGACCAATAAGAGCACCAATTTTATCGATATCGATTCTAAGTGAAACAATCTTTGGCGCATATTCGCTGATTTGTTCAACAGGTTTAGAAAGACACTGGTTCATAATACCAAGAATGTGAAGTCTTCCTTTTTTTGCCTGTTCAAGAGCCTTGTGCATAATCTCCGAGCTTACGCCCGCTATCTTTATGTCCATCTGGAAACCTGTAATGCCGTCGGCGGTTCCCGCTACTTTAAAGTCCATGTCTCCAAGATGATCTTCTTCGCCAAGAATGTCAGATAACACAGCGAATCTGTCGCCGGGCCCTGCCTTTCCTTCGGTGATTAAACCCATAGCTATACCGGCGACAGGTTTTTTCATTGGAACGCCTGCGTGCAGCATCGCGAGAGTGCCGCCGCATACGGATGCCATAGAAGATGAACCGTTAGATTCCATTATTTCAGAAACAACGCGCACCGTGTACGGGAATTCTTCTTTTGAAGGAACCATCGCTTTTAAAGATCTAAGAGCTAAATGTCCGTGTCCAATTTCTCGTCTTCCTGTTCCTGTTCTTCCAACCTCGCCTACCGAATACGGAGGGAAGTTATAATGAAGCATAAAATTTTCGCGTTTGTCGCCGTCAATATCGTCAAATATTTGTTCGTCAAAAACTGTTCCAAGAGTGGTAACGCAAAGAGCCTGTGTCTCGCCCCTTGTAAAGAGCGCAGAGCCGTGAGTGCGCTGCAAGATTCCAACTTCGCAGGCAATATTGCGGATATCTTCCAATCCTCTTCCGTCTACGCGCCTTCCTTTATTTAAGATCGAAGAACGAAGAATTTCGTACTGCATATCTTCAAAGAGAGCGTCGAATAATTTCTTTTGTTTTTCATCTTCGAGCAATGCCATGTATTCTTCTGCGTATTCTTTTTTAATCGCTTTAATGCCGTCACGTCTTTCCTGCTTTGTTGGAAGGAAACACGCCTTTTCAAGTTTTGGATAGGCGCAGGCGCGAATAGCGTCAGCGTTTTCCAATGAATATGAAAGATTTGACAGCGGAAGCTTTGGCTTACCTGCAAGCTCGCGCAATTTTTCCTGAAGAGCGCAAAAAATCTTGATCATTTCGTGCGCTTTATCTAGCGCTTGAATCATCAGATCTTCGCTTACTTCCTTTGCGCCGCCTTCTACCATGGTGATGCCGTCTTTGGTTCCCGCGACTACAATTTCCATGGTGGATTTTTCTATCTGTTCATAAGTTGGATTAATAATAAGATGACCGTCTACCTGACATACTCTCACTCCAGCTACAGGACCGTCAAAAGGTATGTCAGAAACAGCGACAGCCGCAGATGAAGCAATAATCGCCAGCATATCAGGCGGGTTTACTTGATCTGTTGAAAGTGTTGTAGGGATTAATTGTATCTCGCGTCCAAAACTTTTATGAAAGAGCGGACGCATTGGACGGTCGATAAGACGCGAAACAAGTATTTCCTTGTCTTTTGGACGGCTTTCTCTTTTTATAAAACCGCCGGGAATTTTTCCGGCGGCATAATATTTTTCGTTATAATCAACGGTAAGAGGAACATAATCCATGCCTTCTACCGATTCCGATGATGAACAAACTGTCGCTATTACGGCTGATCCCGCATACTGCGCGAATACAGAGCCATTTGCCTGCTTCGCGATCCTTCCGGTCTCAAGGATAAGATCCTTTCCGGCTACTGAGAGTGTTACTTTTTCAACCATAATTATTTACGCAGTCCCAGTTCTTTTATCAGCTTGCGGTAACCTTCGAGGTTGGTTCTTTGAATGTATTTTAACATTCTGCGGCGTTTTCCAACCAATATTAAAAGTCCTCTTTGACCCGATTTATCCTTTTTGAACTGCTTACAATGTTCTGTAAGCTGATTTATCCGTTCAGTTAACAGCGCTATCTGAACTTCCGTTGCGCCTGTGTCTTTCTCGTTTTTACCGAATTTGGCTACGATTTTGCTTGCGCTTTCTTTGTTTAAAGCCATCAATTTACTCCTGTTTAAACCCTATTTTCTGCCTAAATATTGGCATAAAACAAGAAAAGTGTCAACTTAAATACATGCGCAGTTTACCCATGACCTCGTCTAGATTAAGCGGCTTGCCAATATGGCTGTTCATACCGGCTTCCAGGCACTTTTCAACGTCATCGCGGAATACATTCGCTGTCATAGCTACAATAGGTACACCCTTCGGGTGTACCTTAGGAGTTTGCGAAGCAAACTCCATACTTGATTCCAATTTCTTCTGTTCGGATTCAATTTCTCTGATGCGGCGGGTTGTTTCATAACCATCCATTTGCGGCATCTGTATATCCATAAATATCATTTTGTATTTTGAGGGCGTTTCCTGGAATTTTTTAACCGCTTCTTCGCCGTTTTCAGCGCATTCAATTATAATCTCAGTAGGTTCAAGCAGCGCCTGTACAATCTCCCGGTTTATTTCCATATCTTCTACAAGTAATATAGTCTGCCCTGTGAATTTTACTGCCGCGTTTGCATTAATCTCTCCGGCCTGAACCTGCTGTTTATCCGTTTCGCGTTTTGCTTTTATAACAAAAATGAATGAAGCGCCCTGCCCAAGCTCTGATTCGATCCATATCCTGCCGCCCATCATTTCTATAATATTTTTTGATATTGACAAACCTAAACCAGTGCCGCCGAATTCTCTTGATGTGCTGCTTTCCGCCTGCTGAAAAGGCTGGAACAGTTTTTTCTGCTTATCCCGGCTAATGCCTATACCTGTATCGGTAATAGAAAACATAATCTCGTATATATCGTTTTCCTTGTTTGTACATTCAACGCGAATTGTGATAAAACCTTTCTCCGGCGTGAATTTTACTGCATTACCTATAAGATTAGTTACAACCTGCGACAGCCTCTGTTCATCGCCGATAAGAAAATCAGGAATAGAAGAATCGATGTTTAATAATAATTTTTGATTTTTTTCGTTCAGGCGGAAATTGTTAACATCGATTATTCTGCTTACCATTTCTTTAAAATTAAAACCTGCGTATGTCAATTCCAGTTTATTAGCTTCAATTTTAGACATATCCAGAATATCATTTATAACGCCAAGCAAAAGTTTTGAGGCTTCGTTTATTTTATTAAAACAGTAATCCTTACGCTCAAGATTGGATGCCTTTCTTCCAACAGATGCCATACCAACAATCGCGTTCATAGGCGTTCGTATCTCGTGGCTCATATTCGCTAAAAAGGCAGACTTCGCGTTTGTGGCGCTTTGCGCTTCCGCCTGTTTTTTAGAAAGTATTCTTAAAAATATTATTAAAGCGAGAATAATTAAAAGCATAAATGTTCCCGCAATCAGCGAAAAAATAAACTCAAGCGGATTAGATTCCCATATAGGTAATATGCGGTTAATGACTATATGATTCGCGGGAAGATTTTTGGTGTTTATTTTAAATTTTTTTGCCGCCTTGTGATCAAACTGCCACTGATTATATGGCGACGAATCATAGATAACAGGAATGTCTGTAAGCTTCTTTCCGTTTAGTATGTCAATTGCTATAGAAACGGCAACATGGCTCTTTACTTCATGAATTGAGACATATCCCCCTAACGTTCCATTCCCCATAAAAGTCGAAGTTAAACAGAACACAGGATTTTTCGACGCAGATACGACGTGTTTCTGCACATCTATTTCTGAATAAAGTATATTGTTGCCGTCTACAAGATAATTACCGATTAAAACCAGCGTATCAGTGCCAAAGCCGCGAATCTCTTCTATGATTTCTTCAAAAGGTTTGTCTTTGCTAAATTCAAATTCAACCGGTAATCCGGCTGTTAATATTTTATTTTCAATATGTTTGCGCACATTAAAGCTTCGGGAGAGTGTATAATCATTTAAAATAAAAATACGTTTTGTTTTTGGGTATAAACGC
>Ga0209755_10008150_pt1 | contig 11256 bp, 4 predicted proteins | sample TergutCo191P1_FD_187301 | JGI IMG/M metagenome (GOLD analysis project Ga0209755, IMG submission 187301) | Cornitermes sp. P1 segment gut microbial communities from Petit-Saut dam, French Guiana - Co191P1 (SPAdes) (version 2) | ecosystem: Host-associated > Arthropoda: Insects > Digestive system >... | reverse complement strand
AAAGAGATATGTTCGAATGTAGGTAGTGATGGAGAGCCGGGGGCGAAAATCATTGTCAGCATTTGAAGTTGCTGTTAGTGCAGTTCTGATTCTGTAGCCTACTTTCCGCGTGCTGCATTTTAACTGTCAACATCACTGAGCCCGTCGACGGAATTCAGTCAGATTAATGAATGCTGGCAGGATAAGCTTGTGCTCCTCCGTGGCCACTGCAACATTTCTTTATGAATTTTTGTGGTAACACCTTTTTTTTAGCACACCTTATTCCATTACTAGACAGGTATACATTAGACCAGTAACTACATGTTTCGGCTCTTTTGTGAACCATCATCAGGTTAACCATGGTGGAAATACAACATATGTCCTTCGCGTAGTGTATACAATGTAATTGCCATACTTTACACTTCACACCAAAGAACCATATAACAATATAACGGGGACCTTCATCGTGGGGTTGCTAATGGTTGTCAGGAAAATGCCTGTGTCACCCATGGATGTACTTGAGTTTATGTTATATTAATATTGGCGTATGTATAACCGTAAAATACAACAAACTTTTAATAATCAGTAAATGCTATATGTTTTTGTCCTTAAGGATCATTATCCGGCGTTAAAATACGTTAAGTAAAATATAAGTAAATATGCATGTAGATGATATATGCGCTCTTTTGGGATATTACGCAGCGTATGGTGGTAAGAAATTACCACTACTCGCTACATAATAACTCGGAAGAGCCAGATATCATCTGCTTCGCGGAGGACGCCTGAAATCACGCATGCATGTAAATATTTTGAAATTTGTGACTTGTCACGAATTTTTTTACAGACTTTTACAAAGTTGTCTTAACATGGAAATGTATGTATTTTATATTTATAATATATATTTTTTGGTTAATTGTATATTTATTTCCATTGTTCCCAAAATTGTTAAAGTTGTTAAAAATCGTGTTGTCTGTTTCGTATATGCTTGAATATTCAGTTGCCTGGTGTATTTTGGGCGAGTGTGAATTATCTTGGTACCGGTAAATATTTATTATATGGTTTTCTGTTGATTTTTGGTGTTTACTTGTTTGATTGCCTTTGAAGCCGAAGTAACTTACTACACGTTATAAGTGTTTGGGTGTTGTTACTTGACTTTTTTTGTGTGTGACCTATTGGCTTACGTTCGCTTATGTTTCATGTGTTTGTTGTGCGTACACCAGGTAACCTATTCAGAAAACTTCTGTCTTCGTCGCGTGTTTACCTCGATCGTCTGTTTCAGTAATACTGTAGTTTCAGTTACCAAGTTTTTCCGGTAACCTGCGCTCCTAATAATGCCATACGACTCAGTGGCACATATATGTAGTAAGTGGATGTTACGCGTTTGTTGTTTACTAAAATATGGACATACAGTTTGATTTTGGAGTAAAGATGCCTTCTTGGACAGTATATGCGCTCATGTTCCCATTATCATTATATTAGCTCGTATTTGTTTGTTTCCATCATTCTTGCTCTCCTAACACATCGTGAAGACATACATACATGTATGTATAACCGTCTTAACATTTTTGGTATCTTCCCCGAAGTTTCGTAATTTCCTCAGGTAACTTAGAATTTATAAATTTTTGTCCTGATATATATTTCATTGATACAGTTTTAAGTTTGAAAAAAAGAGTTATGGTAGTTTTTATAGCCTGTACGTACCACGCATCCTTTAGGCTTATTGCTAGCCAATAAAAAGGTGAATATAGTTCACGTATCTGTGCACACCAAGAACACACACGGGGAGAATGGAGATACAGCTACGGGTACTGAAACCTCGGCAGTAGGTGGAGGTGAGTAGTCAGCTTCACGATCCGACCGCTTTATCTCCAAATGTATAATTTTTGTATGTCCTAGTGCTTCAGGATATTAACGAAGTGACCATTCTTTTGGCAGTTCTCGAGGTACAAATCTTCTGAATCAGTGGTTTGTGTCTGGACTAGATTTTGAAGTGACTGATTGCGCGCCTTTGTCATATTATAAGTAGGCTATTTGCATGACAGGAAGTGTAAGGAAGTGTAAGTAGCTTTATAAAAGTTGCTTGACAAGTAGTTCTGCTTGTGACTGGCGCGCCTGAAGGTTAATCTGATTTGCGTGCTTGCTATCCAAAAACCTGTCTTTCCAAGACACGTTCGCAGCCTGAGAGATTAAGAAAATATGGATTCCTATAGCCAGTTTTTGTATAATACTTGGCCTTCTTTCATATCGGGGTTTAATTGAAGGTCTTATTGCTTATTTTTTAAAACACATGAATGCAGCTATCGCTAACACATTCACTACTCTCAAGATCCTGCAGTATGTAGTTTTCGCCATTCCGTATGTACGCTTATGTTTAAATTTATGGTTTCCCACTTACGCAGTTTTGTCAGCGTCATGTGTCCTCTAGGGGCTTAATGAGTGACTCCAAATTTTTATGTATTTTCATAACGTTTGAACACGCTATTGGTTCCCCGTCTTGTTTTAACGTCTTACTGAGTTCAATAATATGATTTTTGTTACTTTTGAAAGTACAGCTGCACTGTAACGAATAAATAATCTTTGCAAGCATAGATTTTTTAATCGTTTGGCACGTAAATGTTGTAATGCAATTTAAACATGTTTCCTTCTCGTACTTAGCCATTTAAAGGACACGGGAGTTGAGCATTTATCTTGATGCTTTAATTCTGATAATTCTGTAATGAGGAGATGTTGCCGTGTGGAGAGCTGCATTTGGATGGAAATTTGATATTACGTTTGGTAGAGAGACATGCGGTGCAACGAGAAATTTCGGTACCAACTCAGCGTTTGTTCTGGCTAGGAGGAAAACCACAGAAAACCTTGATGAAGACATGAATATGCCTTGCAATTAAAGACTCGGCTCTTGTCGCACAGAGAACGCAGTTTGCTTTTCTTAGAAGGACCACGTGTTGAATATAGTATGAGGAAATACTTGTTTATTGTATCCTATGGAACATTTAACTTTACACTATAGCTAAAGTGCAGAGAATTTGATGTTAAGCCTGACGGTACTTGCGGTAAGCGCTAGGCTGGAAAGAGTTTGGTGTTTTGACTAATGGCGCGTCGCTTTCATCAGAGACAGTACTTTTCGTACATTCTTCCGTTTCTTTTCGTCTCTTGTTATATGTATAAAGTGACTGGTGTGTAACCTACATACCTTTGTTGAGAGGATTTCATAGTAATGTCAGCTTTTGGATGAAAGTGAGTGTGTCGGATTATTATTAACCCTGGTGTGAAATGAGGCAGAACATCTCTTTGTAGGGAATGTACATTTCTTCTCGCCGGACTGAAAGTGATGTTTTTCTAAGGATTTATTTTTCAAGTCGTCCGAAATCTTGTAATTTCAGTTATAAGCATGTGGTACTTCATTATTCCTTTAATGTCATATGATCTGAATTTTAATCCAGTTGGGCCGTTGTAAGAGACGGCGGTTTTCATCGCATATAAACCGTTACTAAAGTGCTGTATGTAGATTTCACTGTCACCTCATTAACTGAAAAACCTTGGAACTCACTGCGTGTATTAATTGGTGTTTTTCAGCCTCTCTGAATAACGTTTTGCGATGTGTAAATCGGTAATATTTAAAACAATGTGATGATAGAACATTTTATATTTCTCTTTACTTTCATGTCTTTTATGGGACGCTGTAGAAATTTAGAGAATCGTGTTGAATTTTACTGCACTGGTATACGTAACCTGTACATTGTCATTATCTGACACTGAACACAGCCTGTGACTGTTCATCGCTCGCAACGCTACGAGGTTTGAGGTTCTCAGAGCTGTCCGGGATGAGGGAAGCTGCTCGAGCAGCTTCCCACATCCTAGACGCATACCCCGCTGCTGTCGCCTATCGCCTGTGTTAATGTAAAACACTTATTGTTGAAAGATATGTCTTTCTGCGAATTAAAACAGTAATATGAAGGCATGGCTTAGTATCGGAGAAGTAATGCCATGCTGCCATTGACATGACCTGCATTTCAGTGTTTGTAGGCGGTTCTAACATGCACGCACATCTACTCAGTACTACTCTTGGGGATGGGAGGACCCCGTAACGGGGCTACCACTTTGTATTGTGATTGCTGGAATTGGAGCGACGCCGAATTAACAAGGTAAAATTAAATAGGAATTTCTTTTGCCCTGAGTTAGTGTGAGAACATTATTCGAAAGTCGTTTGCATCCGTTTCCTTTGTGATGTCAGGCCGTACTAACCCAGATGTGTTCAGTGACCTGCAGTTTACATCTTGTCACCGCTGGTGTTTTGTCTGCACATAGAACTCCTAAGTGTCATGAGTAACAGTCTGTGAACAGTTTAGAAAAGGAACGACGCACTGCCAAGATGCCACCTGTTAAAAGTGTTAACGTTTGTTGGCTGTTTCCGGGACGTTTTCTCGTCGTATATTTCAGTGTGTAATTTAATAGGCTTCGTGATTTTGTTGTCAAGGGAGAGTATATTTTCGCAAATGACAGCAAGTTTCTTTCCGGAAAGTTGTAACATGTGCTTAGTCGTTATAGTTCTTAGTTCTCTAATTCCACCTTTAAAGACGCTTCGTCAACTAAGTAACCTATTTGTTGTGGAGAAAGTTTGTAGGTGATTACCACTACAATTTCCGTCACCATTGCTCAGTAGCAAATTAAGAGCACACATGCGTAAGTTCACTCTGTAATGTAATAGGCGACAATAAGACGAAAGTATGAAGAGAAATATAGAGTATGCTGAAAGACAGTACATTTGTTGCTGGTGATGGGGCAAAAATTACCGCTCTGAAGTATCATAAGCAATGCCGGTTGTCCCGGTGAAGGTAAGCTGAGGCAAGTTACAGCGTTGGTAGGCGAAGAAGGTGAAGGGATGAGAAGCCGAATACTATGCCGCACAAGAAGTAAGTTGAACATTTTGGATGAAATTTGTGTCTGGATTGCTGCCTGGTGACGAAATTTTGGTTTGGTAGGGGGGTAGGGGAGGGGGAGCTGCGCGTGAAGCATGGTGTGCCATTCGGGTAGCAGGCGAAGCTGATATGAATAATGTATAAAACTGAAGGACATACCTTAGAGAGAACCGAGGATATCTGCTAGGTCGTTATTTATGCCTGTAATGTTTAGGACAGTTGTCGTTTTGCATTTTTAGAACCATCTGAAAGTAATAAACGCGCTCGCGCTTGGCTTGAGTAACCCTACTTTTTATGCACTGTAAGAGGTAGGTAAAATGGTGTATCAGTCGAACACAACCTGTTTTGTTTGATGTGAGATGAAGAGTAACTTCGTTGCGTGTTTTGGCTTAAATTGCAAGCCATCATCACGTAAGTTAAATATATATCATGTATAGAGGACTATTTCTTCAGTATATTTGCCTTTTGAAGTCTAACTTAAGCCGAAACATGTAGCTAAGTTAATATTGTTCTTTAGCTTACATTAATACTAGGAGTCGTATTAGAATTATACGCCATTTTATCCACTGGTGCACAAATCCCGGGCGCCAGGTCGCCGTGGCAACTAAATTTTACGCAGAGACGCCTAATATTTGCGGATGCTCAGTATGGACCTTCACTTACGTCACCTTTGTGGCACTTAGAATTATTTTTGGAAAATTTGTGCACCCCATTTTTTTTTGTCTCATAAACTACTGGCTGTCCCTGGGTGAAATGTTGAGTTCATTATTGTTAAACCGATTGGCACTGTGCTACAAGCCAGAAGGTCGCGGGTTCGATTCCCAATGGTGTCGGTGGAATTTTTCATTGACATAATCCTTCCGGCCGCACTATGGCCCTGAGGTTGACTCAGTCTCTTACAGAAGTGAGTACCAGGAATATTTTTGAGGGGTAAAGGCGGCCTGTACGTAGGGCTGACAAACGTACCACCTTCATGTGCCGATTGTCTTGAAATCTGAGAGCCTCAAACTCCTGGAACCCTCAGGGCCTCTCCAGGCCTGTAATGGGATTGCTTTGCCTTTATACATGATTAAGACTGTCAGTTGAAAAGTTAACATGGGAGTGACTGTAACTTTTTGGCGCTAATGCACATGCTTCGTAAGGTGATGGTGACACATTTACAAGGCCAAATGCCACATACGGTAGTTAGCCCGTTGTTCCTGTCTACTAGTCTGTAATCCTTCAGAGCACGGTGGCTAATGTATGGACAGCCTACTGTAACTTGCATGCAGTGCGTTTTGTACGCATACTGTAGGCCGGTTAATGCGTCTCATATATTTCTGAGAATAAACGGTGGTTGGTTCTGTAAAGAACATTAACCGGTTTGCTTTGTAATAACAACAATATTTGGTTTCGTTGGGGTAGGAACTTGATTTTAAATGTTATGTACATGAATTTGAGGCTTCAGAGAGGTAGTGGAAGTATTTCAATTTTAAGTTCAATACTGATTGTTGCGTAAGTTGTATCGCGGTAATTGAGACGCTAAGTCATTCAAGGGAGTGTATTGAAAGTAATCCATATATTTGTCTTATTGCTGTCTTTTGACATGCTTAACTTAATGAACACGAGTCTTTCTTGGATAGCTAGTTAAGTAGTTCCCCGCCTCTTATGGGACCCTTAGGACCATTGTCGTAATCTTAAGATTCGGCCACTGGTCCCTATGCTGGGTGAGATTACACACTCGAGCCGTATTTCTTTTGAGATCAGTTTCAGTGTTTTCTCTTATATAAGTCTAATTCTCCAAGCTATTTCTTCCTTTCCGGTTATCCGATTGAAAGGTTGTTTGCTTTCCTCGTTCTCCCAGAACTTTCTACATTCTCCGAACTTTTCATCTTCCTTCGTTTTGTGGTTTTAATGTTTGGTGAAAGGGGCAAATTATAATACATTTTTGTTCAAATTATGTTTACTTTAACAAACGACAGGTTTCTCTTGATTCCTAACCATAAAGGTGTATTAGCTGACATGTTAAAGCTGTAGAAGAGCGACTCACACAAGTATGAACACGAGGCCATTGAACCTACAATGACTTGATATGTATCAGTTAGGAAAACGCTCATGTTATGCTGTCTTACTTAACTACATACATGAGACTTCTCCTAACAACTGATGCATGTCACATCACTGTAGGCTCCCTGGTTACTTCATTGCAGACACGTGAAAGTGTTACCTTCTGTTGGAGTTACTGAGTATATCGTTTGCTAAGTTACGGGTGTGTGAAGTTTTAAAGTTGAATGGTTAATTGGAGTGCATGTTCGCACATTATATATGTGCTAATTAAGCATATTTGAATATCTGGACATTAAATGTATAGGTCTGGTGGGAAAAACATAAGTATATTTTATGTGTATGTGTTAATGCAGTAATGTAGTGTGGTGTATAAACATCACCATTACATAAAATGGAATGAAAAGAGACATTTTATGTGTATGAGTGGTTGCACGCGCTAGCAAAGTAAATGTTCAGTGAAAGTAAATTCTAACGTTTTCAGTTTGGTTGTTCCCAGTGTTAGGTAAAAGCTATGTTGTGTTTGTTCAAATGTTGCTGCTTGTTGGTCGACGTAATCGGCCTGATCAAACGTTATGTTCATGGATAAATAAATTTCTTCGTTAATCGTTGGTACTGGTAACTTTCTGCCCTAAATTTATGGACTTGTTAATGTTATTCTCTCCACTTAAATTCTGTTTTCATCAAGGAACTCCGATCTTGCTCAAATCTGTAACATGTCATGTCGTCTGTGGTGATATAAACACAAAGTAAACATGACCGTACCTGTGTTCATAATGAAATAATAAGGCTACAAAATAGAATCCACTTTCTGTGTACAAGAAGATTGCTTTTGTCGGTATGATGTGTAAACACCGACTCTTATAGGGTGTTAACGCTGCGCAAAATGGTAGTTGCTGACGTTCCCGGACAACGTATGAGACCCAGGACCGATTGGTTGTGCCGAAACGTCGGTACCTAACTGCCAGTTTGCGCTGCGTGACATCAAAAAAAGAGCGAATATTTCACCACTGCGATTAATTTGGTAACAGAATGAGAAAAAGAAAATAACGAAGGGAGTTGATCCCCCATACGTAATAAGATGGCGGAAGAAAGGAGTTAGAGGCGAAAGGGGATAGACTGGAATACTTCAGCTCAGTATAAGAAGCAGTAGCGGACTGTCGTGAACATGGTAATGAACCTACGGATCCCGTTGTTAAATTTGCTAATTCTAGTACGCGATGCTGTCCTAAATGGATTGCATAACATGGAAGCCATATACACTAGGTGAGACGAACCCGACAAAAATCTTATTATTGTTCATGAGATATTTCTCTGCACTGCAGTAACAGAATGTTTCATAAAGAAGATGGCCGACGAACTAAAAATACCCTGAAGTACATTTCTGTGCGGCCTTTAGTCGCTCCTGTAAATCTATGTTTGGCCATGTGATCTGGAAGTTCCCATGACTTTCACAGAAGCTGCCTACATATTCACACGCTCAAATGTAGGCCTTCGTGTCATGGCCTATACATACATTCAGTAACTTAAATTGTATAATTTTGTCTCACTGTTGCCATTTTCGTGCTCCGTGCTTCTGTTTTTGTGAGTCACTTAATTTTTGTGTAAATACGTAAGTGTACGACTATGAATATCTGTTTTGTTTGTGTAGGCATAATACGTCATTACAAAATGCAAATCGGATTGTTTGTTTCAGGTAAGATGTCTCACAGATGTAGCTCACATGAAGCAATGATAAGACTGGTAAGTAGAAATTTTTGACGTGGTTTCTCACACGATCATAGAGTGTGTTTTAAACTATGCTTGTCGTAATATCTGTCAGCGGAGCGTGACTCCTGTAGGCTCAGTAATTTCTTTACGTCCAAAATAATTTGTGACATGTGTACGAATCACCGAGAACAAATTTCTCCATAGGCCTATTGAATAAACAGTTTTTCCGAAGGTTTTACCGTTTAGAGCCTACTCGTGCTTCACGTACCGCAAGGCTTAATATTAAAAAATTCTGCGTTGTGCCCCCGGAGGGCATATATGTATTTTGTATGAATCTGGAAACAAACAGCGAATATCTCCCCATGCAGCATAAAAAGAATTTCACTGGTTTTCAAATAACCGATACAGAATGTGTTTAGTGTGCTTTAAGAACTGAATCCTTAAATATAATTCAGGTTAATCTTATCGTGTAAAGTGTTAATTAAAGACAATCTAGTAAAAAATTCGTCTTGTCGTTGGATGTGATTAGTGTAGCGGGGCTAAGGATGTTTCAAGTACGGCCCGTTACCGCAGAAGTGCACATCCCGGGCGTCCGGTCGCCCGGGCGGCTAAATTTTCTATGTTGGCGCCTTGAATTTTTAGGTGGCTTGGAAAATTCATGGACCGCTGCTTGACCGTCAGTTATCTGCGGGGACGTGAAACCAAATTCAATACAGTATCTTGGTTTACCGCTGTGTAAGAAGTTTCGAATCATGGCGTTGGGTTCACAGGTCCATTTTTTCATCTACCAAGTATGTGCGGAAGACTGACTTTCCGATGTCAGAGTTGCAAAAGTATCCACGTACAGGTAAAGGTAAAGGTAAAGCTCACCCTAGAACAGGCCACGAAGGCCCAGAGGGGAGGGGGGGGGTAGAGGTATAGCTGTACTCATTCTTTAACGTCGGCGCTAGATTATTTGGGTGGTCAACGCCACGCACCGGCCGTTTTACCCTCGAGAAAGAGACCTGGTACCCTTTGTTATAGGAAACTGGGTGAGCCCCAGGGCCGGTCTGAAAGAGTGCGGAAAATCTTGCCCCCAACGGGATTCGACCGTCCAGCCGGCAGCGAGTCGGTATACCGACTACTTCTCCCGGTGCTGCAAAAGTATCAACGTACTAAATTATACTGTAGGCCTTATACAGGGCTGCTCAGATCACATAATTGTAAATATAGTGGTCTTTGCCACTCATGTGGTATTTACGGTATGTGCATTTTCTCATCTCTTTGGAGAGCGCGCAAAATTCGCTCCATTCCATCACAGCGCATAAAAAATCCTAAAACCCCTGGCCGGTTTTACATAGGACTTAGTACTGGGGAGTTTTACGAACATTTCTTCAGCGCTTTATATGGATACCTAAGCTACGTAATGTGCTTCTCTGTGCACATCTCCATCTTAACTGTCTTAATAGTTTGTTTAGCCTATAAACGTTTCAGACATCACCACCCGACAAACAAAAGACATTCTTTATTGCTTTCGACTGTTCTGAGAAGAGGTCTGCTTTATTTTTCTGGCCTCTCTCTCTCTGTCTCTCACTCTCTCTCTCTCTCTGTGTAATATTTGTAGCGTGTTGAATAACAATGACTCTTGAAACTTTAATATTGCTTGTCTATTCATTATCAGTTCCGACTTCTTGCTGATGAGTACCCGCCAATCGTGAATATTTGCATGTGAATGTGGTGTTTGTTGACAGTAAGGGAAGAGTTCGTCCTTGTCTTGTTTATGTAGTGTAGTCTCCTTGACTTCAGCTGTGATGTGTTTGTTGTGTAAGAACTCCCGCCTTTTTTTTGCTTTGAAATCGTCAGTTGTACACGATTTATCAAGAGATTTTCGAAAGAAATCATTAACGAACTGCAGATCAACGCGAGGCATTAAGGAACAGAGCGTACACACCAGAACTGTTGCGTTGTGCTTGCATTTCGCAACTTGTAAATTCACGGTATTCCGAAGAACAAGAATTGAAACTCAACGACATGAAATTTCAGTCTGTAAAATCTACCTCACTTCATTTATTTGAGGCCTGAAGTTTATTTTTATGGTATTTAAAAATGCATTTCCTCTCATAAAAGAACAATGTGTCTGAAATACGAGGATCAGCAAGTTAATGATGTTCGGGAAAACAGTTTATTTAGGGAATGCCGCGAAACACTTGAATGTTTTTGTAGTTTCCCTGGATGGTTTATGTGTTGATGTAGTAATCGCTGTGTTTTTAAAGCTTAGTACCCGTAATTTGTGTGTGCAATAGCTTTTCCTTCAAAATGAGCGCCTTTTGTATCACTCTCCCTTAATATTTAGACGCCTAATGTCAACTGTAGTTGACGTACCGCACCGCTTACCTCCAAAGTTGCATTTTATATATTTATTCAACAAATATAGGTACCGAATATTTTAAACATGATATATACTCTCCGTTTTTTCTCTTCAAAATGCAGTTTGTTTCATAATTCTAACTTGCTTGGTTCCTGTATTATTCACATTTTATATACAGGGTGTGCTAAAATTAAAAAAAATAATTCCGGCGCCAAAAGGTTAAATTAATCAAGTTTCCAGTTCTTTGTGTTCTTAGCA
>Ga0209755_10008149_pt1 | contig 11256 bp, 11 predicted proteins | sample TergutCo191P1_FD_187301 | JGI IMG/M metagenome (GOLD analysis project Ga0209755, IMG submission 187301) | Cornitermes sp. P1 segment gut microbial communities from Petit-Saut dam, French Guiana - Co191P1 (SPAdes) (version 2) | ecosystem: Host-associated > Arthropoda: Insects > Digestive system... | reverse complement strand
AGCTAATTTCTATAATTAATTTCCATTTGTAGCGTTTGTTGGATGTGGTAATGGTAGAGGATGTATTGAATCATAGACGGCAGAAGCAACACGGTTTAACATTGCCAGCGCCTCTGCACGAGAAACATTTATTTGAGGATAGAAGTACCCTCTTCCAAATACTAAATTAAGTCCACGAAGTTGTTCTATTGCGATTCCTGCCCAAGCTGATATACCTAGACATTGAAAGGGTATTCCAACAACAGGAGGACTGTATCTGAAATACCACAGTAAATCAAATAGTTCAATATATCGATATATAATTACTGCCATTTGCTCACGATTGAGATATGTATACGGCATTAAATCCCCATTTTCATTGCCATGTATAATTCCCATTTCTACAGCCCAGTTTAGATAGCGCTCGTAAAACAAACCTTCGTCAGGTGTTCCAATTGTTTCGTTGCCGTATTCGTGCAATCGTCCAAGCATGGTGATGAACTCCGCTCGTGTCACTGTTCTATTCGGCTCAAAAAGAAAATGGCCTTTACTCACACCATGGATAAGTCCATAGCGAATGCCATATATTACATGAGGGGAGAACCAATCATCCACCGAAACATCCCCTGGTAGTGCAGGCTCCTGGTAGTCAGTTGCTATCGCCACAATAGGCGACAACAGCGCGATAATCAGCAATGTGGAAACAAAGCTGCATAATTTTTTCTTCATTCACATTCTCCCTTCAAATTTTATTCATTCAAACGGTTTAGCAAGTAAAGTATCCAGTTTAGAAATGTTGCGAGTCGCATTTTTGCAAACAAACACTATCGAAATTTACATCTCCCTTTGCTCTTATTTGACTATTTCACGATGTTACCACAACTAACCCTCGTAGTCAAAAGTGTGTAACTATTTGGACTATTATAAATACTTAGTCAATTTTAATGCTGTTGCAAAAAAGTTTACAAAAAGACACAATTAGGCGGTGGAATATTTTATTCTCTCTTTTGCGTTATAATATTTGGATGCTTTATGCGAAAAAAGTCGGCCTCTTTTATATGAAGCCGACTTTTTGAAAAGCATTTTGCTTTTGCGTTGTTTGCAAGAAAAGTGAGGAATTGCTTACATTTGCTCCGTGTCAAATATAATAGTAACTGGGCCATCGTTAATGGATGCAACATCCATCATTGCACCGAATTCACCGGTTTTAACGGTATGTCCTAGCTTTCTGCACTCATCTATAAAAAGCTCATATAAGGGAATTGCCACATCAGGGCGTGCAGCCTTGGTAAAGCCGGGTCTGCGGCTCTTTATATCAGCAAAAAGTGTAAACTGCGATATAACCAAAACACTGCCGCCGGCAGCAGCTAGATCGAGATTCATCTTACCATCATCATCACTAAAAACCCTTAAATTACAAATCTTTGAAGCAAGCTTTACAGCATCCTCCTCACAGTCACCATCTCGAATCCCCAAAAGAACCAAAAACCCCTTAGCAATCTCTCCAACAACAACCCCACCAATAACCACCGAAGCCTCAGACACCCTAGTAACAACAGCCCTCAAAAACAATCCCTCCCAAAAAAACCATAAACCACTAATCGTAAACCTCTAACTGTTAACTGTTAACTGTTAACTGTTAACTGGTTGCGCCCTACCCATCCATTCTCCGCACATCCGTAACACCCTGTACGGACATAATCTTTGCCATTGCAGAAATAAGCTCATCACGATTACGAACAGCGACATCAATGGTGACAAACGCATTTCCTCCGCCGCTGTCGCGTGCATTAAAAGACGAAATTTTTACATTGAGCGAATTTAAAACAGTGGCGACATCAACAACAATACCCGCCCTGTCATGAGTTTGAACCTGAATTGACGTCAGATAAACACGACCCTCTGTATCGGCCCAACCAACACGCACCCAACGTCCGGATTCATCGCCATCCTTGTTGCCCTTTAGATAATTTAAACAGTCCTGCCTATGAACAGAAACACCAAATCCGCGCGTGATAAAACCGATAACAGGATCACCCGGCACAGGCGAACAACATTTTGCAAACTTGACAAGACAATTATCCAAGCCCTCAACAGTTACACCGAGAACAGGTTTTATCTTTGTCTTGGGCTCTTCCTTCTTTTCAATCTTAGTCAGAAGTGTATCTTTTTTCTTATGCTTTTCTACAGATTTTTGGTGGTCTCGAATCTTATTGACTACCTTTTTTGCAGTGATTCCACCATAACCAATTGCGGCATACAAATCCTCTATAGAGTTATATGACGTTCGAGTAAGCACTTTGTTAAGCACGTCTTCATTTGTAATTTCGGATAATTGAATATTCTCGTGACGCATCTCAGATTCAAAGGCAAGTTTGCCATGAATAATATTTTCTTCTCGCTTTTCCTTTTTAAACCACTGGCGGATTTTATTTCTGGCCTCGGAGCTTCTAATAATATCAAGCCAATCACGGCTTGGTCCCTTTGCCGACTTTGAAGTGTGTATACTGACAATATCACCATTATCAAGAATATGGGTATATGGAACCAAACGCCCATTTACAAGCGCACCCGTCATTTTATTACCAACCTCTGAGTGGATGCTATAGGCAAAGTCAATCGGTGTCGAACCGGCAGGAAGATTTATAACATCACCGCTGGGAGTAAAAACAAAAACCTCATCGGCAAACATATCAACTTTTAGAGCTTGCAAAAAATCTTGGGCATCGCTTTCCTGCTGAGATTCAAGCAGTCGTCTGACCCAAGCAAATTTTTCCTCATCGGCAACCTTGCCACCTTTGCCCTCTTTATATTTCCAGTGTGCGGCAATACCGTATTCGGCGGTTTGGTGCATTTCCCAAGTACGAATTTGCACCTCAAAAGGTAAACCCTCACTACCAATAACAGTGGTGTGTAGGCTCTGATACATATTCGGCTTGGGCGTGCCTATATAGTCTTTAAAAGCGCCTGGGATTGGGCGATACATCTCATGAATATAGCCTAGCACATTGTAGCAATCTGCAATGTCATTTACGATCACACGAAAAGCATAAAGATCCAAGACTTCGGATAAAACCTTATTGTCACCATACATTTTTCGATAAATGCTGTACAAATGCTTAATCCGTCCATTGACAGCGCACTCAATACCATGCTCACCTAGACGCTCAGTTATTTTTGTTTGAACACGGTTAAAGAAACTCTCATCTTCAACATGACGGAGTTTAAGACCATCAGTTATTTCCTTACAACCAACGGGGTCGAGATACTGAATTGACAAATCTTCAAGTTCCCACTTGATTTTTTGCATACCAAGCCGATGAGCAATCGGGGCATACATCTCCATAGTTTCCAGAGCCTTTTCACGCTGCTTTTCCTGTGAGACATATTCCATCGTACGCATATTGTGAAGCCTATCGGCAATTTTAATCAAAATGACTCTGATATCCTGAGCCATTGCAATGAGCATTTTTCGCAGATTTTCCATCTGCTCTTCTTCTTTGCTCGTATATTGTACTCGGGAAAGCTTTGTAACACCGTCAACAATTGCCGCAACGTCTGGTCCAAAGTGTTTTTTTATATCATCAAAAGTGACCTCTGTATCCTCAATGCAATCATGGAGCAGGGCAGCACAAAGAGAATCCTCGTCCAGGCCGATTTCCGCAACAATCTCAGCGGAAGCCAGCGGATGAGTGATATATTCTGTGCCATCCTTGCGCATTTGCCTGCCATGAGCTGCTCTGGCAAATTCAAAAGCAGCTCTGATTCGACTAATATCTATACCAGGATGGCTTTCGAGTATAACCTCTTCAAGCTGTTGGTATTTCTCGATTACAGCGTCCATGTCGTCGTCGCGGACTTCGTTAAGTCTCGCTTTCGCGCAAGCGCAAAAGCTCGCACACTCCGTCGCTCCTCCTCTCCGCAGCGAACCCGCTTCGCTGGGCTTCGCAGCGGTATTTTTTTAATCGCGGACTTCGTTAAGTCTCGCTTTCGCGCAAGCGCAAAAGCTCGCACACTCCGTCGCTCCTCCTTCTAATTACATGCTGCTGGGTCTAATATCTATAAGATTAAGCTGCACAGTACTGCGCCCTCTAAATTCGTTAATCTGAGGCTCGAATGCTGCATCTACAAGAGAGCCAACACCAACGCCCAAATCCTCTGATGGCATTGAAAAGAAAACACAATCAAGACTTTGTCCGGCTTTTTCAAGCTTGAGTTTAGTGTGCTTACCCGCACCGATGGACTGCGTTGAGGAAATTTCGGCCCCCATCATGCAAAGACAGGGAGAAGGGTTGCCATTTCCAAATGGCTCCAATTTTTCCAAAGCCTGAATATTTTCAACTGTCAAAAGTTCAGGCTTTACTACCTCGAAATCCAACGCCAACTCCGGAGATGGCATAGAGCCAACATTATCAAGATAAAATGTGGTCATTTTTTGTTGCAAAATAGCTATGTTTTCCTCTGCGATGGAAAGCCCCACGGCCATCTCGTGACCGCCGAAGTTTTCGAGTATATCCGAACAGGAACATAGAGCGTCAAAAATAGCAAAAGAACCAAAACTGCGGCAAGAACCGCGTCCCATACCTGAATCATCAATGCTAATGATAACCGCAGGAACCCTGTACCTCTCAGCAAGTTTCGCAGCAACTATTCCGGTCACGCCCTGATACCAGCCTCGCTTAGACAAAATGATAGGACCGTCTATAGGCATGTGTTCAAGCATCGCGGTAGCATCTTCAAAAAGCTCGCTCTCCATTGAGCGCCTTTTGAGGTTGAGCTGACACAGCTCAGTTGCAAGATTTATGGCGACATTATGACAATCTGTTAAAAGAAGGTCTAAAGAAAGCTCTGTTTGTCCCATTCTGCCGGCAGCGTTGAGGCGCGGCGCTATCACAAATCCAACTGTTGAAGCCGTAACTTTTCCCAATTCAACACTGACTTCTTTTAGGAGCCGGAGAATTCCGGGGCCGGGTTGTTCATTTAGCACTGTGAGGCCGCGCCTGATAAGTTCACGATTTTCTCCGGTAACAGGCATGACATCTGCAATTGTTCCAATAGCAACCAAATCGCCATAGGCTTTGAAAATTTCGTCGGAACCAATATCATTTTCAAGCGCACATATTAGCTTAAATGCCACACCAACCCCGGCAAGAACCTTGTTGGGGTAGTTACAATCATGCCGCTTAGGGTCAATGACAGCAACAGCTTGCGGTAACTGTTCCTTACACTCATGGTGGTCAGTTATGATCACATCAATGCCAAGTTCCTGTGCATAATCGACTTCTTCAATTGCAGTAATACCACAATCTACGGTTATTATAAGTCCGATGCCTTTGGCACTGAGGGTATCAATAGCATTTTTGTTCAAGCCATACCCTTCACCAAAACGAGCGGGTATATATATTTCAAAATCAGCTCCGGCACAACGCAACCAGCGCGCCAAGAGAACACTAGAGGTCATCCCGTCAACATCGTAATCACCATAGACAGCAATTCGCTGACCACTTTGTATAGAGGCGCGAATTTTTGAAACAGCCTTGTCCATATCAGTCAAAAGAAATGGATTGAGGATTTCTTCTTGACTGTTTCCGAGTATGCCACGAACCTCTTCAATATCTTCAGCGCCTCGTGAGGCCAGAAAAACTGAAACCAAAGGATTGACACCGTGGCGGCAGAAATCCACAGCTATTTCCCTATCAAAACCGCCGACAGCCCAGTTTCTGAATCTAATCAGTGAAAACCACTTCCTTCCACGACAAAAAAGCCGTATTTGAGTAGTATATCAAAACGAGACAGTGTACACAATATGTTACATGAAATTTTTTGAATGGTTGTCAGGAGTTGTACTTGTGGTTGGTGTTCCGCAGTATATGCAAAACTTACTTTGTGTCAGGTTAGCTTTCCCACAAACCGAGCACACCTCCGAAGAAGGTTGCTCCGGCTCTTCAGGATAATATTCCGTGTTATATTGAAAACCATCGACCATATCATAGTTTGGGGTATAGTCTGCATCGTAGCTCACATCGTAGTTGTGACTATAATCAGCATTGTAGTTTGTATCGTAGCCCGTGTCATAATCTGTGCTATCCACGGTATCGTAGAAAGTAGCGATATTATCCGAAGAATTAATAAGCTCATCACTCGTATCATCCGGAACCTTGAAAAACAACCTGTATAGAAAACTTTTCTCAGCCATTGTCATATGCCCTTTCAAAAATGCCTCGAATTATCTCTAAACTGGCGGCACCGGAATGCAGGAGTTCTTCGCCTATATAATAGGCCGGAACCAGTTCATAATCGTAATTATTAGAAATGTCAGGTCTCAAATTCTCGTCTATAATTTCAATATCAAGCGCCTTATACTCAGGGTTTTCCTCAAGCAGCTCATCCATCCATCTTAAAGCTTGCTTGCAATAAGGGCACATAGCCAAAACAAACATCCTAATCTTTTTCAAAAGAATCCCTCCAGACTGTGGAAATATTTCATAAATATAATAACACAAAACAGCGGAGAAGACAAGAGAATCATTCCGGGTCTGCAATAAAAAGAAACAAAAAATCAACTATTGACTTTAATAATATTGAATGATATATTTAACATTATTAAAGGAGGGGCTTGTGATATGGCAATAGAAATTATACCTGAATGGATGTCAAGTCTGGAAGATGAAGATATTGCATTTATAAAGAAGTTTTTACTGGCATCTGGTTCACTAAAGGAGATGGCAAAACAATACAGTGTAACATACCCGACTGTACGCCTGCGCCTTGACAAGCTTATACAGAAAATTCAAATCAGCGAAGACACATCAAATGAACCATATGTGGCACTGATAAAACGCCTTGTCGTAAACGATAAAGTTGACTTTGACACTGCAAAGATACTAATTTCAGAATATAAAAAGATTGGGGGAAGTAAATGATGGAGGGAACAGGCTTTAGAGTGATGTTTGTATTGCTTTTGTTAATTGTTATGTTTGCGATTTTTGTAGGTATTATAGTTTTGCAAGTGTTTTTGTCAAAGAAAGATAGCAAGTGGTTCGGACTGATTTTACCTGGCACACTTTTATTTTTTTTCACTGCTTGTAGCGCTGGGGGTGATGTTTTTCATGCCGATTTCCACTACAGTAACAACAATGGTTGATGGGGTGATTACTGAACATACGGTTGCACAGGTCGGCAACATTATGCCTATAATAGCAAATATGATAAATATATTCTTATTACGTAACATCCCAACAGCAATTCTTCTTGTAATATACGCCATCTGCCGAAACAAACAAAGCCGTAAACGTGCACTTGACAAAATGAGTATACAGGATTTGGAATAGGCGTGAGATCAGGCCTAAATATCAAACTACCCCGTGAAGCAAACAGCATCACCAAGATGGCGGGCAATGGTTTTTATAGGTGCCAAACAAAGTTTTTACACATATCGTTTTGACATTCTCCAAACCGATAGCAAGAAAAAGACGACAGTTGTTACGGCTAGGACAAGCACGCTATCCATCATTGTAAGCTGATGACCGTTAATTACATAAATGACACCCATGGCCTCTTGGAACTCTTGCAGGTACATAGCCGGAATATATGAAAAAGTGGTCTCTGCAATGCCCGCGGTAAAGAGCTGCCGAAATAGTATCGTTGTATGAGATTGAGGGAAAAACTGAATGAATGTTTGAATTGGTGACGGTAAATCCCCCATTGGTACATAAATTCCCATCATAAAACCAATCAAGGTTCCTAAAACGGTAGAAATTGCAGCAAAGGCATGATTCGTCTTGATAAACATGGTAAAGAAAAAAATCATAAACGCATTGAGCAGCACACTAAGCAGTAAAACACCTGTGGTTTTTAACATGTTCAGTGCAGACATCACATGATTTCCCATCACAGCATTGTAGGAAATTAAAACTATGAAAATAATCATACTCATTATGGTTCCCACGACAAAGGCACCAAGGGCGTATCCGGCTACAACTCGATATTTTTTAATCGGGGTCGAGTAAAAATCTTTATAAAAGTGGTGCACTTTATCGTTGACCATAACAACATAGGCACCTAGCGTTGTTGTAACCGTTGTCACACCCAGAATCCCTGCAAAAATCCAATTGTCAACAACTTGTGAAATACCTTCAATGTTTCCTCCGTGATTGGCGACAAAAGAGTTTCCTAAAAACAAAACAAACAAGGCTATGATCAACAATACAGATAACAGGGAGAACAAGACACCTATTTTATCTCTGAAATAAATCAGAACATTTCTTGTTGCTAAGATTGTCATACTATCTGTCCTCCCTGCCGGTAATATCCAAAAAGACATCGTCCATTGTTCCGTTGATTATTTCAACGTTGGTGATATCATTTTTAAACCGCTCGATAAAGGGAATGGCATCTAAGGTTGAATCTAATTTAATTTCAATAACTTTACCATTTTGGCAAAAAACAATCTGGTTTTCGCTAAGCATTTGCTTAAAAGCTTCAGATTTTCGTGGTACTAGCTTTAACAGATCATGACAATATTTCTGTTTAAGCTCTAGAGGTGTTCCTTTTGCTAATATTTTGCCATGTCCTATTATTGTTATATAGTCTGATTGCTCGGCCTCTTCCATGTAGTGAGTTGTTAAGAAAACAGTTACACCTTTTTCTTTTTGCAAAGCTCGGATAGTTGTCCAAATGCCTTTTCTCGTTCCGGAGTCAAGACCTGTGGTGGGTTCATCTAAAAATAAAATTTTAGGCGTATTAATAAGTGCCCTTGCAATGTCAGCTCTCCTTTTTTGTCCGCCGGATAATTTTTCATAAGGCCGATGAAGAAATTCTTCTAATTGAGCAATCTCAGAAACTGCGTCAATGCGCTCTTTTAGCTGTTGTCTAGGAAACTTATAGAAGCTACCTCTGATTTTTAAATTCTCGTAAACAGTCAACATAGGATCAAGCAAACTTCGCTGAAAAACAATACCGATTGATTTTCTGATTTCAAAATCATTTTTCCCCAATTCATAGCCATTGATCAAGACTTCTCCCGCATCGGGCTTCAAGAGTGTGCAGAGGATATCAATAGTTGTTGATTTTCCTGCTCCGTTTTTCCCTAAAAACGAAAACAGTGATCCTTTGTCTACATAAAAGTCGATATCTTTGACCGCTTTTACTTCGCTTTTTTTTAAAATATAACTCTTAGCCAGTGATTTTACTTCAATGATTTTTTCCATTTTTATAATAATTCCTTATAGTTGGGAAGTGAGCATCTCTATGGTCTGATTTTCATCCTCACCCAATTGCTCTAAGATTTGAATAAGCCGATCCATAAGTCCCTCAATGGTTTTACGTTTAAACAAGCTGGTGCGATAAAAGAAGCTTAGGGTATATTCGCCATTACTTTCTGCGACTTTACAAACAAGATCAAATGTTATGCTTTCATCCACGAACTTGTCTTTAGCCGTTTGGACCTGCAAGACGTCCATTTTTGCCTCGTTTAACAGCTCGTTTTCGTCATTGAAAAATACATAGTGGACATCATATAAAGGCGCTCTGGATTTATCTAAGTGTGCTTGTGGTTCTAATTGTTGTACCAATGTTACGAGGGGGAAATCCTGGTTTTCATAGGCCATTAGGCAAGTTTCCTTGATCTCTTTAAAAAATTGAACCAATGCTTTTCCTTGTTCTGGTTTACCGCTGAGCAACAGCCGGTTTATAAGTGGTCCTTGAATATCTTCGGTATCCCTGTGGGTTCTGCCTGAAACAGTAGTTCCTACAACAATAGCTTCTTCATGACTATATTTACACAATAAGATCATTGTCATTGACAACCAGCCCATAAATGGAGTCATATCCATTTTGTTGCCGATGTTAATGACTTTATCGCTAAGATTTTTGTCCAGTGTTTTTACAACCATGTCCGCATCGAATTTTCTTTCTTTTTGCCTTGGATAGTCCTCCGGAAGATATAGTCTGGGAATACCATTTGCGAAGTTATTGGCAAAATGATTTGTCCAATAAGCTTCCTGCTCATGAAGAGGGCGCTTTAAAGCCCATTCGCTGTAGTCTCTATACTGCAAGCCAACTGGTGCAAGCTCTCCGCCCATATAAAGTGTCATAAATTCTGTGAAAAACAAATCAACGGACAGCCCATCTGCGATAATGTGGTGGAAATCCAAGAAGAGAACAAAATCCTCTGCACCTGTTTTAACTACTTTTGCTCGTATTAACGGAGCCTTTGTAAGATCAAATGGTCGAAAGAAATCACGAGCTAATGCTCCAATATTTTCTTTGGCGCAGTGATCTTCGTATAACATATCCATTTCTATATGGTCATGGATACGCATAACAGTTTCGCCATTTATAAAATGAAAGCTTGTACGAAAGATTTCATGACGCTGTAATAACGTTTCAAATGCAAATTCGGCTTTTTCTACCTCATAAGCACCGTTGAGTATAAATGCCATAGAAATATTACTTGCCATGTCTGTCGCATTATAATCCCATAGATGCGCAGTTAAGAAAAAGATTTTTTGTGAAGGTGATATCGGATAGAAATCTTTAAATTCAGCTTTAGGTATTGGTTCATAGCTGCCTTCAAGATTTTCTAGGGCTAGGCCAATGCCCTCAACAGTCACGCCTTGAAATACATCTTTTATCCCCAACCTTACCCCGGTAGCCTGCTCAATCTGATTGACAAGTAAAGTGGCCTTGAGTGAATTTCCGCCCAGTTCAAAGAAGCTCTCTTTGATTCCTAGATGCGAAAGACCAAACAGCTCCTCAAAAATTTGAACAACTATTTTCTCGTTTTCGGTTGTGGGGGCTGTATACACTTTACTTGTGGTAATCTCAATTTCCGGCAATGCTTTCTTGTTTAGTTTGCCGCTGCTTGTTACTGGAATTGTTTCGATTTTCATAAAATGGCCAGGCACCATGTAATCCGGCAGATGATTTCTTAGCCGTACTTTGAGGTGTTCTGTATCCAACTCGCCCAAGGTTTGAACATAGGCACATAGGGTCTTATCTCCAGTTTCGCCGGTCTGGACAATGGCTACGGCATCTGTGATGCCATCAATGCTGCGCAAACAGCTTTCAATCTCTCCCAGCTCAATTCTAAAGCCTCTAATCTTCACTTGCTCATCAATTCTGCCTAAGTATTCGATGTTACCATCTGGCAGCCATCTGGCGGCATCACCCGTCCGGTATAGCTTGCCTTGACCAAATGGATTGTCTATGAATTTTTCATTGGTCAAAGTTTCGCTGTTTAAGTAGCCTTTAGTTACACCAACTCCAGAGATACAC
>Ga0209755_10008148_pt1 | contig 11256 bp, 12 predicted proteins | sample TergutCo191P1_FD_187301 | JGI IMG/M metagenome (GOLD analysis project Ga0209755, IMG submission 187301) | Cornitermes sp. P1 segment gut microbial communities from Petit-Saut dam, French Guiana - Co191P1 (SPAdes) (version 2) | ecosystem: Host-associated > Arthropoda: Insects > Digestive system... | reverse complement strand
TTTCCGCTTTTTGTTACAAGCAAGAAAAAAAGCATAGGTATCAGAATTAAAAATAATGCCGGCAGATTAATTAGCATAGATATAGCAAATGCTCTTGATGATACCCCAATAACAGCAAAGAAAAAAAGCATGAACAAAAATCCTAAAAATAAAATCATTTATTTCCTCCTAAATGTTTTTGTAAACTATCGGTTATATTAACTATATAACCATCTAAAATTTTTATATTACCTGACATTGATTTATTCCAATTCAGGTAATAGCTTTCTACAGCCGTTTTTACAGGTCTAATGCTTACAGTAAAACACATTACAAAAGTAATCACACACGCTGCGGCAAGCATAAACAATTTATTAGCGGAAAATCTGTCGTTTTTTGCCTTGTGCAATCCTTTGCTTACGGCAATATCGAGACGATCTTTTCCGCAATTACGATCTGTCTCAATATACTGTAAAAATAAATCTTCATTCATTTTTTACCTCCAGCCTTAAAATATTTAAGGCTCTGTTTAAACGGCTTTTGACAGTGCCTTCAGGAATATTTAATATTTTTGATATTTCATTTAACGTATAATCGGAATAATATTTTAAACTGATAATTTCCCGCAGTTCAGGCTGTAAAGATGAAATTAATTGATTAAATTCCAATTCACTATGATTATCGTAATATGCGCCTTCCGGTACTGTTTCCATTATTATTTCTTGTTTTTGCCTCCTGTAAAAATCATTTGCAACATTTATCACTATGCGGATAAACCATGTTTCCGCGTATCGATGTTCGCGAAGCCGTTTAATGCCTTTAAATGCCCGAAAAATAGCTTCGCTTACAGCGTCGAGAGCGAGAGATTCATTTCCAAGAACGCCTTTGGCAGTACGAAAAAGTTTTGTTTTTAGTAAATCACATAACTTAACAAAACAATCTTCGTCTCCCTTTGAGGCTTGCTGAGCCAGATATTCAACCGTTTCATTACATTCTGCCAAGGTGTTTTTGCTCTCCTGATTATTAGACTGTAAAAACTTGATTTTGGTTCTCTGTTTATCATCAAAATAATAAATATTTTACTTTACACATTTTATCTTTAAACCGATAATTACACAACAGTTCATCACAGGAGAGCAAAATGTATAAAAAATCATTAGTCATTATTATCTTTATTTTAATATTTACACTGACAATCGGCTGTTTAAATAAAAAGCCTAACTCTGAATCGGATACAGAAGAACATACTTATTACCAAACTCCTCCGTTCAAATATGAAACAATATCCGAAGGAGTACTCATTACATTTGATGATATCCCTGATGATGTTAATTCGATTAATATTGCGATTGAAAATTGCGGTGAAAAAGTATACACATTTACAGAAGGAGATTATCCAAACCGCCGTGATATGATAAGTTATTCAATGGCTTGGATTCAAGAAGATATTTTAGAGCAGGTAAAACAAACAAAGAGAATCATTTTTCCGTTTGTTAAAGCAGGTGAAAAATATAATATCGCGGTAGTGTTTATGAAATCCGGTGAAGAAGAAAGCGCATTTGCTCCTTTTGTTCAATTTACAGCGGAAAACGGAATTTACTTAGAAAAAGATATTGAACTTATTTTGAACGAAGCAAAAACAAGCGTCCATTTATCCGACGAGCCAAGATTTACATCAGATGTAGAATACAGCGATAATACTCATTCATTTTCTTTCTCAATGTTCAGAGATGAACATTCAGTCGGAATGGGCGGAATATCTACAGCTCCCAATACAAGAGAAATATTCTGGGATTTTGAACCTTCAATTAGCGAACAAATAAAACGATCGAGAAATAGAGAGCCTGAAAAGTTTTTCAGCGGAGAATATACGGCGTATATTCAATTTTCAATTGTCTTGATTTATGACAATATAGAGTGGTATAACTATTTTGTTAAGTCTCCGTATTTTGCTTATTATTTGGAATAGAAAAAATAATTAGAGTTATTAATTATTTTTCAACTTTTCCGCTGACTTTGCACATCCAATAAGAAAAAGCCGCTCCGGCGATCAGCGTTATTACGCACACAACAGAACCAATCTGTAAATAATTGTAATAACCGCTTTCCTGCTGCCAGCCTGACGCGATTGCGGCTACAAGAACCGCGGAAGCTAAAACAAATCCTATTATAATATGATAAAAACCTGTATGAAATTTCTTAATCAAAAATTCGATGCCTTTTGAAAACGGAAAAACAAAAATCAACATACCGCAGGCAAACGGAATCAAAAATGATAAATTTTCGCTGAAATTTTTATAGGAGTGAATCACTTTATCGTATAAACCGATAAGCAATAAAAAAGTTGATGAGCTAAATCCGGGAATAAAAACAATCAAAGCGACTGCAGCTCCCGCGAAAAACGCCATTACAGGGTTTGGCTCAAAGCCCAAAGTCCAGCTTTGCTGGACAGATCTTCCAAGCGTGACAAGGAAAAGAGTGGTTCCTAAAATAAAAACCGTTACCAATAAAATTATATGAATTGGTTTTCTGCCGCGCCGCTCTCCTTCGGTTGTTCCTTTCTCGCTTGATTTTTTCCAGAGTTCCGGAATTGTGCCGAGAATCGCGCCGACAAAAAACCATAAAAAAGGCGTTAGGTAATTTTCTTTTAAAAAACTAATCGGATGTGAGATAAGATAAATGCCAAGCAGTCCGCCGAGCCCTACCGGCAGGAAAAACAAAACATTTTTGAAAAAATCTTTTGTTATATTCGCGACAAATGAAACTATTCTTTCGTAGAGTCCGAAAACTACGGCAAGCGCCGCGCCGCTTATTCCGGGAAGAACAAAATCCATCCCAATAGCCGCGCCTTTTAAAAATCGTAAAAACCAGTCGATTGTTTTATTCATTTTTTTACCATAACACAGGCGGGTAGATACCCGCAAGCGTAAGATCGTCGATTTTTTTAATCGCAGCTTCTCTGTCTTCTTTGTAGGTAACGCCGAACCAGTCTGAATTAGCGTCTAACACTTTTACCTTGCAGATTCCCTGTTTAATAAATCGATCGACAGCTTTAGGGATAAAACATTCGCTTTTAATTTGTCCTTTCGGATCTGCCGCGAACGTTTTAAGAAAATCATCAAAATATTTTTTGTATTCAGACAGAATGTTAGGCGCAAATCCCCAGAAGTTCATTGATACCGGAGTTTCAGGCGGAAGATCTTGTATTGAGCCGTCAGGAGCGGTGTTGTAAATGACGGAAGCTTCGCCGCCGCGTCCGTCTTTTTTCGCGATAGCGGCAAGCTCTTCAACGCTGACAAGGAAGCCGTCCTTTACTTCGCATACGCCGCGCGATACTGTTCCCTGCGGGCTTAATGTTTTTTCTAACCGATACGGAACAATAGAGGGAGTTTCCGCGTCACTGCTAAGAAGATGTTTGCCCATAACGGCAAAAGCTTCTCTTCCGTAAAAGTCGTCGGCGTTAATCACAGTGAAAGGAGCGTCGATTTTTTCTGTTGCGCATAACAGCGCGTGCCCTGTTCCCCACGGTTTTGTTCTCCCCGCTTCCTGCGCCGCGCGGAAAATATCAGGAGGAATAATACTATCGGGATTTTGAAACGCAAGAGCGCAGTTAACTTTCTTTTCCATTCTCGCAAGAACCAACTCGCGGAATTCTTTTTCAATGTCACTGCGTATTATAAAAACGATTTTTTCAAATCCTGATTTAACCGCGTCATACACAGAATAATCGAGTAACACTTCGCCGTTTCTGCCGATTTTATCCATCTGTTTTAATCCGCCGTAACGGCTTCCCATACCAGCCGCAAGAACTACAAGAATTGGTCGTTTCATAATTGCTCCTTGTTTCTTCTGATATAATTAACAATCGAAAACTCTTCAAATTTAACAGTTTCAGTTTTAATCCATCTGTCATCAATTTCAGGAAAAAATGTATCGCCGTCATAGCTGCCGTGAATCAAAGTAAGATCGATGTTAGTTGCAAACGGCATAGCTTGCTTATAAATCGATTCTCCGCCGCAGATAAATATTTTTTCATAGTCTCTGCAAAATTCTATAGCTGTTGAAAGAGAATTGCAAATTTTTATTTCTTGCGAAATATTTTCTTGTTTCATAGTTTTAGTAATTATTATATTAAGCCGACCCGGCAGAGGTTTTTTCGGAAGCGATTCCCAAGTTTTTCTGCCCATGACGCACGGATAACCCATTGTCATTTCTTTAAAATGCGCAAGATTACCTTTAATATTCCACGGCATTTTGTTATCCTTTCCGATAACTCTGTTTTCCGCCATCGCAGCAATTAAAATTATTTCTTGCATATCACACCGCTATATCAAATTTAATCGCAGGATGCGGATCGTAATTTTCGATAATCGTATCACCATAATGCCAATCGAATATCGACTTAAAGTTTTCTGTTTTAATTTTCGGCAGCGGTTTGGGCTTTCGCAGTAATTGAAGACTGATCGCGTTTATGTGATCTATGTAAATGTGCGTATCGCCCAGAAAACCGATTAATTTTCCTTCGCCTAAGTTTGCTTCTTTCGCGAGTAAATGAAGAAGGCAGCCGTAACTTGCGATGTTAAACGGAAGCCCCAGCGCGGTATCGACAGAACGTTGATTCCAAAGCAGATTGAGCTTGCCGTCAATTACCGTTACCTGAAATGAATAGTGACATGGAGGAAGAGCCATACGATGCAAGTCACACGGATTCCACGCGCTTACTATCATGCGGCGGTTATCGGGGTCTTTTTTTAAGGTTTCTACAAGATTGCGAAGCTGATCAACGCCGCGTCCGCCGGCGGAAGAACCTTCAGGCGGAACGTTATGCGCCATATATCTCGCGCCGAAATTGCGCCACTGCCATCCGTAAACGGGACCTAGTTCGCGTTCGCTCATCATTTTTGCTTTTGTTTCTTCATCGTTGCCGTATGGAACAACATCGGGGCTGCACCATTCGTCCCATATATGGTTATTCTCATTCTTTAACCACTCTTTATCGGTAATACCGCGGATAAAAAATTCCAGTTCCGACGCGACAAGGCGAAACGGCACTTTTTTTGTAGTCAGCAGAGGAAAACCCTCCGCCATATCGTGTTCAAACATTGTTCCGGCGATTGTCAGAGCGTCAACGCCGGTACGGTTTGTTTTGCGGAAACCTTTATCGAGGATTTTCTGAACGATGTCGAGATATGATTTCATCTATAGCAGGATAGCACATAATTAAAGAAAATTTAAGCACCGGTATGTTGTAAATCCGCGAACTATGTTAGTTTATTTATTACTCTATATCTTCTAACCGTGTTATTTCAAAATCCGCGTAGAGTATTGTTTCATCCTTTAAACCCGCAATCGGATTTTCCGGAGCGTCGGCTGTACCGCCTGAATAAACAACGCGGTACATTCCCCATTTCGGACGTCCGTATTCATTTGTTACGCGCCATGTAACGAAGGGAAATTTTACGATATCAGCGCCTGCCGCCGCCGCTGTATAATTTGAAATGCTGTGAGTATAATTGAGTAATTCGAGTCCGTCGCGAATTCTTGTGATTTTTATTGAGAAAGCGGCTTTTGACGGATCACTTGAATAGGCGACTTTTTCTTCCGCCTGAACCCACTCGCCGAGATATGGAGTTAATGATCCGCTAACATTACGCAGATACACAATAGGGCTTTCTTCGAAATTATTATTATCCACCCAATTATATCTCGGCGGATTGTAAATTAACTGCATTCGCGGACTTCCGCTGACAATACGGGCTGTCAAAGAGATTACAGGTTCTCCCGCGTCACCTCTTTCGTTTTTGATTTGGTGAATATGCGTAAAGTTTGTAGATAAAGCTAAATCGGCAGGGAGTTTAAATTTCCATCGATAGATAAATGAACGTCCCTCATTGCCCTGATAATTATAAGTGCCTGTATGATCGATTTTTAATTCTACGCGCTGCCGCCTGTTATCTCCTGTCGCGTTTCCGTCGGTAACTTGATTATTGCGGTGCAGATCGAACGCGAAAACATCTTTCGCGCTGTTTGGAAAATTCGGATCGGAAATCATGCGTATATGACGAACTCCAGGATGACCTCCGTTAAGATCATCCGGCGCCTCAATGTCAAAAACACGTTTTCCGTTTGATAACAGCGATCGGATAAATGTGTAAGCGTTGTTTTCAGCCGCGTCCGCAGAGAGAAGAACCGGTTCGTAATTGTGATCGGGATCATCATTAGGGTCAGGTTTTTCATTAGGATCAGGTTTTTCATTTGGATCGGGATCATCATCTTCGTTATCATCATTTGCTTCGAATTTCCAATCCAGTATTGTTGTTAAGCCGCTGTATACAACCACTGTCATTGTTTTTTCAGCCGTTGCGTTATCTGAAATATTTTCCAGTTTTACGCTGAATGTCCATGAACCCGGCGCGAGATCGATATTTCCGATTCGTCTCTCCGCGTCATTGTCTGCTGTTGCTGCCGTAAGCAGATCATTTTCGCTATCAACGATTTTACCGGCATCGTTGTACTTTAGTTTCGCAGCAGTAACTGTGCCGGGAAATTTAACCGACCATTGAACGGTTCCGTTAATTCCGTCCGCGGCAGGAAGAAGTTCTGTTTCGACATGAGTTGTATTGTCCTTAACTACCTTCACTTTATTGACGAATGCGCTTCCGATAATCATCGCGCCGGATCGAGCTTTAATGTTGATTTCCCATGTTCCTGCTTCGAGCGGGATTGATGTGCCGCCGGGAGAGAAAGTTTTTGTTACTTCAGGTTTATTTTGTGACGAAAAGATCGCGGTGTAAGTAAGGTTATCCAATCCGGCGGGAAATAATGTCATTTCAGGTTTGATTATTTTTAAACGCGCATTTCCTGTTTCGATAGAAGTTTCGCTCTCTTCGTACCCGGCGGATTTGTCCGCAAGGCAGCCGGAGAGAAACAATGATAAAATCATCAATGCAAATAATATTTTAATTTTCATATCGATATATGTTATAAACTAACACTTAATCCGGTGAAAGTCAAAGTTTTTAATTATTGCGTGAATCCTTTCTTAATATCTTCCCTAAATCCTATAAAAAAAGTATTTTAACATAATGAATGATAAATCTTATTTAAAATGGATAGAAACAGGACGAAAGAAAGTATGTGATTGCAGAATCTTTTCTGTTTTTGAGTCTTATTGTATGCCGCCTTCTAAAAATGAAGAGCCGTCGTCTTCTTTGAAGCCGTCTTCTTCGAAACCGTCGTCTTCAGAGAAGACGAAGACTTTTTCCGTTATCGAAACGAAGGACTGGGCGCTTGTTGTTCCGGTTATCGATACGCCTGAAGGAAAAAAATTTGTAATGGTGTGGCAGTGGCGGCACGGCTCTCAATGTTTGAGCCTTGAATTTCCTGGGGGCGTTTTTGAAGCGGGAGAAAAACCTGAAGAAGCAGCGGCGAGAGAATTGTACGAAGAAACAGGATACAAACCTCAAAAGATAAAAAAAATCGGAGAGTTCAGCCCGAATCCCGCGATTATGGCAAACAGGATTCATTTTTTTCTCGCGGAAGATCTTCAGGGCGGCGAAAAACAAAAATTAGATGAAGACGAATATGTCGAGGTCGAACTTGTTGATATCGACAGAGCGATTAACGGTATGGGGCGCGAACCTTTTATTCACGCATTGATGGGCACTGCTGTGGCAATGTACCGGCAACAGTACCCATAATATTTAAGGCCGGTACATCCCTTGTCTGGCTTCACCCTGAAGGCTTGGGATGTCCAAAACCATACCGGGTTCAACTAAATCGGGATTCTCAGGATCCGGCAATTTTGATTTATTTGCGTCGTAAAGTATTTTCCATTTAAATGGATCGCCGTATACCCATGGATAGCCTGCGATATTCCAGAAGCAATCTTTTTCTACACGCCATGTTCTAACCGTGTACTGCCGCGGTCTTCCCGAAGCTGTCCCCGGCTGTATTGTGCTGCCTGCAAACGCGCCGAAAATTTCTATGGCTTTAATTGCGGCGATAACTGAGTCGTGCCATTCTTCGTTTCCGTAAGCGTCAATAGAAGTTTCATATTGAGTTAAACCTTCCTGGTAATTGTTGGGGAATTTCTTTTCAATACCGTTATCGTCAGCCCATTCCAAAAGGCGCTGTGCTTCGGGAATCAACTTTGCCGCGATATATTTATCAGAAAGTTCTGCGCTATTAATTGCTTCCTGAGCAAGTTTGGCGGATGATTCATAATCGCCGTAATCATAAGTTTCCTGAGCCACTTTTTGCAGGCGCAGACTCTCAATATAATATTCATTATTGCGGACGCCTGCCGGAATTGCATCGCTGTCCAAATCAGGATTTGAAAATGCCGGTATTGTGAAAAAGATCATTACTATTAATATAAGAATTATTTTCTTCATCTTGCTCCTCCTTCTCCGATAACTCTGTCTGCTTCCTGAGCCGCTCCGGTACTTTCTACGATTTTCACTTCTGCCCTCTTGATCGCGTCATCTGCTTTTACGCGTTTTTCCGCTGTGTCTTTTCTTGCGAGTGAATACCTTGCCTCAGCTTCGGTGTATTGAAGAGCTGCGCCGCTGATATTTTTAGCATTGACTTGCTCCTGGGCCTGTGTATAGAAGACTTCAGCCTCACGGAAAATTTCTCTGGATGCGATATTTGCTCTTTCGGCTATCGCAAGCTCTCTCTCTTTTTGCGCTGAATTCTGACGTTCCTTTGCGTAAGCTGACCATCCGTTGGATAAAACCAAATTGTATCGAAGCAACGCTTCTTCGGATTTTTCGACAGCGGCTTTTTTATTGCCGGCTTCATAATCATCTATCGCAGCTTTTGTAATTTGATCCGCTCTTGAAAAGTTATCGGCATCATATTTTACAAAACCGCGATCCAATACTTCCTGTCTTGCAGTGTATACATTTGCTCCGGCAAGCAGAATTTCGTATTCCTCCATCGCTTTTGCCGCTTTATCTCTTGCTTGATAGTAGTTGCCTCTGTTGTATTCATCCTTCGCTGATAAAGCAATCTTATCGGTTTCTTCAAGATATTCCGGAAAGTAACTTGTAAACCCTGAATCGACTAAAGTTTCTCTGATTTCGAGTATTTCGTCTTCTCTTGCCTGTGCGTAAAGCGGAACCGTCCTCGCGAAAATATCATCATAAGATTCCGCAAGTTTATCGTATGCGTTTTCTGCTTCTTTTACTTCAGCTTCGCTTGTTAACGGCATTTGACCTGCCGTTTTATATCTGGCTTCGACAGTTTCCCATTCGCTTGGGAAATAGGCGGGACCTTCAAAATCGATTGCCCTTTGTCTCGCCGTTTCCGCCTTCTTCATAGTCTCGTTAAGGGTTTTTGTGTCGGGCGTTGACTTACAGGAAACAGATATCATCACTGCCATCAATAGCAGTATGAAAATTGATATGTATTTTCTCATTAAATCGCTCCTTTTGGATACTGATTTTTATTTCTACCAGTATACACCCGATAGCCGTATAAAACAAGCCGATTTATTTATTAATTTTTGCGTTAATATCGAATAAAATCACCCATTGTTTTATTTTTACATCCGATTATAATCAATCAACAGAGGTAATTTATGGATTCGATTCAATTTGATATTGTTAAACATTTCGGCGTTATTTCTTCTGAAAAAAGCGGCTGGCAGAAAGAACTCAATCTTGTTTCATGGAATGGAAGGACTCCAAAACTCGATATCAGAGATTGGGCTCCCGAGCATCAAAAAATGGGCAAGGGCGTTACTTTGACCGAAGGCGAAGCCGCGGCGTTGGCTGAGCTGCTTGTCCCGGCACTGGCAAAACAAGGGGACTCGTAGAAGAATTCTCTTTCTCCCCCTATTGCGGAAAATCCGTTAATTTGCTACTTTACTGATAGATACAAATTTGTATCAAATTAATATTAACCATTTAGGAGAAAAAATATGGCAAAGCAGTTGATGTTCAACGAAGAGGCTCGGCGCAAATTACTATCAGGAGTTGAACAGATCTCCAAGGCTGTCAAGGTAACACTTGGTCCCAAAGGGCGAAATGTCCTTCTGGATAAGAAATTCGGCGCTCCCACAGTAACAAAAGACGGAGTTTCTGTCGCAAAAGAAGTTGAACTTGCCGATCCTTACGAAAACATGGGCGCTCAGCTTTTAAAAGAAGTCGCCACAAAGACAAATGATGTAGCCGGAGACGGCACCACAACCGCCACAGTTCTCGCCTACTCACTGGTAAAAGAGGGACTAAAAGCTGTTACGGCAGGAATGACCCCTCTCGAACTCAAAAGAGGTATCGATAAAGCAGTTGGTATCGCGGTTGAAGAAATCAAGAAAAACGCGAAGGACATCAAAGATAAAGAAGAAATTTCCCACGTTGCCTCTGTTTCAGCGAATAACGACAGCGAAATCGGCAATACAATCGCCGACGCGATGGAAAAAGTCGGCAAAGACGGCGTTATCACTGTTGAAGAATCCAAAACAATGGATACAAGCATCGAATTTGTCGAAGGTATGCAGTTTGACCGCGGTTATATCTCCGCTTATTTCGTAACAGACCGCGACACAATGACAAGCGTTTATGAAGACGTTTTCATTCTTATACATGATAAAAAACTTTCCAACATGAAAGATATGCTCCCTCTGCTCGAAAAAGTCGCTCAGAGCGGCAAACCGCTTCTCATCATCGCGGAAGACTGCGACGGTGAAGCGCTCTCGACGCTTGTCGTGAACAGTTTACGCGGAACGCTTCGCGCCTGCGCGGTAAAAGCTCCCGGTTTCGGCGATCGCCGCAAAGCCATGCTCGAAGACATCGCCATTCTTACAGGCGGCGAAGTTATTTCCGAAGAAATCGGACTCAAACTTGAGAACACCGATATTTCACAGCTTGGCAAGGCGAAAACCGTCAAAGTTGATAAAGACAACACCACAATCATTAACGGCTCCGGCAAGCAAAAAGACATTCAAGACAGAATCGCGCAGATTAAAGCGCAGATCGATGATACCACAAGCGATTACGATCGCGAAAAATTGCAAGAACGCCTCGCGAAACTCGCGGGCGGCGTTGCGGTCATCAATGTAGGCGCGGCAACCGAAGTCGAACTCAAAGAAAAGAAACACCGCGTAGAAGACGCTCTCTCCGCGACACGCGCAGCCATCGCCGAAGGAATCGTTCCCGGCGGCGCAATCGCTCTTATTCAGGCGGCTCTCGCGCTTGATAAAACCGACATGAGCGGACTCACCGATGACGAAAAAGTCGGCTTCAAGATCGTTAAACGCGCTCTCGAAGA
>Ga0209755_10008146_pt1 | contig 11257 bp, 6 predicted proteins | sample TergutCo191P1_FD_187301 | JGI IMG/M metagenome (GOLD analysis project Ga0209755, IMG submission 187301) | Cornitermes sp. P1 segment gut microbial communities from Petit-Saut dam, French Guiana - Co191P1 (SPAdes) (version 2) | ecosystem: Host-associated > Arthropoda: Insects > Digestive system >... | reverse complement strand
ATATTTTCTTCGGTCTTGATTGGATCAGAAACCTCGCGGCGCAGGCAAATACAGTTTTACGCAACCCTGCATACGGAGTGCTTGACGAATTTGAAATCCGCAAAAGCAATTTTTCATTGATCAGGATTAATGAAAACAGGACTTTCATCGATCATTCATATCCGGGCTTTCTGCCTAATGCAGGTTACGGAGTTGAAGGATTGCGCCCCCTTCTTTACACACTCGCAATTGACGAACCTTACAGTTTCTATTTAGCGGCGGTAAACAATGAATTTTCCACACCGACATCCCCGCGGGGCACTCCCCGCCTCAGGCAGTATTTTCATATAGCCGCTCTTATCCCTTACTTTGATGAATTCGGCGTTTTTAGAATCGTAGTTTTTGAAAGCGCCGCTGAAACAACGTTCAACTCTTTCAGAAACCGTTATCCGGGGTATTTTGTAAACCTTGTGAAGGTACCGGTCACTAACAGGTTTGAACCTTAAAATAAATACTGTCAGTCGCCGCTGCCTTATATAGTATGCGTTTTTTCAAATGCAATATACGGCACAGGTGACTGCCGCCATCTACACCTTTTCCTCGCCCTTATAAAAATGTTATACTTTATAAATGCGCGGGAATATTAAAGGCGTTGCATTCGATCTCGACGGCACTCTCTATCCAAATTACCGTTTAAATATAAGGTTATTACCTTTTATTTTAAAAGAGTGGCGCTTGCTTTCCGCTTTCGGTAAAGCAAGAAATATTATCCGCGGCGAACAGGAAAAAGGTCTAATCCCTAAAAGTGATTTTTATGAGTATCAGGCAGAAATAACAGCGAAAATACTTTCATTAAAAGCGGACATTATAAAAGAGAAAATAGAGAAAATAATATACAGAGGATGGGAGCCTCTCTTTAAAGGGTTAAAACTTTTTAATAAGATACATGAAACATTAGACGCTTTAAAAAAAGCGGGATATAAACTGGGTCTTTTATCGGATTTCCCCCCTGAAACAAAATTAGAAAATTTAAACCTTACAGGATATTGGGATACTGTCCTCTGTTCCGAACATTACGGCGCGCTCAAACCTCATCCGTTATCATTTACAAAACTTGCAGAAGCGATGTCTCTACCTCCCGACAAGATCATCTATGTGGGCAACAGTCATCGTTATGATGTAATAGGAGCTGCCAGAACCGGAATGAAAACAGCTTGGATAAAACCGGCGCTGGCTTTCGCCGGAAAAAAGCCAAAACCTGACTTTTCTTTCCATAGCTATCGCCATTTCTTTGAATATATGTTAAAGTAAAATAAGTATTATTCGGGAGGGGTTAATACTGATGATATTCACAATTGGAAATTTAATTACACTTGGTATAGTAGTATGCAGCTTAATCCTGTTTAGATTTACAGATAAAAAATACCGCAATATTGATAAAATTAAAAAATTCGCAGATAAGTGTAAAGAAGAGATTGCAGCTTATGCCAATGAAAAAGGCATGGCGGTAAAAAATTTCGGTATTGAGCTGGATGTTGAAAAAAGAGCCGCCGCTCAGTTAATGAAAGATATACAGCAATTAACAGAAGATGAATTGGCAAAAAAATCAGAAGCGATAACCAGAATAGAAACTCATATTCAGGCTTTTGAATCCTCTCTTGATGAACTTTTCGGAATGACAGACAGGGTACAGGAAAATTTAAGCCGTATAAGAGATGAATCTGCTTTTGTTGAAAGCACGAATAAAAAGATAACTGAAACCAAAGATAAGCTAGATCAGGTAGAAAAAGCTTTGGAAGCGGCAGGAAAAAATCTTCAGGACACAGAAGTACGTTTAGAGAAAAAAAATACAGAAACCATTGAACATACAGCAGAAGATGTTCTTTCATCTGCAAAATCGTATTTATCAGACCTTGAAGCTGCGGCGCGTTCCATCGAAGAAAAAGTCGAAGGGCACAGAGAAGCGATTAAAAAAATAGAAAGCGAGCGTGAAGCGGTCATTGCACATGACATGGAACAAGTAAAAAAACTTTTAAAAGATATTCTTGAAAATGCCGGAAAACGTGCAGACAAGATGGAAGAAACCGCTCTTATAAAATTACGCGAACAAGCAATGGAAAGAGTAAGCCAGCTTAAAATTTTCTTCGATGATAAAATAAAAGTTTCACAAGACTCTTTAAAAACAGAGCAAACCGCGATAACCGATAAATTAAAATTGCTTCACGAAAAATGCAACGCAGAAATTCTGGAAATAGGAACAAAACAAAAAACTGTTTATCAGGATTGGTTAAAAAGTTCTTCTGAATTGGACAGTATGGCAAAGAAACAAAAAGAGGATATACTCGCTTCTCTTGTACGCCAGCAAGATGAAATAACAAGCGCGTTAACAAAAGAAAAAGAAACTATTAATTCTTCCCTTTTACAGCAGCAAAATGATTGGCGGCAGAATTTCCTTGAATTAAAAAAAGCGGCGGAAAAACAACGCAAAGAACTGGATACAAACATAAATTCCACAAAAACAGATTTAAACCAATCAATTTTAGAATTAAAAACAAAATCGCAAACCGCAATAAAACAACAGCAGGATGATCTGGATGCGGCAATTAAATCACAGCAAAAAGAAATTGTAACTTCCATTACAGAGCTTAAAGAAAAATCGAATAACGCTGTTAAACAACAACAGCAGGAAACAAGTGAAATTCTTGCACGCCTTAACGCATCTCACGCAGAATTACAAGGTCAGTCAAAAACCATACAAAAACAACATCAAGAAGAATTGAGCGTTATATTAAACGAAGCAAAAGAAAAATCTTCCGTAATTATAAAACAGCAACAGGATGAACTTTCAGGAAGCCTTAAAGACGCGAAAGAAAAATCAAATGCGATTGTAAGACAGCATCAAAACGAACTTACTTTAATTTTAAATGAACTTAAAGAAAATTCTAACAGCTCTGTAACAACACAACAGAACGAACTTTATACAACCCTTAATGCGTTAAAAGAAAATTCTGCAGCAAGCATTAAAACGCAGGAAAGCGAACTTTCATCCACTCTTAACGCTTTAAGAGAAAATTCAACTTTATCGATTAAAACACAGGAAAACGAACTTTCTTCCGCTCTCAATGCTTTAAGAGAAAACTTAACTTCATCCGTCAAAACACAGCAAGATGAACTTTCTTCCGCGCTCGGCGAGATGAAACAAAAATCTGAAAGCTCTATTAAATTACAACAAGATGAACTTTCTTCCGCGCTTGGCGAAATGAAACAAAAATCTGAAAGCTCTATTCAAATTCAGCAAAACAGCCTTTCTTCCGCGCTCGGTGAAATAAAAGAAAAATCTGAAAGCTCGATTAAATTACAACAAGATAGCCTTTCTTCCGCACTCGGCGAAATGAAAGAAAAATCTGAAAGCTCTATTCTAATGCAACAAAACAGTCTTTCATCTGCGCTCAGCGAGATGAAAGAAAAATCTGAAAGCTCTATTCTAATACAGCAAAACAGTCTTTCTTCCGCTCTCACCGAAATGAAAGAAAAATCTGAAAGCTCTATTCTTATGCAGCAAAATAGTCTTTCTTCCGCGCTCGGCGAGATGAAAGAAAAATCTGAAAGCTCTGTAAAAACGCAGCAAGATGAACTTTCTTCCATGCTAAGAGAACTGAAAAAAATAACAGATAATTCTGTTCAAACACAGCAAATTGAACTTTCTTCCGCGTTAGGTGAAATGAAAGAAAAATCTGAAAGCTCTATTCAAATGCAGCAAAACAGCCTTTTGTCAGCGCTCGGCGAAATGAAAGAAAAATCTGAAAGCTCTGTAAAAACACAGCAAGATGAACTTTCTTCCATGCTTAGAGAATTGAAAAAAATTACCGAAAATTCTGTGCAAACACAGCAAATTGAACTTTCTTCCGCGCTCGGCGAAATGAAAGAAAAATCTGAAAGCTCTGTAAAAACACAGCAAGATGAACTTTCTTTAACGCTTAAATTAATTAAAGAAAAAACTGACACCGCAGTCAGGCAGCATCAATTCGAAATTGATTCCTCTTTAAAAGAAATTAAAGAAACATCAAGCAGTTCTTTCAAATCGCAACAAGAAGAATTAACTTCAACACTCAATGAAATTAAATTAAAAACTGACACCGCTGTCAGTCAGCATCAAAGTGACATTAATTACGCTTTAAAAGACTTGAGAGAAAAATCAAGCACAGCTGTTACAAATCAACATGATGATATAAACAAAGCTCTTAAAGAGCAAATAGAAACATGGAAAACTATTTGCAATGAGACAGAGCTAAACATCGTTACAGCTAACGAAAAACGAATTGATGATTACAGAAAAACCCATGACGAAGCTGTCAGACAGCTTAACAGCCTTGCAGATGACGCAACCGCGCTTGAAACAGAATTACGTTACTCCATGGAAGAAGCGATAACAAAGGTCAGAAAAGATTTTGCGTCATTTGAAAAAGAATCTGTTGCAAACATGGAAGCCGCCTCCGCCGCATTTGAAACTCAAGCTCAAGTTTTACGCAAAGAACTTGATGCAATGAATAAAGAACTTGACAGTATCAGACAGACAGCGTATGACAATGTATCAGAAAAACTTATTTCTTTTGAAAGCGAATTTACAGCGGAACTTGGAAAACGCGCTTCGGAAATGGGAAGGCAAATAGCGGATTGGCAATCCGGTATACAGGAACGCTTTGTGAGCAGTGAAGATAAACTTTCAAAAGATTGGCGTAACGCTGAAGAGCGCATAACTGCTGAGCAAAGAGACCTTGTAAGTGCAATGGGAGATAAATTAACTTCCGATCTTGACAGACTCAAACAAGAAGCGTCCGCTTTTGAAATGGGTATAAGAGAAGAAATGCACAGCGTAGATGAAGCGCGAGCCGCTTTTGCAGATCAGCTTAAACAGGATTTAGCGGAAATGCGAATCTTTGCAGAGAACGAAGTTAAAACACAGGTCGGTAAACATCAAATTACAATGCAGGAAGTTCTGCGTGAAAAACAAAGAGAACTTGAAAAAGAAATTGAAGAAATTTCGCGTCACTGCAGCAACGAATACACCGAGCTTGAAGAAAATGCGCGTAACACACGTCAATCTCTGGATGATTGGGAAATGCAATACGCCGCCAGAATGCGCGAAATGGATGACACTTTGGAAAAACTCGGCAAGTACAGCAGGGAAATTGCGGCGGAGAATGAAGATCGTATTTCTCAATTCCGTTTAAGCTTGGAAGATATCCGCAGAGAACTTACCGAACAGAAAAAAATCCACAATCAGACAGAAGATTTAAAAGAGGAACTGGACAGGCGTATAGACGAAAGCAAGACCAACCTCGACAGATTGGAACAGCAAAAAACAGAAGTATTAAAACTAGAAAATGATTTGAATCACGTTAAACGTCTTGGAGACGATGTAAACAACAAGATGACAAGATTCCTTTCAGAAAACCGACGCATCGAACTTATGGAAGAAAGGTTCAACGCTCTAATAAAAACTTCCGCAGAAGTCGAAGAAAAATTAAATCAGGTGACATCATCAAATGATATTCTGCAAGCCGAACAGGTTAAACTGCGTAAACTTGAAGCTGCAATAAAAGAGACTGAAGAAAAATACCAGCGTATAGAAAAGAAGAACGCAGTCCTTGAAGAAACAACAGAAGGTATTGACCGTAACTTTAAGTTGCTGCAAAAAAATGAAACATCAATTAAAAGCACCGAATCCATCATCACTTCGTTATCTGATCAATTTGACAGACTCCATATATCAATTAATGATATGGCGGCTCAAAGCGAAAAAGCGAATAACGCCATTGAAAAAATCACAATTCTTGAAGAAACACTTTCTCAAATTGAAAAGCGAATCGCCGATATGAATGTCGCCCGCGAATGGCTTGCCAATATCGAAACAAGATTGAATTCTCTTAAAAATGAAGCGAAAGGATATGTGAATCTCGGCAAAGACCTTATCGACAGAGAATCCGGCAAGAAAAAAGCAAATGAAAGCGCGCCAACTCCGATGGAACGCGATAACATCAGAAGACTCTGGGAACAAGGCTGGAAAGTTGAAGAAATTGCAAAAGCGCAAGGCTGTTCAATCGGTGTAGTTGAACTTACACTGGAAGTAATTTCACGCGGATAAAAAACGCAGATTATGACAAAAGATGAATGGGATAAATTTGTAAAAGCAAGAGAGCAATTCCGTAAAATTACAGAAGAATTGTCTCGCTCTCTTCCAAAATTAAAAAGCATCCAGCAGCAATTTATTAACAACAGAAACGAAAAGAATCATTACAAAGTAGAAACCCCTGTTGTGTATAACACAGCGTTAGACGATCTGACAATAGACGATGAAATTAAATTGATATTAGTTGCAGATAACCCCGGAAGGCGTGAACAGATGTCGGAAAACAGACGCTATCTTGTCGGACCTTCAGGAAAAATAGCAAATAAATTTTTTCAAAACAATCCGCCGCTCAAGATTGATTTTTATAAAAATGTAATAATACTAAACAAAACACCGATACACTCTCCGCGCACAGTTGAATTGCGCCAACTTTGCCTTTTAGAAACAAACGGAGAGACTATTGCAGCCGCGCTGGAAGAATCTCAAAAAAGAATGGCAGCGCTTCTTGTAAACTTTCAAGAAGCGCTTAACTGTCCTGTGTGGATAACAGGTTACTCAGAAATGCGAAAAAACGGGCTTTTTGAAAACTACACGGAAAGCTTAAAAATGTTATACGCAAAAAAAAGCAAACTGTATAAACAGGTTTATATCTTCCGTCATTTTTCCATGAACCAATTCACCATCGATCTGAAACAACAATCCCTGCCTGGCGAATCTGCCGCAAAGAGCCTTTCGCGGATAGGGGCGGCTTATAGGCAGAGAATTTTAGAGTAAAAACAAATATTTAAAAAAAATTTTCATTTTTTTTCATTTTCGGTCAAGCGCCGCGCATCTGCAACCCATTAATAATATATCAATTGTTGGAGGTTGTTATGAAAAATCAAAGGTTTTGGTTTGTCTTTCTTACAGGGTTTCTTCTGACGGGGTGCGCTGCCTGCGTCATTAACGAAGAAGCGAGGGAGTCTTCCGAGGCGGAGACTCTTAGGCTGATGACATGGAATGTTCATAATCTTTTTGACGGAGAAGATAACGGTTATGAATACGATGAATTCCTGCAGTCATCAGGTTGGTCGGTTGAAAAATATCTGGGCAGGATAAATACAATTTCGGATGCGATTGGCAGAATCGATCCGCTGCCGGATATCATCATGTTAATGGAAGTGGAATCGCTTAGGACTCTTGAAGATATTGCTTTGTCAATACAAAACGATTATTCGCGGAGTCATTTCGCTTCTAACCCAGGCTCTGCAATAGGGTTAGGTGTAATTAGCCGTTATCCTTTAACGGAAATAAAAACCCATTCCATCAGCATTAATGATGATACAACTCCGCGCCCCGTACTCGAATTAAGAGTTGAAACCGACACAGAAAATTTTATTATTTTTGTATGTCACTGGAAATCAAAAATAGGAGGCGATGTAGCTACAGAAAAAACACGCAGAGCAAGCGCAAGAGTTATTTTAAGGCGTGTACGTGAATTACAAGAAGTTGAACCTGATCTTGGAATTATTATCGCAGGAGATTTAAATATAAATCATGATGAATTTTACAAACAAAATACATCGATGATCTGCGCCCTGCTTCCAGACGATCCTTATTGCGCGCAATTAAGCTCTCAAATAGAGTTTGCAGGCGAACAAAAAGATTTTCTTGTAATCAGTAAAAATACACCGCCTGTCCCTGTACATTTTCCAAAAGACACCGTTGTTTTTTATTCTCCCTGGATGAACGAACTTGAAAACGGCAGTTATTTTTACAGAAACAATTGGGAAACTATCGATCACTTATTAGTTTCCAATCAATTTTTCAATAACAAAGGCTGGGAATATGAAAAAACCGTGATTATAAATTTCGAGCCTTTTGCAAATGCAAACGGTATGCCTGTTTCGTATAACTCACGCTCTGGATTGGGCTTAAGCGATCATTTACCCTTATTAATGACACTGAAAAATATTAATTAAACCGCTATTTATTAATATACGGTAAACTCTGTTTAGGTTCAAACAGAGTTTACCGTCAACAGGTCTAGACAATTTACTGCTAAGTAAAATAAACTTAAAACAGTAAATTGAATATGAAAAAAATTAGAAAAATAACGAAAATTATTATTTTGTTATTAATACTTGCATCTTGTAAATCAACGGGTAATATACAAACAGACTCTATTGCAAATCACAGAAAATATTTTGAAACTTCGGTATCACCTGTTAAAGGTTTAATGATTACCGCGCACGGCTTAAATACCAAACCATCAAAAATGGGTGATGATAATACAGACGGTACGCTAGTAAAATTATTTTTAGATGAAGGCTATCACGTTTACCTTGCAGTGCTTCCCGGACACGAAGGAACGATTAAAGAAAATATTAATAAATATGATTGGCTTATTTCGGCGCATTCACAATACCGCGAAGCGGCAGAAATCGCGCAAAAAAACAATCTCCGCATATTTCTTACAGCTTTTTCACTCGGCGCGCTTGTTTATCATAATTTAATGATTAATGAAGACGATGTTAAATTTTCCGCAGCGGCGCTTTTCGCTCCGGCGGCAGCAATAAAAGGAATAACCCGTGCCGGCATCTTTGCGGCAGATATTTTTCTTACCGACAATGCAATAATTAACAGCAGAGCGCCCATTGAATATCAAGCGCAAAAAGGCGTGTCAATCTCGGCATATAAAGCGCTTTTTGAATTAGAAGATAATTTATATAAAAATAAATTTGTCGATTGTAATATCCCTACGCTAATTTTTATTGATCCCAACGATGAATTAATCGGTATTAATAAATTAAGAAAAACGATAAAAAAATTTAATCTTTCAAATTGGAGCATAATAACTGTATCAAATTCTGGAACAAAAATTACACCTAATTATCATCATTTAATAATTGATAATAAATGTGTATCATCTGAAACATGGAATATAATTTGTGAAAATATAATTAATTTTTTAGATGAAATATAAAATATTTATTTCTTCGCCGCAGCTTTCGCATCAACAGAATTAAGAATTTGCTGTAACCTTTCTTTTTCAATTAAATCAATTAAACGCGCTTCCGTGTACCGCTTTGCCTCTTCGGTGTAATTGCCGACAGTTAGGCAAATACCTTTTCCCGCTTTTACTTCTTTCAGATGCGAACCGAAGTCTCTTACTACAAGTTCCCCTATCGCTCCCTGAGTTCTGATAAAACGGAACATGATTAAATCCTGCCACTTGAAAGTATCAACTTCCGCAAGTATGTCAGCCCAATCGTTTTTTGTAACAGAAATATTGGTAATTTTAACTTTGGCTTTCGGATAGTAAGTCATTACGATTTTGCGGCAGAGAGCGATAAAGTCCGCAGAAGATGCCATCAAGAATATTTGCAGATTGCGGTTTGCGTTTAACTCAATGTATTTGCCTAATAAAATATTTACATCTTTGTAAGAAGGATTTTCTGCTTGTAATTGTTTTAAATAAGGAATCGCCCTGCCGATTTCATTTATTTTTATCAGCGTCGTTGCAAGTTTGTACCGGAGTTCGGCAAGAATATCAACTTTGATATTCTGATGCCTAAGCCCGATTTCAAAATCTTGAATTGCGGCATCATATTGCCTTGTATCAAGATGGATGGTTCCGGCGATAAGACAGGAATTAGGCCCCATTACAGGGTCGGCTCGTAAATGGTTAAATACTCGTAAAGCTTGCTCAATTTGATTTGCTTCATGATAACATTCAGCGAGAGTGTAAAGCGATTCCTTGTCATCAGGGGCAAGGTCTATCGCCTTGCGGATAAAGTTCATCGCTTCCTTTGGTTTTTTTAATCTGAAAAGCGCATGACCTAAACATCGTAAAACAGCGGGATTATCCGGCTGCTGTATGCGCGCCTGGCTTAAGAGCTGGACGGCTTTCTCATAATTTTTTCTTTCAAACTCAAGAAGTCCAAGCTCGAAGTTTACTTCAAAATTATCCTGCCTGAAAGACCTTGCGACAGAAAAAGCTTTATAAGCTTGATCGATCATATTGAGCTTGCGTGCAGAAATTCCGGTACGCAAAAACACTTCGAATTTATCAATACCGGGAATGGGATTTGTTGAAAGCATATCAGAAAGCGTTTCATAAGCTTTCATCGCCTTATCCCAATTTTGTTCATCAAAGTGCGCGCTTGCTAAGGTATAGAGCGCTTCAGGATCATTGGGATTCTGGGCAAGACGTTTATTTGCTTCTCTTATTGCGGCTTCTCGATCTTTGGAATGTTTTGCTGAACCGAGACCCATACCTTTTGTACGGTTCATTATAATCATAAAAACAGAGACTATTAAAATAAGGGCGATCACACCGATTACTACAGAGATCATATCTTTTATTATCGGATATTTTTATGATTTTTTACACTAGTTTTGCCGAGAATTTATATAAGTGATCGGAATAATATTATTATGACACCTGATTTAGTATTGACAGAAGGTATTTTCGGCGCATAAACTAAAATATAGGCTGTTTTTTTTATAAGCTGACCGGAAAAAGGTCAATTCAGCCTGAAAAAGGAGCGAATCCAATGGCATCAAATATCGGTATCAAGATCGCCAACGGTGATTTCTACCCCATTGTTGAGGAGAATTCCTCAATCAAGAAGAGATTGATTCTTACTACAGTTCATGATAATCAACCCAGTGTTCAAATTGACCTCTACAGAAGTTCATCCGGTACTATAAAGGACGCTCAGTATATCGGCAGCCTGGTAGTGGAAAATATAAAACCCAAGCCGAAAAAAGAACCATCTATCGAAATGGTTATTTCATCAAATACAGATGGAATAATAGTCGCTAACGCTATCGATCTTGATACAAGCACAGAAGGCGAACATTACGAGCTTACAGTATCTCTCAAATCTCTTGATGAAACTTCGCGCGAAGTGGAACTCCCCGACTTTGAACTGGAATCAAATGAAGAGCCGCCTTCGGGCCTTTATAATGCCGCAAGTAAAATCAGGGAAAAACAAGCAAAGCGTATCCCTGTATGGCTTATAATCCTGATCTGTTTACTGCTTCTCCTTGGGCTTCTTGCAGCATGGATCTTTTTCTTCGGAGGGATGAACATAGTCCGCCCGCTTTTTGACAAACTTACAGCAACGCGGACAGAATATCAGGAACCTGTCAGGCAAGTTG
>Ga0209755_10008145_pt1 | contig 11257 bp, 12 predicted proteins | sample TergutCo191P1_FD_187301 | JGI IMG/M metagenome (GOLD analysis project Ga0209755, IMG submission 187301) | Cornitermes sp. P1 segment gut microbial communities from Petit-Saut dam, French Guiana - Co191P1 (SPAdes) (version 2) | ecosystem: Host-associated > Arthropoda: Insects > Digestive system... | reverse complement strand
ACAACAAAACCAAGTTTGGACAGCATAACTTCAAAAAAATCGAGGTTGATAGCTTCGTCATCGGCAATCAATATTTTTTTCTGGGTATTCATTTCGGCTCCCTCTTAAGCCTTATTGTACAATAAACCGTACCGAATATCAACATGATACCCGTAAGGCCGGCAAGCAAAACGGCAAAATAATCCGTGTATCTTGTATAGAGGGTTTCGCCCTTGACAAGGGGGACAGAGACATTCAAATGAACCTGCGCAAACGGGGGAGCTTCGGCAATTACCCTGCCATTGGGATCGATTGCGCAGGTCTGCCCCGAAGTTGTGGAGCGTACCATCGGGCGGTTGTTTTCTACTGCGCGGAAAACCGCCATACCCAAATGCTGGTTCTGGGCGGTAAGGCTTTTTGACCATGCGTCATTTGTCATGCCGACAAGAACGTCCGCGCCTTTACGCGCAAAGTTTGCGGAAATATAGCCGAAAGTGTCTTCAAAGCAAATGGGAGTTGCGAATGTGAATCCGGGTCCTTCAAAAATTGTAAACCCATTTCCTTTTTCCCAAAAATTTATATTTTTGTTTTCGCTCAGCCATTTGTAAATGCGCGGAAATTGCTTTTTGTACGGGAAATGTTCCGTAAACGGCACCAGATGCATTTTTCTGTAATATGCGGAAATATAACCGTCTTCAAAAAGCATCGCTGCATTGTAATCGACCCTGAATTCTTTCGATTCGTCGGGGTTTAAAGCGGGATCCCTTCTTGCATCGTCATTTCCAATCAGGAAAGGAATTTCCTGTTCCAACAGATAATTCAAAAGGTTTCTTACAATCAGCCAAGTGTCCCTGTTTCTGTCTTCGCGGAACGTACGGTATGTATTGTGCCAATAGATCCTCGGAATAAACGCAGTCTCGGGCCACACAACCATTTGAGGTTTGGGTTCATCCGCAAGCGCGGCATCGGAAAGCCGGATTAAATTTTCAAGGTCTCTTTTATAACTTTCGGTAACCTGCCATTCATGAGGCGCTCTTGTTGCCTCCCAGGGGTCAGTATTATGCTGCACAAGCGCAATATCCGCCTTTGGATACGCGGAATAATCTTTTATATTAATAAACCCAAAAATTAAAACCGCCATAACCGCTGTCCCCCAGCAAATCACAGGAATTCGATCCCCTTTTTTTACCACTAACCTCACGAACACGCTCGCAAGCTCGCGTACACGAACAAAGATATCGTACACTAAGTTCGTTTTTGTTGGTGTGGTTTGTGGTAAAAATTCTTCTTTGTTTCCTGCAATTGCAGAGAGCCAGAAAGACGGGAAGGTGACTAGCGCGCTTATGCCCCATACGCCCGTGATGCTTGCAATCTGAATAAGCGGGATCATTTTCCATTGGGAATATCCCATGACTCCGTAAGGGTAGCCCAAAAATCCTTTCGTGCGCAAATATTCGTACGAAAGCCAAATCAGCCATTGCACAAGATATCCGCGTTTTGGGAAAAAGACGATTGCAAGTTTCATAAAGACAAAAACAATCGCGAGGAAAATCATGTAGGCAATGCTTGCGATAATTCCCGCAAGCGGATGAAAGGCGGAGAGCCAAAAATTAAAAAGCGAATAGGATGAAAAACCGTAAATCGCTCCCCATGCCGCGCAGGCGGGAATACCTTCCCTTTTTATCACCGTAAGAATCGGAATCAGGGAAAACCATGCAATTAAGGGGAAGCCGTGTTTAATCAAAGGATTCGGAAAAGAAAGCGCAAAAAAAACGGAAGAAAGAAGTACAAGTCCAAGACGGATCAAAATCGGTTTAATCCAACTTTTTTCGTTTTTTTCCTTCCGATTATTTTTTTGGTTTGACATTGTCATCGTTAATTGCCCAGACAGCCTGTTTCAGTTCGCGGCCGGAACGGAAAGCTACCGCTCCATGCGAACGAATAACGATAGTTTCGCCTGTTCTGGGGTTACGCGCACGCGGTCGTGCCTTTCGCACCTTTACCTCAAAAGTGCCAAAACCGCGAAGCTCAATAACCTGGCGGCGCATGAGGGCTTCCTTCATTTCGTCAATGAAGAGATCCACCGCACTGCGAATTTCCGTGCGGTTCATCCCGGTTTTTTCATAAAGGGCGTCTATGATGTCGGCTTTTGTATATTTCTTTGCTGCCATAGAGATTTACTGCGCCGCTTTCATTGCATTGTAATAACGCTGCATCCTTGATTTTTTGCGGGCAGCCGCATTTTTGGAAATAATTCCCTTGCCTGCGGCCGTATCAAGTTTTTTGATCATTTCTTTTAATGCCGCATCTGCGCCCGAATCTTTCTTCTGCGCAAGGGATACGAATTTTTTTACGCTTGTTCTAACCGCGCTTTTTGCCGATTTGTTGCGCATGCGGCGTTCTTCACTTTTGCGGTGCCGCTTTTCCGCTGAACTGCTTTTCTTAGCCAAGGGATGACCTCCAAATTAATATTAACAAATGATTAGCGAAAATCCGACGGGCGTCTTTCTTTTCGTTTGCACTTTTCGCATTCCGCCATGTTTTTTACCTTGCCGCTTTCGAAGAGGGTTTTCATCTTTATTTCTCCGCCGCAACTGCACATAAACCTCTGTGTCGCGCTTGCGGTACGGCTGTTTTTACTTGCTTGTCCCATTTCGGTACTCCTTAATACTTATACGATGTTATATGAGAAAGGTACAAAATAAAACCGACAATGTCAAGCTTCATTGATTTCCGCTTCGCCGGGGGGGAACAAATACAAATCCGGCAATTTATAGGTACGGTTAAGCGCGTAGGACTGCGGATTGTGGAACTTGCTTGTCGATGTCATTTTAAAGAAGTGATTCAACTGTTCAAAATCGGGCGAGTTGACGCGCAGGGTAAAATCGAATTCCTTGCTTGTGTCCGGGGAATCTGCGGTAATTGGTAGCGGCCAGAAACTGAACGCGCCCGGGGTGCTTGGAACCATCGTGAACGGATTTTGCCAATTGTTGTTTCTCATTTCGACAAGTTCGCCGTCGCAGTAAAGGGAGACCTCTACGCCTACAATCGGCTCGAAACTGATGCCGTCAAAAATACGGCCGGAAATTGTCGGGATGTCGTACATCGGGTGACTGATCTTGAATGAGGCGACAGTGGTTCCGTCGTGAGGAGCTGTCGGGCGCATGTTGTGATTTACAAGACGCAAGCCCTTGTAGATAAGGGTGTTTATGTCCGCTTCGATTTGCTGTTGCTTTATACCGAGGTTTTCGATTCTGGTAAATCCGCGGTTGGAAACGATATAGTTCGGCTCTATGCGGTTAAGGGTATAACAGATCGTATCCGTCCTGCACTGATAGCAAAGACAGAATTTATCCGGATTGCCGCTGCCTTGAATTTCGTCAAATATGGTCTGCACCGAGCTGAATACCAATTCCTCATTCGTGTTGTGAATGTCCATTTCAAATCCCCCTGTTAATCGCTTCTTCCATTGTACTACATACTTTTGGATTTGTCTTTATAGTTTCTTTATATTTTTGGTTAATGTACACCCTGATTGTGTAAAGCGTGTTTACAAAGGCATTTACGGTTTCTTCCTTGAACGCGCTGGAACTGGAGCCGAAGCTGCAATTTTCGTCCGTTACAAAAAGACCCGTTTCGAATGATACAGGTTCGGGAATGTCGATGATAATGTCTTCGCCTGTTATTTCGATGCCGATGCGGCGAAGCTCTTGGGCAAGGCGTTCTTCAAATTGAGCCCGTCTGTCAATCGATCTGATACAAGCCAAATTGGCATTTTCGGGTGAAATTTCGGCTGCAGTGGTAAAAATTCTTCCTTCGCGGACCGATTCGACCAAATTTCCGCCAGTTTTTTCGCCAAGAAGGGCAAAAAGGCTCATATCATCAAGATTATAGAGGTCTTCTCCCTTTAATTTGCCTGTTTCGAGCCCGTTTATCAGGGCTTTTTTTACCATTGCGGTTGCCGCGCGTACCTGTTTATGCCAATATACCGTTCGATACATCAAATATTTGGAAAAAAGTATCGATTCTACATTGGGAATCAGGCGGGAATCGATATCAACGCCCCTTTCCTTGTTGGGATTCAATCTTGAGAGGATAAAATCGACATCCTGCGCACCATAGGGAACGCCGCAATAACGCGCGTCGCGGTTCAAATAATCGAGCTTGTCGGGGTCGAGTGCGCCAGATAAAAGTTTTCGGAAGAAAAAAAGTTCGTCCGATTTGTTTTTTTTCTCTTTGTCGACAATGGCTGCCGTCAAATCGGGGTCTGCGCCTGTTTTGGCAACAAGGGATTTTATCGGGTCTTTTAAAATCAGTTCCCCGGTTAAAGACTCGTGCGAAGAAAGGGACAGCTCTTTTAGGGAATGGGTATACGGAAAATGGCCAAGGTCGTGAAGAAGGCAGGCTGCAAGGAATGACTTTACCCCCTCGGGCGAAAGCCATTTTGATGCGCCCCGCTCTGCAAGGTTTTGAAGGAGACGTCTTCCCAAATGATATACGCCGATTGAATGGCTTGCTCTTGTGTGCGTCGCGCCGGGATAGACAAGGTAAACGGGTCCAAGCTGCATGATTCGGTTCAGCCTTAAAAAATGCGGGGACTCCGCAAGATGAGCCTGTTTTTCTGTCATATAGACATGACCCCACATGACATCGCGCACGGGGTGGGTATAATCCTCGTTCAGGGAGGCTTCGATTGTTTTATTCATTTGCAAAAAAAATTATAGATAAATTTCCCGTTTTTTACTAGAATATATGGTAGATTGTAATGAGGAAGGAATGAAAAAAATCCGTACCGCGCGCTTTTTGGCGGCTTGCATTTTTTTATCAATCTCGACGTTTGCCGTGTCTCAGGAAGCGGCTCGGTTTCGCGGCTCGATCCCCGAGGAGCTTTTGCGCCCCGGAAGGGGAGAGTCTCCCAGATTCCCTGTCGATGTTGTCATAGGCGAACTTGGAAGCGGCAGGGCTCCCGAAGCCGCATACGCTTTTGCTTCTTCCGTGATGACGGGTTTTATGGCGGGTCTGATGGAGCATCGCGCGCTTTCTTCCGTTAACGAGGCAGTCAGGGAAAGCCACATAAGCAGTATCAGGGTGATTGTTCCTGTCAGTTTCAGGATTGGCAGCGGAAGAGTCGAAGCGGACGGCTCTGTATCGTTTTTGGTTCGTTTTATGGGTCGTCTTCAGGGAATAACAGGCGAATTGTATGTAAGGACTGTGCAGGGCGTATGGGCATTTGACGATTTGCTTCTTGAGGAGCCGCGCGATCTTGCCGTTGAAGCGCAAGAAGGCATGTACAGAAACGATTTTTTTCCGTATGAGAGGTTTTTTTAGGGAATGGCTACACCTGTCGGCAGAATAGAAAAAGAATTTCTCTTCAAGGCGTTATTCGACGAGCAGCTTCCGATTATGTACATCAAGGACAGAACGGAATTTATCTTAACGCTTACGCGTCCTGCAAACGAAGAGCTCGTTTTGCGTCCCGACAGATCTTTGGGCAAATTAAAACCGCGCAGTAAACTTGCGCTTCTTTTCGATTATCGCGGGCAGGTGATAGATTTTAACGCGGAAATAATCGCGCAAAAAGAAGAATTGATCTATTGCAAAGCGCCCGACACTCTTTATAAAAATCTTGATAGGGATTTTCTGCGCGTTGACGCGCCATCCGATTTGAACATTCTTTTTACTTTCCGGGGCGACAGGTACAATCTAACGTTCCCAAAGGTGCATGAATACGAGAGCGTAACCGCCGAAGATTTAATCCGCACAATGGATCCCAAAAATCTTTCGGGGCTTATAAAACAAATTGCGGGAATGCTGAATAATTTTGCCGACGGTTTTAAAATTATCAATTTTAAGGACAAAAAACCCGACTCTCTGGAAGAACGCGTTGTCGCGGAAACCGGAAAAACGCTTTTTATTCCTTCTACTGTAGGTTTTTTGCCTAAGACAGATCCGTATCCCAAAAAAAGAATCATCACGGAAGATATTTTCAAGCGGTATCTGGAATCTACAGGCGTGGGAGCCAATTATTTGGACGAAAACATTTCGCGCATTTTTAAAAACAAATTTTCGGACGGCATTTATTCCGACGCATGGGTTCCGATTTTGTTTCATGAATACGTTATCGGATACATTCATATTTGGATCGACAAGCAGGGCAAACTTCCCTTTGATTTTACCATACTGGACAATGTGTATCAGTACGCAAAAGTTTTGGCTTTTTCACTTAAGGAAAACGGTTACTTTGAACATGGAAAAGTTCAAAATCAGCCTTTCGACGGCAGGGTATTGGATATTTCCGCATCGGGACTTTTGTTTGCGTGTCCTTTGGGCTCGCCCCTTCTTTCTACACTTCTTGTAGACGCAGAATTGACCGTAACGATACAAGCGGAAAACCGCACGATTAATGTTGTCGAGCGCATTGTCAGGCGCTTTAAGGACAAATCCGCATGTTATTTCGGCTGCCGCTTTACAAATATGGAACCGGAAGACACGCGCTTTTTATTTGAGCATTTGTACGGAAGGCAATTGGATTCGAGCGACTCGGCGTTTTTATCCGGTCAGGTTTAGTTAGATATGTATTAAAAATAAACTCTGAAATATTTGTTAATGAATAATTTTATGTTCATAAAAATTTTATTATGAGTGCCATTTCTAATTTCTGCTTCTTTTAGCATTTTCTCATGTTGCATAATTTCTTTTATTTCATATTCTTTGCTGCAATATTCACAATAAAAAATATATAATGTAAACTCTGTATCTCCTGCAAGAAAACTGTCGCCGCAGGAAAAATCGTAATTTTTTGCTTCAATAGATTTTGAATTTATTGTTCTTTTTATTTTTTTAGGGATAATTTTATTATCGCATATTGGACATTTATGCATTTTTAAAAATACATATATTGGACTTTCTATTTGTATGCTTTTATTTTTCATATATAATTCCATCAAGTTTCATACGGATAAATTGTTCTTCGCCGGGACAATCCATTTTTTTAGTATAAAACAAGCTTTTTTCCATCGTTATTCTTCTTTTTTATCCTTATCCAGCTGCAGCCGGATAAATTCTTTCTCTCTCTCGATTTCAATTCGCAGTTCTTCTTCGGTCGGCAGATACAGTTTGTATTTGGTTGCAAATAGGTGTTCATTGCCTTTTAAGATTGAATATCGCGCTATATCCTTATCGGTTTCGGAACATAGTAAAATACCAATAGTTGGGTTATCATCTTCATTGCGTTTTAGTTCGTCATACATTCTGACATACATGTCCATTTGACCTACATCCTGATGCGTGATACGTGTAGTTTTTAAATCAATTAGGACAAAACATTTTAAAATATAGTTATAAAAAACCAGATCGACATAATAATCGCTTGTTTCGGTACGTAGTAACTGCTGTCGTTCTACAAACGCAAAGCCCTTTCCAAGTTCAAGGATAAATTGCTGCAAATGATTAATAACGGTTTTTTCCAAGACAGCTTCGCTATACCCTGTATTGCCGGGCAGTCCAAGGAATTCAAGGACTGACGGATTTTTTATGAATTCGAGTTTGTCTTTTTGATATTTTTTTGTTTTTGTCTGCATTTCTTTAACTACTGGTTTCTTTACCTGGGATATAAGCAGTCGTTCATAATATTGAGTGCTGATATTACGGTCTAAAGTACGGACATCCCATGATTGTTCGGCAGCTTCTTTTAAATACCATGCTCTTGCCTCAGTATTACTAACTCGCATTATTCTTTGAATGTGCGTCCAGTTAAGCGACCATGGTATTGAAGAGTTATTAATTTGGCGATCACTGATCGCCAAATTGGCTTTGCCTTTGGTTGTTTTTTTTATAGTGCGATCACTGATCGCACTATTCTTTTTGTCTTTAATACTTTTAATAGTTTTGTCAGGTTTTGTAGTTTCTGCGATCATTGTTCGCATAATTGGAAGTTTTGGAAATGTTTGATAAAACTGGCGATATTGACGGATACTTCTATCTGAAAAACCTTTGCCAAATTCGACAGTAAGGGCCTTTGATAGATTTTTTATAACTTGCTCACCGTAATTTGCCCTGTTTCCGCCTTGTTGAATTTCTTCAACTATGCGTTTCCCTATTAGCCAATATGCTTCCACCATTGAATAATTGACAGCGGCGTATGCTTTGGCTCTCGCTTCCTTGAGGATCTGTTTTATCTCGGTGATGTATGCTTTAGATATTGCCAGCATTGATTGCTCCTAATTTAACTATATCCTTCTGTATCCTTTTGATCAAATCCTGTTTTACATATAAATATCCCCAATTTTGGCAGGCAGAAAACACTCGTATCACCCGATTTGGTGAGTTGTTTATGCCTGTTTTGAGCCGTATATTTTTATCAAGCGTATCATGGGATATGCTAAACTGTTTTGGAGGTGTATTTATGAGAAAGTATACGGTTGTTTATATTGGATGTTTCGTAATGCTGATATCGGCAGGGAATATTTTTGCCCAAACGGGACATCATGGAACTATTGGTCAGAATGGAGGCGGGTTTGTAGGACCTGCCGGTGTCAGCGTTATGCCGGGACAGGCGGTAATGGTTAATCGGGCAATTACCGTTAATGAAGCAAGAAATTTGCCGCATGATTCATGGGTTGTTTTAGCAGGGAATATTATCAATATGCTGCCGGGTGGAAGGCAGTACACGTTCCGCGATTCAACGGGAGAAATTGCCGTTGATATCGGACCAAAAGAATGGCGGGGATTAAGCGTTGATGTAACAGACAGGGTTGAAATTTACGGCGAAGTAAAATCGCACCGAGGGCTTTTTCATATTAAGGTTCACGCCATTACGGGAACAGGAAGGGTAAACCGATTGCCGGGGCAGCCTGTTACGGTAACTGCGCCCATTACGATTAACGAAGCGAGAAATCTTCCTCATGATTCATGGGTTGTGCTAAGCGGAAATATTGTAAATGCAATAAATACGGGAAGGAATCATTATACGTTCCGTGATAATGCAGGCGGTGAAATTATCGCCGATATTGGCAGAAAAGAATGGCGCGGGCTTTCTGTTGGCGTATCCGACAGAATTGAGATTTTGGGAGAAATAAAACTTAACAGGGGACTAATTCAGATTAAAGTTCGCGCAATAAGGATAATGGGAGCGTAAAGTTTTGCATAACAAAATTGCATTAACAGTTAAAAACCTTTTTCAAACACGCGATGAATTGTCGTTTCGTAATATAAGAAGCGCATTGTTTCCCGCGATTTTGGTTTTTCCTGTTTCTGTCATATTGGGAAATTTGCGTTATTACGGTCACAGTATCGCATTGGGCGGTTTTGCAACTAACGAACTTATGTTTTTTATGCTGGGGTTAGGCTGGCTTATCCTCAGCATTACGCCAAAACGATTAATTATTCCTTTGCTTGAAATTTTTGCAATTTTATCAGCCGTTTTGTTTTCATTTTTGTTTTTTCTGCCGATGGGAACTTGGCAGTTTATTGTTTATATGGCTTTTAAATTTTGCATCGGTTTATGCGCCGCCTGCGCGTTTTACATTTTTTGCTTTGTGTTAAATAATGTAGAGCGTCTTTTTGGCATGGCGGTTATTCAAATTTACTACGGATTTTATTACGCTTTGTGGAACATAGCAGGCAATACGTGGATAGGAGCCGTTTTAATGGCGGTTTTTCTTGGCATTGTTTTTCTTTGCGGCGCAGGATTTAAATCGAATGTTAATAAAAACGAAATATTTACTGACAGCGACGGCAAAGGATCGGGAGTGCATTTTGTTATCGGTCTTGGCGTTGTTCATTACATGATTATGTGCATGAGCAATTACATCGAGTGGTCGCAAAACAGCGTTTCAAGTTTTGCCTTTGGTTTTGGGACTGTAGTTTCTATCGTACTTGTTTTTATTATTCAATTGTTAAAAGGTAAAAACGCATTGCATATATGGCTTATGTTTTTAACTTTTTCCCTGCTTGGGTTGGGCGTTCTTTTGCTGGACACGCCTGCGGCAATTTCTTTTGGTTCTTTTATTTATGGTTTGGGTGACAGTTTGGGTTATATTATCATTTGTTACATGTGCGCGGGAGCCATTAAAAAAAGCAAATCGCTTGGAATGTTTAGGATTTATTGCTTTGTATTTTTTATACAGTGCTTTGTAATTTCCGGTTTGTTTTCATTTTATTTTAATTATTTTGATGAGCCAAATAAATTTCTTGCGTTTGCGGTTGTTCTGGTTCTTGTAAGTTTTTGTCTTTTATTTATGCCACTTATTCAAAAGAGACTGTTTGATGCCGACTGGACAGACGGACTTTATCTTAAAGACGTAGAAACGCAGAAAATTAATAAAAAGGAAAAATTAAATTTAACGCCAAGAGAGCAGGATATTTTTACGCTGCTTCTTAAAGGTATGCCACCCAAGGAAATTGCCTATTCGTTAAAAATCAGCTATGAAACGGTTCATCATCATCAAAAGAATTTATACCGTAAATTGGGTATTCAGAGCATACAGGAACTTTTTGCCAAATACGCAGGCGCAAAATAAACCGGATTTAATCATAATGCGTTTTACATTTTTGTAAGTACAAACTCGGAAAAAGAAATTGTTACAGCTCTTTGAGTGCCCGAATTCGCTCTTCCATGTGTTCCTTGCCCGATGTTCTCAAATACAAGCGTATTTGCGGCAGGTCTTGAACTGCTTGCGTTGGATAAAATTGTAATAATAACTTCTGATGATACTTCTTCGCCTTCTTTTGAAGCATGTCCTAAAATAACATTCGGCGGTTCTATTTGCATTTGCGTGTAACTAAGGGTTTTCCATCTTCCGCCGTCCATGTCAACAAATCCTACAAGTAATTCATTTTCCAAATCACGGCTTGCAGTGTAGGTAACTTTCAATTTAAAAGTATCGCCCTTTCTTAATTTATAGCCGTTTAATAAATTTCTGTCCCTTACCAAACCCTGATACCCGTTTCCATAACGAAAATTGTCTCTTAGAAGAAGATTAAAAGAGCCTAAATTTCCCGCAGGTAGAGAACTGTCGATTAAAGCGGATCTGCGAAGCTCTGCAGGTGCGGACGAATCTTTAAAATAAATATTTACGCCGTTTTCTTCGTAATGAAAAGCATTATGTTCTTCGATAAATTGTGATTTTTCGGCTGTCGCATTTCGCGCCACATTTATAAATAATTCAAAATCAGATTTTGGTGATTCTATATCATCATGTCCTATATAAAAAATGTCAAATTCCAGATTCACTACACGTTCCAGCATTGCGATATATTGATCCAAAGAAAGCGAATC
>Ga0209755_10008144_pt1 | contig 11258 bp, 7 predicted proteins | sample TergutCo191P1_FD_187301 | JGI IMG/M metagenome (GOLD analysis project Ga0209755, IMG submission 187301) | Cornitermes sp. P1 segment gut microbial communities from Petit-Saut dam, French Guiana - Co191P1 (SPAdes) (version 2) | ecosystem: Host-associated > Arthropoda: Insects > Digestive system >... | reverse complement strand
CAAAAACATTTCCTTCATTATTACCGGCGTTAAATACCGAAGATTCAGGAATATACAAAGATTTTTTAGGAGGTCCAAGTAAAACCGTAACACGGGCAAACATACCGGGTTTTAATTTTTCAGCGTCCGATAAAAGCAGGATTCGGACCAAAAAACTCAGGCTCTGGCTGTCAGCCTGCGGATAAACTAAATCGACAATGCCATTCTTTGTCTCGCCCGTTCCGTCAATTAATACAGAGGCGGCCATTCCTTTTTCTATCCGAAGAGCGTCTTTTTCGCGGACGGGAAAAATGGCGTATAACGAATCTGTGTCAATGAGGCTTAAAATTTTATCCTGAGGGCGCACCCTCTCGCCTTCTTCAGAATAACGCGCGCCCACAATTCCGGAGGCGGGACTGTGAACATTTAGCTGCGAAAGCGCGATATTCGCCGAAGCCAATTCCTTTTCCGCGGCTTCTAAAACAGCGCAAGCCGCGTCAACTTCCGCCCTGAGACTTGCGGTCATCAAAAAGACAAGCGCGTTTTTTCTTTCAGTTTCGTTTAACGGCACTTTTATCCCCGCCCGTTCAAGGTCCTGATCGCGGCAGCCGATACGCCGTATAGCAATCTCTCTTTCCATCAGCTGAATCTGTTCCCATTCAGAGTTAATACTAAAACGGCTGACAAGAATCGCTTCTGTGTGTATGCCTCCCGCGTCATAGAGAACTTCCTGGTTTATATGTTTACGGTTATTTTCTTCCCATTTCTTAACAGCGAACGCCAGCTCGGCTTCGGCTTTTTCAAGAGAGAGCAGCTGCGCTTCTGCCTGAAACATACCTTCCAAAAGACGTGAATTAACAATATTAAGAGCCGCCATTGCCTGCGAAAAATTATTCTGAGCGCGTTCAACAGCAAGATTGATCTGGGGATTTTCCAGCAGAATAATCAGCTGCCCCTGCCTTACAAAATCGCCTTCGCGGAAATATATTCTTTTTATAACAGATTCCTGCGGTGAAGTAATATCAACTTTACTTATAAAAGAAAGGTTTCCAAAACCGCCTGCTTCATCAGGGTACTCGCGTACAGTTACTAAAGCCGCTTTTACGGTTTTTGGATCGATTGATAAATCAGTTTTACCGTCACAGGATAAAAAAATGAAAAACGTTATATGCAATAAAATGATTGTTTTAACTCTCATTGATTTGTTCCCGGCGGCAAATAGAAAATCGCCGAGGCGAAGACTTCAAGTTCGCCAGGGCCAAGGTCTAAAAATCTTTCAAGCTCTCTTTCTGCTTCTAAAAAATATGTAGCCGCCTGAATTACAGCGATTTCTCTTTGTGTTTGTTCGATTAAAACTTCCATTAACTTAAGCCGCGTAATCTGTCCTAGTTCAAGCCTAATCTCCTCTATGCGGCATTTTTCAATTCCTAGAGCCGCCGCTTCCGCCGCAAGATCACGTTTATGCGCGGCTAAGACGCATTTTTCAACAGCGTTAGCTGCAACTCTGCCGATCTGTTCAAGAGCCGAATCATATTTTATCCGTTCTAATTCAAGCGCAAGCGACGCCTGAGTTCTGCTGTACCCTGACGCCGGATCCGGCAGCGGAGAAAAACTGTTCTGAAGCATTGCCGTCCTGTCGTAGGGAAGCTCCCATCCTGCCTGCAAGCCGAAGCGGTTTTGAAGCCACGGCGTTGAAAATTCGATGCTTATTCCGACAGACCAGTTAAAACGAGTCAGAGGATAGCTCTGCCCGGTAAACCCGAAATTACCGTTTACTTTAATAACGGGAATCCATGATTTTTTCGCGTACTTTAACTCAATCTGCTTTTTGGATATCGAATAACGCGCTGCCGTTAAATCGGGATTCCGCTCTCTTGCAAGAATCGCCGCAGCGGCGGCAGGCGGAAGAAAGACAGCGCGGTGGACATCTACGCTTTCAGCTAACACCGGCAGACTATCAATATTTAAAAGCTCCGCGAATTGTTTTTCCAGCTCGGCAAGATCAAGCTGAAGCGAATAAATATCCAATCTTGCCTCCGCAAGGCTGATGTCCGCGCTTGTAAGATCAATTGCCAGCGCAAGACCCAGATTGATTTCTTCGTTTAAAATCCTCCTCTGCTCTTCCAGAATTCCAAGCGCGGCGGTTTTTATTTCCAGTATCGCCCTTGATGAAAGAATATTCCTGTAAGCGGCAATCGCTGATTCAGCGATATCACCGGCCATTCTTTCCAGTCCTGAATAGGAAAGATCAAGATCAATTCTTTCAATATTACGTGACATTGACGTCCTTCCGCCGTCCCAGATTAACTGTTCAACGCTGATTCCGAAATTTTTCATAAACGAATCCGCCCCGATTTGCTGCAGACGATCGTTTTCCGATATACTAAGGCTCAGTCTTGGAAAATACGCGCGAATTCCCCATCGCCACGCTCCTTCCATAACAGCATGCGTCGCATGCGAATATTTAAGGTCGTCGGAAGCAGCGACAGCAAGAAACGACGCTTCGGCGAAGGTCAGTGCGCGTGAACTGTCATCGTTATCTGCAAATAAATTTAAAACGGCAGACATCATCATTAATAAAAAAATACTTCGCGTCATTCTTTTCATATAGACTCCTTGATTGTTTTTTCTAAGTTAATAATCGAACGCAGAAGCGGCGTATCCCAGGGAAGCATCGCTTTTGCGCGGTTTATATCTTCCAGCGCTTGCCCGCCTTTACCGGCAATCCAGCGAAGCCTTGCCCTGTCAAGCAGCGCCATCGCGCTTTCCGCGGAAAACTCAGCCGCCCTGTCAAGAAAAGACAAAGCCTCGTCATATCTTTCTTTTTCATACGCAATTTCCGAAGCAAGCCGAAGAGCGCGTATGTCCTGCGAGTTATCGGTTAAAAGAATTTCTGTTAATTCCATCGCACCTGCAAGATCGCCTGACTCGCGCAGAATACGCGCAAGATAGAACGCCGCTTCAAATGACGAAGGACGAAGTCTTAACGCCCTGCGGCAGGAGTTTTCCGCTTTTTCCAAATCACCGGAAAAATATTCAGCTTTCGCGCGCAATATAACCGCCGGCGTAAATTTATTCTGGGTTTGTAAAATTTTTATTACTTCGGATAATTTTCCCTGCGCGTAAGCTTCCGAAGCGTTAATATAAAGGCGGAGCGTTTCAACATCCGGCGGTTTACTGTTACACGCGGCGCATAGTAAAACAAACGCAAGAATTAAAAATAAATGTTTTATTTTCATTTTACGCCTTACCCTCCGCAGATATAGGAAAGCCTTTCCGCAAGACGCCCGCCTGAAGACGCCGCTTTTTTGGAAAAATAATCCCTGAACCCTGACAAACCTGCTAATGCACGTAACGCTCCCACAGCGTAAACTGTGTATGAATTATCAGGCAGGCTGACTAAAGGCATCAGTGAATCCAATACAGCCGGATTACCGGAATTAACAGATTGATAAATAATCGATTCTATTTCCAGCATTGTTTTAATTGACGCCCCGTCATCAGCATTTAAGCCTGAATATTCCGCAAGAATTGAACGGCATTCCACGGCGAAAGGTCCTTCCGCAGATGAGTTAATGCAGTTTTCCGCGAATTCCGCTTTGGCAGAACCGGAAAAAACCCTTGCTCCCCTGTACCAGTATTCTGGAAATTGCGTATAACGCGCCCGGATGGATTTGTAAGCGGCGCAAGCGCGTCTGTCAGCATTGTTTTTCTCAAGATCACAGACAAGAATCATCCATCTGGCGAACCCGTCAGGTTCATCCAGTTCATCAAAAAGCGATCTTAAATTGAAGGCGGCGTCATCCCAGTTCCCGTTAATAAAAAACAAAATCGCATGAGCAGCCGCTGTTACTGCGGACGAACTGCCGCCAGAAGCAAGCACATTCAAAACACCTTTTTCCATTTCGTCCCCGCGAATCAATCCTTTGCCGTACGCCCGCGCGAGTTCTTTGTAAGCCGCGATAACCGCCCCGGCATAATCCCCGGCTTTCTCTCTGATACTCGACTCTGTCAACGCCATACCATCAATCCATGTGCCGGCCCTTTCAAGCTCGGCAAGCTCATCAAGCAGATGGATCACAGAGTCAAGATTTTCATCTGCATAAAAAGCTGATGAAAAATTGATTCCTGTCATAGCGATCCCGCTGTCCCGGTTTTGCGCCGGAATCACAGAACTTTTTTCGGCAGGAAATTTTACAGGACGGCATCCTGCAAGGAGCGAAACAGCAGAAACAAAACATAAAAAAATTAAAAAATTGAATTTAGATTTCATAAGCAACTCCATAAAAAGATTTGCTTATATATGGCGTCAGCTATGCGTTTTGCATGACCGAAAATAAAAAAAGTTGATAATTTTTAATATTTTTTAAATAAAATAAATACTGCCATATTAAGGAAGAAGATTACTAAATTAAGCGATAACCCATAATAACCGCAACATAGTAAAATCTTCCCGTCTCTGTTACAATAACTGCGCGTTGAAAAATAAGTTTGGTAATACAATCGAATTACTCGCTCCCGCGGGAAATTTTTCCTGTTTAAAAACAGCTTTTCACTTTGGCGCTGACGCTGTTTATCTCGGCGGGAAAGAATTTGGACTGCGCGCAAAGAGCGTAAATTTTTCTAACGATGAAATAACAGAGGCCGTTAAATACGCGCACGCGAATGGCAAAAAAGTTTATGTTACTGTAAATATTTTTGCCAGAAACATTGATATAGAAAAAATAAAAGAATTTTCGCTGTTTTTAGAAAAAGCCGGAATAGACGCAGTTATTATTTCCGATCTTGGAGTATTAAAGATATTCAGGACGCTGACAAATCTGGAAATACATATATCTACGCAGGCAAATATATGTAATTCATATACCGCGATGCAGTATATAGAGTTAGGTGCAAATAGAATTATCCTTGCCCGTGAGCTGGCTGTTTCTGAGATCAAAGAAATCTGCGAACATCTTAACGGCAAAGCGGAGATAGAAGTTTTTGTTCACGGCGCGATGTGCATTTCATATTCCGGGCGGTGTTTGCTGTCCAAATATATGACGGGAAGAGACGCAAACCGCGGCGACTGTGCTCATCCGTGCCGTTATAAATATTTTTTACAGGAAGAAAAACGTCCGGGAGAATTTTTCCCTGTCGAAGAAGATGATAACGGCACATACATAATGAACAGCCGCGATTTATGTTTGATAAATCAATTAAAAGAGTTAGCTGACGCAGGCGCCGCAAATTTTAAAATTGAAGGCAGGATGAAAAACGAGCATTACACAGGCGGCGTTGTAAATATTTACAGGCGCGCAATGAACTGTGAAAATTTCGATTATATGTCAGAGTTGGAAAAACTTCCGCACCGTCCGTTTACAACAGGTTTTTCTTTTAATGATAAACAAAAAGAATTTGAAAAATCTTCATCAATAATTTCTAATTACCAAATTGCCGCTATTGTAAAAGAGAATAACCAAATCGTAATAAAAAATAAAATATCGCAGGGAGATGAACTGGAAATTTTATCTCCTTCTGCATGCAATGGAAAAACCTTTGTGTATAACGGAGACACATTAAAAATCCCAGAGCAGACTGCTTTTATTGATTGTCCTTACAGTATAAATTCTAATGATATTTTGATAAAAAAGCGCGTTAATTTAGAATTGCAATAATATTAAAAATAATGTAAACTTACGTTATGAAATACAAAGTATTACTTCCAATCCTTATTTTTTCCGGGCTGATTTTTTCCTGTTTATCAACCTCCTCGGGAGCAAGATATTTAACTGATAGAGCGCTCTCTCTTGTTAGTAACGCGGTTTTTGAGGTTGTCATTGAAAAGCCGGAAGTTGATTCGCTTTCTTACGACAGGGCTTTAAACTGGGATAATGTCTCGTTTTCGGTCAGGAATGACAGATATTATTCCATAGGCACTGCGTTTGCCATTTCTCCAACCGAGCTGATTACCGCTTTCCATGTAATCGATCTTGGTTTTGAAAGCATGATTTTTAAAAAGTACTATATTCGTGATTCAGACGGCGGTGTTTTCGAAATCGACAATATCACTGGCGGCTCAAACGAAAAGGATTTTTTAATTTTTACCGTAAAAGGACGGACATTCAAGGATTTTTTCCAGTTTGAACGGAGTTATAAAGTCGGAGAAACCGTATTAAGTATCGGAAACGCTCTTGGCGAAGGAATTGTAGTTCGCAGCGGTTTGGTTTTAGGAACAGTTCCGGAAAATGATTCCGGCAGATGGGATTTATTAAAAAGTTCCGCAGACGGCAATCCCGGAAATTCCGGCGGTCCGCTTGTTACTCCGGACGGCAGGGTTATTGCTCTGGTTACCAGCCTTAGAGATAATATCCTCTACTCAACACCCGCGAGCGTTATCCTTGACAGCACGCGATCTTCTCTTCCTTTCCGCATTAAATTTACCTTTGGTCATCTTCTTCTTGCAAATAAATTTGATAATACTTTTGAAACAAGCGTATCTCTTCCCGATAATTATATATCAATAAGAAATCAAATCCGCGGCGACTATGTAAAAAATTATGATTTCGCAATGTCCGGTCTTTTCGACGAAGCGCCTGAATACCTGACAACAGCTAACAGTTACCATCTGTTGTCTGATTCAATTTCAACAACATTTCCCGAAGTCAGTTTTGTAGACCCGAATGATAACAACTGGAAGCTGTCGGATTTTAACGTAAGAAATTATACATTAGCTGATAACGGGCGGCTTACGCATACGCAGGTATCAAGTTATAACTTTTATAAAATAAAAAGACCATCTTCTGTGCCTTTAAGAAAAGCAAATACCGATCCAAAATATATTATGGATCTGATTCTTGCAAACATGCGCACAGCAAGATCGCTTGGGGGAATCGAGTACCGGATAACTTCTTTTGGAGAGCCTGTTTCAATAGACCAGTTTGTGGACGCGCTTGGGCGTACGTGGATATCAACATATTGGCTTATTGAATTCAGCGATAATGTGCAGATCATGTATATTATGCCGCTGCCTGACGGTCCTGTTGTTTTAACTTCGTTTCAGGACAGCTCATACCTTCAGGATTACGAATGGGACATGAGGAAAATATGCGATCATCTTTTCGCAGCGTATTACGCGCCGTTCAATGATTGGGCTGATTATTTCGCTATGCCGGAATATATTCCCGCTTTTTTGCGTGACATGCGGTTTCAATGGAATAGCAGCTCACAGTCTTTTTCTTTTTCCGGCGGCAACATCAGGATAAACGCTAACAGGAATGTTTTTGACTGGGCTAACGACTCTGAATTATTTGTCGCACCTACATGGTATTTAAATAACGGTAAAGTTGAATTTGGCGTGCGTAACATTATAATTCAAAGAGATCCGCGTGGCAGGGATTATATTATTTTATACCGGAACATAGCCCCTGATTCAAGGCTTGGCATTAACGCGACAGAAAGCTGGAGAGATCTTACTGTTCAGAAATTTCCTTTTGACGGAAACCCGGTAATCTCCGCGAGAGAAAATACCGGTTCTATAGGAGCTATTCTTAATCCGGGGCAGTCTACACATACTCTTTATTCGCTTTATCTTTCCATGGAAAACCCGGTTAATGAAGATAATCTAAGCCGGCGTTTTAACGCCTTAAGGCAGAGTATTTCCATTACTTACTAAATTAAGACATCTCTTTCAGGTAATTTCCCGCAAGCGCGGCAGCCTCTTCGAATTCGCTGTGCAGTAAATGCTCCGCGATGGAATCCAAAAGCGTTTTTGTGTTATGTGACCATGTTTTTTCTTTAAGCTCGTTTATTGTGTTTTTCGCGGTTTTTTTATCAAATGTTTCGCAGGCTGCCCCGATAATTTTTAATTTTTCATATAATAAAATAAGCGACTCTTCTGTGTCTTCGGTCACTTCGCTTTTTATATACTTTTGTTTTATTTCGCTTACAACTTTTTTCAGGGTTTTTATAAATTCACTTGTATCAGATTTAATTACATTGATATTATTTTCTCTTCCTGCCTGCTCCAGCTTTAAAGCGGAGGCTGATAATTCCATTTCCCCTATATTTGCAAGGGCGCTTTTCATCGCGTGAACATTAATTATATACAGGTGAATATCATTATCTTCATTAAAATTCGCCTGCATGCAGCTTTCTATAACTTTAACAGCTTTTTCCGCGTCACGCGAGAATATTTCCGCCAGCTGGGAATCAATATCCTGATGACCCTTATTTATTCCGCCTTTTTGCTCCAATTCCGCCTTTTCCTTATGCGCGGCTTCAATTACTTCTTTTGGCTGTTTGTCACGGATAAGCCTGTTAAGCAAAACATTTAAATAGCGTATATCAATCGGTTTTGAAATAAAATCATCAAAACCGTTTTTTAAAAACATATCCGCCTGTCCGGTAATTGCGTTAGCTGTCAACGCAACAACCGGAGACGTATATCCCATTTCACGGATATGGCGCGTAGTTTCAATTCCGTCCATTTTCGGCATCATATGATCCATGAAAATTACATCGTAAATTATGCCGTCTTTTACTTTGTTTAACGCTTCAAATCCGCTTGTCGCAAGATCAATTTCCATGCCATACGGAGACATCAACCCTTTGGCGACATACAGATTAGTTTCAACATCATCAACAATTAAAATACGGCCGTAAGGCATATATTCATATTCAAACTTGGTTTTTGATTTAATTGCGTTTGTAATTTTAAACTGCCGGAAACTTTCGGCTATTTCTTTACCTATTACTCCGCGGATTCCGATACCGTCAGTTTTTTGGGGCAGACGAATGTTAACCGTTGTCCCCTCGCCCGGAGCGCTTTTAACGCTGATCTTGCCGAACATCAGCTCAATCAAATTGCGCGTAATTGTCATTCCAAGCCCGGCGCCGGCAGTCGTGCGGTTAGCTTCAAGATTAAAACGGGTATAATCGTCAAACAATTTGTTTACCTGTTCCTGCGTCATTCCCTGGCCTGTGTCTTTTATCTGGAAGATCAGCGTGACAATAACCGCTCCGCCTCCGCGTCCTATACATTCCGCGCTGACAGAAAAAGTAACAGAACCGCTGTCAGTGTATTTAAACGCGTTAGAAACAAGATTGTTTAAAATCTGTTTTATGCGAAGCTCGTCACCGACAAGTTTTGAAGGCGTGTTTTCATCGATTTCAATAATAAAACCTATCGATTTACTTTCATAGCGTATGTAATTTAATTGAACGATATCGTTAACAAGACTGGCTACTTCATATTTTACAGGAACAAGTTCCAGTTTGCCTGATTCTATTTTTGACAGATCAAGAATATCGTTAATTATGTTTAAAAGAAGTTTGCCTGAATTATTAATTTTCATAAACGCGTCAATAGTAGCAGGCGAATGAGCGCGGCTTTGCATTTGTATTTCTGTCATGCCTAAAATTGCGTTTAACGGCGTGCGTATTTCGTGGCTCATTGTCGCAAGAAAATTGCTTTTTTGTTCCGTTCTTTTATCTTCTTTTGTTTTTTCATTATGTATGGTATATATCACATAACATAATCCAAACGCGAATAAAGCGCATAAAAGAAAAATAAACAGCGCGGTATAGTACAAACCGCTTTTAAATTCAACTGCCGGTATTGTAATGCCCATATACCAGCCGTATTTTACTTTATTTAAATAGATATAAGATCTGTCATATACTTGTTTTATTCTGCCGGGATTAATTTCATTATCCAGTATTAAATCATAATATAACAATCCAAGGTCTATATTTAACTGATTTAACGGAACAGAATTAAAACGCTGATGCTTATAGGCGATTATCGTCAGATCTTCGTTTAATATAAAACCTGAACTGTTTTTTGTTAAATTAACATTAATAAATTTTCTGAAAAAATCCATTTTCATATCAAGGCATATAACAGCTAAAGGCATATTTTCATCATCAACAATCAAACGCGATAATGAAATAATATAATCTTCAGAAACAAGATTCATGTATGGGCCGGAAATAATTATATCGCCTTGAGCTTTTACTGCGTTTGCGTACATCTGGTTTTCATTAGACAGAAATATATCAGGAGGCGTCCAGTTTATCCCGGATATATATTTACCCCAGTTATAAAAATAACCATGAGTCGCCTCCAGTTCCGGCAGATACCCGTTATTATTTGCCATCAGGATTGTAATATCTGACATAAATGCAGACAATTCTTCTTCGTTATAACCTGATAAAATCATGCTGCGAATTGTTTCGGAATAACCGGCCAGAAATGTTTCCATCTCTGATAAATTCGCGGTAAATTCCGCTTCGGCTGACTGCATCACGTTTTTCACGTCATTTTCTAAATGACCGCTTTGAACGCATCCTGCAATTAAATAACAGACCAATCCCATCATTACAAACGCAATTACAATTATTAACATCTGCGCGCGGATAGAATTTAATACCCATTTTTTAATTGTACCAGGCTCCAATACTACCCTCCAAAAAAATTATATACAGGTATTTATTTGTTGAAGCAATGATGATTGGGAAAAAGGTTTAGTAATGATACTGACAGCTCCCAGTTTTGAGCTTTTTTCTTCTATTGCGGCGTCAGTAGTGCCTGTAAGGAAAATAACCGGAATGTTCATCCATAAACTATTTGCTTTCAATCTTTGCAGCGCTTCAAAACCATTCATTCCCGGCATTTCAATATCAAGCAATATCAGCTCCGGCGTTAGTTTTTCCAGAAGAGCAAACATTTTTTCCGCGGAAGGAAGCGTCATCGCGTTAAAATAATCTTCCAGCGCTTCTTCCGCCATTGCCAGGTTTGTATCACTGTCATCCACTATAAAAATAGTTTTCAAAATATCCCTATCCTTTATGGAAGAATATTATTATAACCATGTTTTGTCAAGAAAGCCGGGAAAATAACAGAATTTCCTTTTTTCCTGACTCTTTGATGAATATAACTATAAAAATCGTTAGAATTAACATATTTGGAGGAAACATGGAAGACCGGATAAATGTGCTTATTGCATCCAAGGAAGAGGATGATCGCCGCCGTATCCTTGCCGCACTGCCGGAAAGAATGGGCTTTTTAATATCAGGAGTAGTAAAAGATGAATCCGGTGCGATAATTAAAACCGAAAACCTGAAGCCAAATATATTAATTCTGGATTTAAAATTATCTATAATTCCCAATCTTGAACTGATAAGAATTCTGCGCAGAAGGTCGCCTTCAACGGCGATAATTTTATTATGCGATAATAATGATAATGAGCAGGACGCGCATACGAATCTTGCGTTTAATGCCGGTGTATCAGGATTTT
>Ga0209755_10008143_pt1 | contig 11259 bp, 13 predicted proteins | sample TergutCo191P1_FD_187301 | JGI IMG/M metagenome (GOLD analysis project Ga0209755, IMG submission 187301) | Cornitermes sp. P1 segment gut microbial communities from Petit-Saut dam, French Guiana - Co191P1 (SPAdes) (version 2) | ecosystem: Host-associated > Arthropoda: Insects > Digestive system... | reverse complement strand
ACTGTGGAAGCCTGGACACTTACACGTAGGAAGTCCACTTAGTATGGAGAGGGTTTCTTTAAATGTTTACAGATAAAATGAAAAGGATGTAATGAGTTGAAAATGGCATGAGTACTTGGTAACAGGTTAGGAAGCTGCAGATAACTAAGAAAACATTTCTACCTGCTGTGTAATTCCATAGGTTTTGAAGGCATGAAGAGAATGGTTTGTTACCCATATTAGGCACAGGAGTTTGTTCTGTTACAGTGAAAGATTTATAGCTGCACACATTCACAAATATATGTTGCACAAATACAGCATCTGTCAACTGACAGTTGAATAAGATGCATGTTAAAATCAAAACATCACACAAGTATGAATGACATAAGAAATATAACAGACATGCTACAAGAATAAAAGAATGTAGTACAATACAGTTTACACTGGTAAATGAGTAACAGTGCTTAAATAATAAATATAGAAATAGTTAAAATACAGGTAACATATATGAGTCATAAAAACAATCAGAAATACATGCCATGTGAAAAAATAACGAAGATAGAAATATCATCCAACTAACAGTCACAAATATGCTTTAAAATAGTACAAAGCAGGTCATTATAATGGCTAAGGGCTGTCATTTATTATTATTGTTGGTGACATTATTGGTGTTGAAGAGGGAAGACAATTTGACTGTTGAATAGAAACCCATGTAGAGGATAAAAAGTATGAGCATAAGATAATTACCTGAAATTTGGATTTCTCATGTTTCAATTTCAAAATACTGAGGGGGGGGGCAGACTATTAAATATCTTAATGCTGGAGTAAAAGACACCATTTTTGCTGGGTCTGTGCAATTGGTGTTTAGTGCTTGTATGCATCCCGTACACAACAGAGTTAGTCTGATAATTATCAAGATTATTGACAGTAAACATGATCAATGAAAATACATATGCACATGGTACAGATAGAATATGAAGTTTTTTTAGTAAACCTCTGCAAGAACTTCTCAAACTTACTCCTATCGTAATTATTATCATCCATTTTTGGAGTAGAAATACTTTAGTTATATTGGTTGAATTTTTCCCAGAAAATAATACCATATTTAATTAATGAGTACAAGTATGAATAATATGCATTCTCAGTAGCATCAGTACGTAATACATGGGTTAATCTTATAAAAAAGCAAGCAGTGCCAAATTTACAAAGTATAAAAGCTATGTGAAGCTTCCACGTGAGGTGGTTATCAAAGATGCAAACCATTCATGAGGTTTGTCATCCCCATTGTGTTGTATGAAATAACTAATGTACAGTGTGTGTACTTGTCTAACACAACTATATTTATTGGTAGAATATAAAGTATTTTCTACATAAGGTACAACTACATGTATTGGCACTTGATGATGGTCATCTTCAGGTTGTACATGAAGTACTTATTAAGCAGTTATACAAAACATGCATGGGTTGTTTATGTGGGGTAGGGGAGGGGGTAAAATGTGCACAAGATCTCGTATCTGTTGGAAAGTTTGGGCAGTGTGAGTTACATGATGGGTCCATTCTGTTAGCTAAGCTTATTATAGTTAAATGTATGGTAGGGATCATGCCTACGTGTGCTGTGTAATTACACTAAAGTATAAAATATACAATGTACATTAATATGTAGCATCTGTGACTATAATTTGACGTTTGTTAACTTACTCTAGTTGATAGAATTACCTTACCGTTTTACATAATTCAGACTACTATCTCAGTAAGCTCCTCTGTACAATTTCAGATGTGGATTTATAATTCTCTTTTTGTGTCATATTCTCATACAGTGTTTGTAAGTAGATATGAGAATCAAACAAATACAATGAGATAAGAATAAAATAAAATGAAGTCCAATATAAAATAAAATGAAGTGTAAGGGTTAACACTACTCCCCTTAGTTTCACGAAACTGTACTGCAAGTGTATGTTAAAGGCGCAGGGCATTAGCTAGTTCATAGTATATTATTCTACAGTCTGCGTGCGGGTAGAACTGATCTTCATGGGGGGCTGTAGGACCATCATGTGAGACAAGGGTGTGTGCTATTCTGGTTGGCTGGTTTATTTTGAGCATAGCTGTATGTGTCACATCTAGTGTGTTCAGGGGTGGGTCCCACCTGTGGATATTACAGGGTAGTTGATAGTGGCTGTGTTCAATTACCGGTGTTACATATATCCTTGTATAAAGTGGCCAAGTCTAGGCAGTATACTTACAGCTTAAGTGTCAGTGTTCATGCTCATGTTGAGGTTTGTAGCGGTATTTTGTCTATCACAGCTCTTTGTATCCGGAGAGGTTTGGGGGATGTGATGTGCTAAGATTATGGTGCTAGCTGTGTCATCCTCCCGGAGGTTAGAAGCTGGGTGTTGTAGATGCTGGGACTGGTGGTAATATGAGAGCAGCTTGAACTCCATCACTTGTTGACACTATCACTTGCACCGCTTATTGTGTGTGCTATCTTAATTATCACTGATTAGCGTCAGGTTGTATGAGTGTGTAGGTGACCGTGAATAAATGCAAAGTGTCTTCAAGTTTCGTGTTGACTGTGGGTCACCTGTGGCTATTGTAGTGAAAGGCGGTATGCTGTTATGTTTGCTGTAAATGGCACTGCTCCTTGTTAGGATGCTCAGGACTGTCCACTGTCGGGGTGGGGAGGGGGTGGTCATTGGGTTTTTATGGTTTATTGGTCTTTATGAAGGTGTCGAAGATCGCATTAGGGAATATGGTCTGAGGGTTGTTTAGGTGGTGGTTTGTGGCAAACTCAGTATGGGTGTGGAATCACTCTATTGTGTTGAGGTGGGCTCCTTTTCTGTGGCAGTGTACTATTTCCGACAGATACGAGGTCTCATGCTCACTTTATCCCCTCCCTCCCCCATTTAAACAACCCATGTATGTTTTATATAACTGCTTAATAAGTATTTCATGTACAACCTGAACATGGCCATTATCAAGTGCCAAAACATGTAGTTGTACATTATGTAGAAAATACTTTATATTCTACCAATATATATAGTTGTGTGAGATGAGTACACACACTCTACATTAGTTATGCAAACCAAGAAAATTTAGGTATTGAACTCAGTAAGAGCTTGGTCAGCATGTACTAAATTTAGAGGATAATGTGAGAATTTATTAGGAGTGATGGTACTTGTTTTCTCAACATGTAATATCGATTGATTAGTCTGGAACCATTTAGAGACGTGTAGCAATGCAAGTTTAAACACTATAATAAAACCATCATATTTCGTATGAGAGACAAGGATACTGATGTCGTCAGCAAACATTTTCACATCGGCAAGTGAATTAATTTGCAAGGGAAAATTATTAATATATATGTTAAAAAGAAGAGGATCCAGGAGTGAGCCCTGTGGAACCCCAAGTTTAACAATCTCCCAACTAGAACAAAAATTCTATGTTTTTGAAGATTTAAGTTCAGCCGTCTGTTTCTTATTATATAAATATAATATAAAACAAACTAAAATTTCTCCCTGTACACCATAATAGTGCAGTTTAAACAGTAAGAACTCATGATTCACACAGTCATTTGCCTGCACTAAGTCACAGAAAATACCAGAAACATACATTTTCTTTTGCCATGCTTAATAGAATTTTTGGGCTTATATGAAGCATTATGAGTTGATAAGCCTTTTAGGAAGCCACATTGCTGAGGAACCAATTCATGTTGAGCTTGGACATGTTGATTTATTCTTCAAAGCGTGGGTATTTCAGACCATTTAGAGAGTTCTGTTAGAAGAGAAACTAGTCTGTGAGGTTGATCACCCTTTTTAAATAAGGGACTAACTATAGCATCTTTCAGTCACTCTCAGAATCTACCTTGTGATAATGATTTATTAAAGATGTAAGTCAAATGTTTACTAATATGTTGACTACATAACTTTATTATTGTATTTAATAAACCATCATTTGCAGATGAATTTTTAGAATTGAGTGAAGAAATTTTGCTCACTAATTCTGCTTCTGCAATTGGTGTTATTACCATTTTGGAAAGCCCTTGGGAAAGAGCACTTTAGGAACGATGTAACAGAACCAGTGTACACATAATATGACTTCATCTTTTGATTAAAATTAAGAAATACTTATTAAACACATCAGCTGCTTGATCAAGGCAAATGATAGTGTTATTACTATTAAGTATTAAGGGTATTTGTTCAGTGTAATTCATTTTCCTGAATTCCTTCTTAATAATTTTCCACGAGGATTTAGATTTATTCTCTGGGGTAATTATTAAATTATCGTAATATCTTTCTTTTTAGCTTCTCTAATTACTTTTTCAGTGTGTTACAGTATTGTGAGTAAAAGGTTTTAAGTAAGGGACTACTACTTTTCATACTGAAAATATAAAGATTGTTGGAACATCTGCAGGAAACATTATGTTAGTAATCGAACCATTATTATTGAATTTTAAGGTAGTAGTTTGAATGGGGAAACATGATTTAAAGATATATATAAACATTTATTAAAAAATATATTAAAAGTCTTGTTAATTTCAGTATGTTCTTATATATTTTCCCATGGTTCTCTAGATAATGTATCTAAAATTGTTGAAATCAAATTCATAGTAATTAGGCAGGCTCTGTAAGCGGTACCAACAGCCCTATTCGTAGTAGAGACATTGGTTAAAATAAGATGTGCGTTGTGATCAGATAAACCATTCATCAAAGGTGAGATTTTAAAGGAGTTAATTTCGGTGTAGTTAATTTAGTTACTGTCATTAGCTGTACTTACGAATTCTAGTAGGAAAATCAGCTGAGTGAGAGCCAATGTTACAAGTTTGAAGTAGCACAGATAATTGGAGTTGACAGTTTTGGTCAAATAGTTGACATTTAGACCACCACATAAAAGGGATTCCATATTTGGCTTATACATGTGTTCCAAAGTTGCATCCAGTAAATTTAAGAATCAATTAAAATTTGCTGCAGGTGATCTCTAAATACGTATTTTGATAAATGAGCATCACGAACATTAATTTGGACAGCACAAAGTTCTATAATTTTCTCAACACAAAATTGGGAGATATAAAGAATAATACAGGGTAAGTCAATAAATATACAAGTATTCCCACCTTGATGGATGGTTTGCGAAAAGCTTGGTCCCAAATAAGCATTCTTAATTTTATTGCGCAGTAGATTTCACTTTAAGACACAGTGTTCTGTAAACACATCATGTGAGGGGATATGGATTTCTTATTAATGAGGCAGTTAATTCATTACACTTATTATTAAGACTAATAATGCTTTGATGAATTCTAGACAAAGCAATATTTGAGTTGAAACTTTCTGATGTATACTTTCAGTCTAGGCGCAAATTCACTGCCTTCTTGTGGCGAACGAGTTTTTGAGTCCATGTCATGAGTTACCCTAACTACATTGAACTTATCATGATCACTACTACAGGTATCACTCATTTTCACAGTATCACATGGCCAAGTTGAACCCTTTCTTCTTGAGTAGAGTAGTCACTTTTATCATGCCTAGTTAGGGTAATTGGTATGGGCAAATATTATTTGAGAAAAGAGTCTTAATTGTTGATGCTAAGTTCTCAGTAAGCCAATTCTTGCCAACAGAATTCATATGGAGACTGCGACTAGTCAAATGGTTTCTATTGGAACTCATATTAAAAGTTAACTGAAGTTTCTCAATGATTTCTGCAATTTTCTGTTAAATGTTTATGGAAATGTACTACCAACCAGCCTTACAAAGGCTCAGTACAGGTTCTGTCTGGTACAGAAATAGTCATATAATGCAAGGGTAAATGCTAGACTCATTAACAACATTACCTAGCCTGCCATCTTGATGAATCAGCACTTTCCTTTGTGTTTTCTTTTATTTTCAGTGTTTCTGAAAGCTGGGATGCTTAAATTGTGTGGAAGTGTAAATTATGTGAGTAATACGGATTCGGAGAACTACTTCCTTCATTTTAGGATATTTATGCACAGAATTACATCACTCTTTGTACAAGATAATTAAAAACTACACGTTTGCATTATGTAGCAACCTGAATATGTAGGACTAATGAATGACCTGTCCACTGCACATATTTTTAGCTTCTTGTTTCATCTGAACCTGCTAGTTTTAACAGAAGTATTTTTCTAGTGTTAACCATGAGTTACCAACATGTGCATGCAACAGAGACTAAAATAAAGCATAAGGAATGCCTTCTGAAAACTCCTTCCATATGGTGGTACCTTTCCAAACCATTTCATACAGGGCAGAATATTTTAATCCAGTCTTTCAAAAATTTCTGTGAAACTGTGGAAGTATGATTTTTTTTTTCTTCCCCCTTTCTGAATCCTTATTAATGCTTGCCTGGACCTGAGAATTTCTGAGTGACATCAGTGGTACCCTTTTCTTTTGGGGGGGTGGTATAATAACAAATTATGATTATGTGAGTAAACTACTTGTTATGTCCTCAACATATTGTTCTTCCATGGTAGTAAAGCAGTGAATGTTGGATAGTATTTTATTACCTGACAGCTTCCTTGCTTTGGTCTCCCTTACTCCGTACTTACTTCCATACCATTCTGGTAGCCCGTGGCATAATTTTAAATTACTGTTACAGTATGTCTACTACATTGTAGGAATTAAAAGCACATGCAATATGTCAGACCTAAAATAGTAAATGTTGTACAGTAATAACATGTCGTGCAAATTTGCGTGAGGGAAATACAGTGCAGTCATGCAGATCTGTGAGCAAGTAGGAATGTCACTTGTAGTTGGAGCCTTCTGAAGAAATTTATTACTCTTGTCTCTTCTGTACTGTAATGATAGAGTTAAACTCCTAAAGTTAGTTGAAGTCAGGGTAGTAAACTCGTGTTGGTAACACTTGCTAAGTAAATACATCACAGTTCTTGGATCTCAACTCATTTTACCAGAGCTGGTTATGTGCACAGATGTTACAGTACAACCATGGCTTCAATTATGTACAAGGTGAATCTGTCCAGTGCGGAAACCCCAATGAACATGAATATTGACTTCTTTGTGTGAATGTAATTCCTTTCAAGACAAAAAAATGTTACTATTAGAGCAATCTAGAAAGTGGTATGGTAAAACCTTGTTAATCCGGATTAGTGAAGCAGAAGATAGCTCTAAAAGACAAAAAAACTTGGAACACACATAAATGGGAAATGTAATGATACAGGTAGTGCTTACATTTTTAAAACATACCTGTGTATTAACTTACAAAATATTAAAATAAAAAATATCATTGTAGATCCTTTATTTAAAAACTGAAAGAAAAAATATGCACTGGATACATTTATTCGCCAGTAGTAGACTCAGAAGTTGTACTTGTTTGTGAAAATAATATTGCAGATTAAAAGAAGTTGTTTTATCTGAACAGACCACTGCTCCTGTTCTTTAATTAGAAACTCCCTCACATTTCTTAGGTGTTCACAACATGCGTGCAATTTTCGATTGGTTGAAGAGCCCACATAATTGATAATTGCATCAGTGCCATTTCTTGCAGAGCTAAGAAGTTACTTTTTAATTGTAGATTCTCATGGTTTATCTAGTTCATTATCTGATCCTTCATCCATAGCAGAAGCCTTAACAAATGCACCAATTTCTTCCCCTGTCAGATGCTGAAAGCAAGGGCCTCCTTCATCCAGTTCAGTTATAAGCAATAGCATCAGTCTGACTCGGAGTCAACAACAGTACTGAATAAAAAGCAAGACTTGGCAGCACATTAATAAATGTTCTGACTGTCTGTGCCATCATCAGTGTAGTGGTGTTGCTCATCAGCCTTACTAAATCCCAATGTGTCTTTTAGAGTTTGTACTCAACTGTGAATGGAATTTTTCATTTTTGTTGATCTGGATTATCCAACATCTGGATTGACTGTGACCGGATTAGTGAGGATTTACTGTACCAGGAAGTGAGAGTCATATTATTAGATCACTGGAATGCTTATGTAGTGCAGCATGTTTGTGCCTTTGGAGTTCTGCAAATTTCTGTTTGAATAGCAAATGAGGTATTTCAGCTAATTTTGGTAGTGAATCCCTAACTGGATATTAACCAGAAGTAAACGTTTTGTTTTTCTTCACAACTTTGAATAAGGTACAAACATTTTCAAAAGTTCAAAGCTGAGGTTTCATGGATATTAATTTTGAAGTTGGTTTGTTTGGGTCGAAAAATAATGAAATGAGCACAGTTCATTAGACACTGCCAGTTTAAAGTTCTTGAAAATATGTGAATTTTTTTCATATATGCTCATTGGCCATCACTTTTTTATATCTTGAACTTAAAATAGTAGATGTGAAGGAACTAGTAGAGACAGAAGTCACTGACATGGAACTTTACTGTTGTACGTGCACAAAGAACTCAAAAAGACTCATTTGTAACAGGAGCAACATTCAGTACTCAGTGTGTTTAAGACTTATATTTATGTGAGTTTGAGGTGACATCAAATTCAGATATGTTTGGAAACTTATTGTGTGTGTAATGTGTTGTCACAATCTCTTTGTGTTTGGAGGATACATGTTACTGTTAAGTTGCTTGTACTCAGTGTTGTGATACATAGCAACATTTGCATTGAATGATGGTACTGTTCTGTATTATTTAAGTATGTATGAGTGTTTTGGATAATTAAGTTTCAGAGTTGTCACACACTAGCTCTTATAAAGTATGGTATTCATGGTTCTCTGTGACTGCAAGTCTATATTGTTGATCAAACTGATGAATTTGTCAATCGCTCCCTTTAAATAGCAGCTCTTTTTTCATTGTGTTTTCTCTGGGCAGGATTCCAATAATCTTGGATAGGGAATATGAAGCACTTCTGTTGCAGTTTCTTGCAATACATTTTCAGTTTACTTTATTTGTAAGACATAATGTGCTTCCTGCTTAATTGGTGTCAGTTTGTTAGCCACCAAATGAAGGGTGAAACCCTTCCTTTAATGTTTTAAGGTAAAAATTTGTGTTGCTCCTTATGATGAGGAAACTCTTCCTGTGAGAGTACATCATTTTAACAGTTACTTTTCTGATAAGAAACAAATACCCATGCTGCCACAGTGTTTTTGGTGGCAGATACTATATATGGTCTATGATGATTTCAGTTAAATGTCCAGGTGTAGCATTCCCTGGTGCAGTTTCCTTATGTGACAAGGATTCCCAGAAGTAAGTGGGGCACACAACCCTCAAACAAACAGCCAGCACTGATAGTATGTTTATAAGTGCTTGGTTGTAGACTGGTCCATTGTGAAGGTGCACCTCTGTCGTGGGATGTCTGTGACTTTGATCTTTGTTTAGTGCTGTGTTGAGGACATTTGGCTTTGATATGTATTCTGTTTATAGTCCACTGCCAATATGCATCCTGCTGATTTTTTGTTACAGAGGAATGCAACTTACTGAGAATCTCATGTCTGTTTCTCATGAGGACTCTGTCATAACATAGTCATGTTACGTACATAGTTCAATACATTAGAGAGACAGAGATTAAGGTTTTTTGGAACATGATGTTGTGTCACTAGGCAAGTGGTTCCCAGTGTTTTGAAGGATTGTAGTGCTTTAGCCTTCAAGGTCAAGCAGTACAAGAATAGCTAAATTGGGAGAAATGTGGTGGTGTTACGTAGGTGTAGTTGTAGCTGGTCGATACCTCAACACTCCAGGAACTACCTATCCGTGACACATCCCAGTTGAAACTTAAGCAACACTGCTGTGAGAACCTCAGATCTCACACATAAAAGTAATCTTTTAAGCAAAAAGTGTGTTTACTTGTGTAGCATGCAGCAGCAAGTGTAACAATTGAGCTTATTTTATGCCATTTTCATATTATGTTTTCTGGCACATAATATTTTGTATTTCTTCATGCAGCACAGTCATTGTCACTGCTTTGTGCCATTTTTCTGCTGTAACCAACACATCATGCTTTGGTGAAAATGACCAATCCTGCAAACAGTCTGAATGGCTGTTACAGACACAGCATGCTGATGACATGTTTTTCCCCCAAGAAAATTTCAAATGGTGCTACCATGGACATCTACTGACAGGCACACCATTGCTGTGAACACTGAAAGTGATATGGTTAAATTCTGAATCAGCCCTTCACCCAGTTTCACACACCTGACATGTCACTTCTGAAAGAGCAAATCCATTAACCTTTAGGCACCATGCGTCCTATATATAGGACAGACGTACTGCTACTCCACAGAGTACACATTTTATATATTTATTCAACAAATATATTTAATGATTTTTTTAGACTTTCTCTCGCCATCTTTGTTTATTCTTCCACAAAATGTCGTGTATTTCCTAATGTTACCCTTCTTGGTTCATAAAATATTAACATTTTACATAAATGGTGTGCTAAACTGTAAATGTACAGCTTCAGGTCCAAAGGGTTAATGCTGAAGTGTGTTTAACTGAATGATGAAGTCTGAGATGAAGCATGCCATATCTTGGATTCTGAAGGCATGTTGTGTTTAGCTGTTCTTATTTGAGACTGAAATGTTGCAGTCACAGAGAATGTTGTGTACTTAAAGCATCCTGTGCCCTCAGCATCAGATTTCAAACATTGTTTCTGTTCCAGTTGAGCAAATGGAAATCCTTGAAATAGGTTGGGCATTGTCTGAGGGAATCCCCCTCCCTCACAAGCTTGCTTTGTACTACAATATGCAGACAGAACCACCTAGTGGCCTAATATACCTAACCTGCATTTCACAAGCTTACTTGATTATATTAAGTACCAGTTTGTTTCATGTCAGATGTTTTTGTTCCAGAATGAGTGGCAGAGTTTGTAAGATTGTTGGAAAACCTGATTATATTTCAGTATTTCTCAACCAGTGTACCACAGCATCTTGATTTACTATTTGTTGTACACATTTAACAGTAGTTCACAAAGTGTGACAGTATGACCATTTCCTCAGCCCTGCTTTGTGCTACTGTTTTTTGTTATGTTTCTGCTTCCTTGATGTTTCATATTTCCATATACTTGTCTGTCATTTTTCAGGACAGTCATTTCCAATCTCAACATTTTATTTACTGTTGTCATTTACTGTTCAAATACTGATATTTTTCCTGTGAATTGCAATCCATTATTAAAATTATGTAAAAGAGAAACTTTACAAAGAATAATTGTATAGTTTATGTACTTATGCACACTTACACAGTTTTATAATGTGTGATGTAGTGTGCCATGATATACTGAGCTGTATTGTAGTTTAAACTGTGTGGCTGATGTTGAGGGACATAAGCCTAAAGGTCAGGTCTGGCATTGTTAACTGGAAGGACAAAAAAAAGTATG